>OOCI01001586.1_pt1 | contig 16226 bp, 16 predicted proteins | sample 1671761 | NCBI WGS metagenome assembly OOCI01 (sample SAMN06348190, study PRJEB24527) | human gut metagenome | biome: human gut; feature: ankylosing spondylitis patient; material: feces | host: Homo sapiens | place: China | collected 2015-10
GAAAATATAAGGAAGACCTGGTAGGAGAAGCCAACTATGCACGTTTCGGAAATAAGTTTCCTTTATTGATAAAGTTTATTGATGCCAAGTTGGACTTGTCGATTCAGGTACACCCGGGTGACGAGTTGGCTAAGAAACGTCATAACAGTTTTGGTAAAAATGAAATGTGGTATGTTATTGCTGCTGACCAGGGTGCCAAGCTGATTTCCGGTTTTGCAGAGCAGATTACTCCGAAAGAATATAAGGAACGAGTGTATAATGGTACGTTTGCGGATGTTCTGCAGACTTGCGCCATTAAACCGGGCGATGTGTTTTATGTGCCTGCAGGTCGGGTACATGGAATCGGTGCGGGAGCTTTTGTAGCAGAAATACAGCAAACGTCGGATATCACTTACCGTATTTTTGATTACAATCGTAAGGATAAGGACGGTAAATCAAGAGAACTGCATACAAGCCAGGCCATTGATGCCATTAATTTTGCAGATGTGCAAGACGATTTTCGTACGGAGTACGAGCAGGTGCAGAATGAACCGGTAGAAATGGTGGCAAGCCCGTATTTCACGACTTCCATCTATGACATGACGGAAGAAATCACTTGTGACTATTCTGAACTGGATTCTTTTGTTATCTTTATTTGTGTGGAGGGTTCTTGCCGTATTATTGATAATGAGAAGAATGAAGTTTCCGTACAAGCGGGCGAAACAATCCTGCTGCCAGCTGCAACCCAAGAAGTGACAATTGTGCCTGAAGGAGCAGTGAAGTTGCTTGAGACGTACGTATAAAAGTGCTCAGACTATATCGGATAAAAAAGAGGGGATGACTGTTATGGCCATCCCCTCTTTTTTTATCCGATATTCTATCTCTTTCTTCCAAATCTTCTACTGAATTTCTTCATTACCTTTACCCCCAATACTATACCGTCAAAAACAGCCATACCCGTGTTGAATGCTCTCATCATGGCATTTGCCTTGTTGGTAGCTGGTTCCAGCGGAGCAAAAATTTCTTGTGTAAGCCCAGTCATGATTTCTTTCTGGAGTCGTATTTCTTGTAGCAGCATGGCTTTTTTCTGGGCGATGCTTTCTAAAGTGACGGGAGTCGTATTGGTCGTATTATCCATGAATATTTCGAATTAATTGTCTAAGAATAATTCTGCGATAAGTTTTACTGTCGGATCAATAATGAGCTTTTTGCGGAATAGGACAAGCAGAACGATGAGTAGGATATGGAAGCACGTGATAAGTGCAAAACTCATCATTAGCCCGCCTACCAGCGGAGCTAAAATATAGACCAGCGTAAACGACAGATGAAACAGAACCACTACGCCGAGTATGACGACCAATAGCACCAATAAAAGCGTAGAAAGCAGTTTGGACAGTTTTTCGGTGACTTCCAGTTTGGTATATTCTTTTTGCAGCTCCAGGTATTTCTTGAATTCAATGAAGAGCTGCTGCATATTTTCTATACTTTTGTCGTCTGCAAACATAGTGGTTCTGTTTTTTACCTTATTCCGTTACCTCACCTTTGATTTCCGCAGCAATTTCATCTACCAAGTCTTCCATTTCGCTTCGGTTCAGACGAATCCCTTTCTTACGGAGAATTTCTGCGATTTTGTTACGGGTGTCTTCTCCTTTTTCAGGAGCAAATAAGATACCGAGGGCTGCACCTACTGCGGCGCCACCCAGGAAAGCTGCTAAAACATTTAATCCTTTCATAATGATATTCCTTTCTTTTTTTGAGGTTCGTACGACAAAACTAACAAATTTTTTTGAAACTTTGTTCGGAATATCAGTTTTTTTATGATTGTCTTTATCTTCCAACTCCTTTTGGGGTGTTGTTTTGCGAGGTTTGCTTTTTTCTTCTCCAAAAGTCTCCATTCGTACGGCTCCCGCGATAGATTTTGTTTTCCTTGGTTTTGGCCTTAATTTCTTCAGTCTTGATTTTCTGTGCTTTTAAACCATCGGCGGTGACAAAAGGGTGTTCTTTTATTACTGGGATACTTTTCCCTATCAATTTTTGGATATCTTTCAGGTAAGGCAGTTCTTCCGATTCGCAAAAGGAGAGGGCGATGCCGTCGTGGCCGGCACGTCCGGTTCGTCCGATACGGTGCACGTATGTTTCCGGAATATTGGGCAGCTCGTAGTTGATGACGTGTGATAGTTGGTCCACGTCGATGCCTCGTGCTGCAATATCGGTTGCTATCAGTACGCGCAGTTCATGGTTCTTAAAGCCGGTCAGTGCTCGCTGTCGGGCATTCTGCGACTTGTTTCCATGTATGGCTTCGGCTCTTATTCCGGACTTACTAAGGGTACGTGCAAGTTTGTCTGCTCCATATTTAGTTCTGGTGAAGATAAGTACGGACTTGATAGCCGGATTCTTCAGCAGATGAATCAGTAAGTCTTTTTTCTCTTTTTTCTCAACGAAATAGACTGATTGGGAGATTGTGTCAACCGTGGACGATGCAGGGGTGACTTCTACTTTCTCGGGGTGCGTCAGCATGGAGTTTGCCAAGATTTCTATTTCCGGAGGCATTGTGGCCGAAAAGAAGAGAGTCTGCCGTTTTGCGGGCAATAGCTTTAATATGCGTCGGATATCATGTATGAATCCCATGTCCAGCATCCGGTCTGCTTCGTCCAATACGAAGAATTCGAGTGCTTTTAGGTTAATGAAACCTTGGTTGACCAGGTCTTGCAGTCGTCCGGGAGTTGCAACCAGTATTTGTACTCCACGTTTCAGTTCATCTGTCTGTGGCTTTTGTCCTACACCGCCGAAGATGACGGCATGTCTCAGTCCGGTATACTTACCGTATGCACTGAAGGATTCTCCTATCTGTATGGCCAACTCGCGGGTCGGCGTCAGAATGAGTGCTTTGATACTTTTGCGGTTATCCGTTTTATATAACTTTTGCAAGATAGGGATGGAAAATGCGGCGGTTTTGCCTGTTCCGGTTTGAGCACATCCTAATAAGTCTTTTCCTTGAAGTAATATAGGGATCGATTTTTCCTGGATTGGGGTAGGGGTGGAATACCCCTCTTCTTGAAGAGCCTTCAATATAGGTTCTATCAAATTCAAATTTTCAAATGTCATGTAATCAATTAAGTGAGCCTCATGCTCTGTTTATATTTGGCAAATATACGTCAAGTCTTCCGGGAAATCTCTTTTTATGGAGGGGTTTAATTATATTTAACTAAGGATGCTGAGGTATAATCGCATGTTATGGTGTACTTTTGTTCCATATTTAGATAGTGGCATGGAAAAATGATGAAATTGCATTTAAAATATCTTTGGATTGTATTGGTGGCTTGTACTTTGACCGCTTGCATGAATGGTGGGGGTGACTTGGCCGGTAAGTGGCAGTTGCGTCAGTATCAATATGCCGACGGTACATCAGAGAAGGTGGACAGTGTATTTTATAATTTTCAAAAAGGAAGTTTTTCTGCCATATGTTTGTTGAAAGATGGAGGGTTGACTACGTTTTTTGGAAATTATTCTTTGAAAGGTGCTGAAATTTCCATTATTTTGTTGCCTGAAAGCGTTAACGATAAAAATTATGATACTTATTTCGGGTGGCCGGAAGGAAAATGTACCTTTAAAGTAGAAGATTTGTCCTACTCTTCATTGCGTTTGGAATATGAGGGTACGAAATCTATTTTTCGAAAATTTTGAGATAAAGAATAAGAATAGACGATTTTACTAATAAAAACAATAGAAAAGATGAAAAAATTAGCCGTATTGGGAATGGGAGTATGTATAGCTCTGGCATTCTCTTCTTGTAAATCAAGTGAAAGTGCTTATAAGAAAGCATATGAAAAGGCAAAACAGCAGGAATTGGCCGAGCCGCAGACAACTGCTCCTGCTGAAGAGGTGGCTCCAGTGGTTACCGCTCCAGTAGAAGTAAAGGTGGTGGAAAGTGCACCTGCCGGCATGCGTCAGGAAAAGGTGACTGTGGTATCAGGTGGTACCAGCTTGAAAACCTTTAGTGTAGTTTGCGGAGCTTATAGCGTGAAAGCTAATGCGGAAGGTGTGAAGCAGGCATTGGTGAATGAAGGCTATACTGCTATGGTGGTTTACAATGCAGAAAGAAACCTGTATCGTGTAGTTATCGGTACATTCGATGACAGAGCATCCGCCGAGAATCTGCGTGACTCTTTCAAAGCTAAACATCCTTCGAATGATGACTTCCAGAAGGCATGGTTGCTGTATAGCATCAATTAATAGAATTCTTTTTGGTAATTCATAACAGAAAGGAATGTATGTTTCCTTTCAAGATGAGGCAGTAACTGCGAAGTTACTGCCTTTTTCATGATATGCCGAAAGAATGTGAAGGCTGGCGCTGTCGCGTGTTTGGTTTGGCAAAACAAAGTGTTTCCTTTAACAGAACAGTTTGTTTCAAGCAGGAGAACACTTTGTTTCATTAACAGAACATCTCGTTCTATCGCATAAAAACAAAATGTTTTTATATACTGAAACAACTTGTTTTTAAAGGTTGAAACAAAGTGTTCAGTACTGTGAACTAACGGACTAATTGAGAAAAGACCCAGATAAACTCATGTTGTCACAGTCTCTTTAGTTCCTCTTCCTTCGTGAATATTTCACTCTATTTCTCTGCTCCGGATTGATTTTTCTGATTGTGAAAAGTGCTTATAATATTCTCTCTTTCGTTTAAAAGAAGTTATAAAACAAGAGGTGGAAACTTTTAGACCTGAAAAAGTTTTTAATTTTGTGCCTTATCTTTGAGAAGAATATAGTATGGAACGACGATATATACTGAATGCGATTGATGCCGCTTTGCAGGCTGGCGAGAAAATTCTTTCCATTTACGATGATCCGGCATCGGATTTTCAGGTAGAAAAAAAAGCGGATAATTCTCCTCTTACTATTGCCGACCGTAAGGCTCATGAAACTATCTGCCGTTTTTTGGCTGATACACCTTTCCCTCTGCTAAGCGAGGAAGGCAAACATTTGCCTTTTTCGGAACGACGGAGTTGGGAAACTTTATGGATTGTAGACCCTTTGGACGGTACGAAGGAGTTCATCAAGAGGAACGGTGAGTTCACAGTGAATATAGCTTTGGTGCATCACTCAGTACCGGTAATGGGAGTCATTTATGTGCCGGTAAAAAAGGAGCTCTATTTTGGAGTGCATGATTCGGGTGCTTATAAGCTATCCGGTATTACTGCACGTGATGGAATGTCGTGGGATGAACTGCTTGTGAAAGCTGTCCGGCTGCCGGAAACAAGCGTGCACGAACGGTTTGTAATTGTGGCTTCCCGTTCGCATCTGACGCCCGAGACAGAAGATTATATCGAGAAAATGAAATGCAGCCATGCGGAAGTTGAGCTTATATCAAGTGGAAGTTCCATCAAGATTTGTCTGGTAGCTGAAGGCAAGGCTGATGTATATCCTCGTTTTGCCCCTACGATGGAATGGGATACGGCGGCTGGGCATGCTATTGCACGTGCTGCCGGAATGGAAATTTATCAGGCGGGGAAGGAAGAACCTTTGCAATATAATAAGGAGGATTTGCTGAATCCGTGGTTTATCGTAGAACCCAAGCATACCGAAATAAAATAACGACTTTATGACATTTGAGATATTGTTTGTGCTGCTGGCATTGTTGGGCATGGTGATTGCCTTGGTTCTGGATAAAATGCGTCCGGGCATGGTGCTCTTTTCTGTCGTAGTATTGTTCTTGTGTGCAGGTATCCTCACTCCTAAGGAGATGCTGGAAGGGTTCAGTAATAAGGGGATGATGACTGTTGCCATGCTGTTTTTGGTCAGTGAAGGCATCAGGCAATCGGGTGCTTTGGGGCAAGTAATCAAGAAGCTGCTTCCCCAAGGTAAGACTACGGTCTTTAAAGCGCAGTTCCGTATGTTGCCCACCATTGCTTTTATTTCAGCTTTTCTAAACAATACTCCGGTGGTTGTTATCTTTGCTCCCATTATCAAGCGTTGGGCCGAATCTGTAAAATTGCCTGCTACCAAGTTCCTTATACCCCTTTCTTATGTGACGATACTTGGCGGAATCTGCACCCTGATAGGGACGTCGACCAATCTGGTGGTGCATGGTATGATATTGGAAGCCGGATATGAAGGCTTTACTATGTTCGAGTTGGGTAAAGTGGGCATTTTCGTCGCGATTGCAGGCATCCTTTATCTGTTCGCTTTTTCCTCAAGGCTTTTGCCGGATGTTCGTACGGATGCGGTAAAGCTAGATGAGGAACCGGAGGAGCATGGAGATTTACATCGGGTGGAAGCTGTACTCGGCGCCCGTTTTCCCGGTATCAACAAGAAACTTGGTGATTTTAACTTCAAGCGGCATTATGGGGCCGAAGTGAAGGAGATTAAGCGTAGCGGTCAGAGCATTGTCGGAAATCTGGAAAATGAATATCTCCGCGAAGGGGATACGCTGGTGGTGATGGCTGATGACTCTTTTGTAAAGACCTGGGGGGAATCTTCGGTGTTCGTGTTGCTGGCCAATGGCAAGGATACGGAACCGGTGCCCGGAAAGGGAAAGCGCTGGTTTGCCTTGGCTTTGCTGATATTGATGATAGTGGGTGCAACGGTTGGTGAACTTCCGGTTGTCAAGGAAGCTTTTCCGGAAATCAAGTTGGATATGTTTTTCTTCGTTTCCATTACTACTATCATTATGGCCTGGACAAAGATATTTCCGGCCCGCAAGTATACCAAATATATATCTTGGGATATTCTGATAACGATTGCTTGTGCTTTTGCTATCAGCAAGGCGATGGTGAATTCCGGAGTGGCAGATGCTGTGGCGCGTTTCATTATAGGCATGAGCCATCATTATGGCCCCCACGTGTTGCTGGCTGCTGTGTTTATCATAACGAACTTGTTTACAGAACTGATTACGAACAATGCGGCCGCGGCACTCGCTTTCCCGTTGGCACTTTCCATCTCTTCACAGATGGGAGTCAGTCCGATGCCTTTCTTCGTTGTAATTTGTATGGCGGCTTCTGCCAGCTTCTCCACTCCTATAGGGTATCAGACTAATTTGATTGTACAAGGTATCGGTAACTATAAGTTCACGGATTTTGTACGCATCGGGTTACCTTTGAATATCATTACTTTCCTGATATCCATTTTCTTGATTCCTTTAATTTGGCCATTTTAAAAAAAGAAGAAATAATAACATATGGAAGAAAACAACCACATATATCCGATATTTGACAAAATGCTGATGCGGAAAGACAAAGAAGACTTGTTGAAGCAGCACAGCGTGATGGTTTGGTTTACCGGCTTGAGCGGCTCCGGCAAAAGTACGATAGCCATTGCCTTGGAGCGCGAACTTCATAAAAGAGGATTGCTTTGCCGTATCCTGGATGGTGACAACATCCGCAGTGGCATCAACAATAACCTCGGTTTTACGGAGGCCGACCGTGTGGAGAATATCCGGCGTATAGCCGAAGTTTCCAAACTCTTTCTTGATACGGGTGTTATAACAATCGCGGCTTTTATCAGTCCTAATAACGATATTCGTGAAATGGCGGCTGATATTATCGGACAAGACGATTTTCTGGAAGTTTATGTCAGTACCCCGCTTGAAGAGTGTGAACGCCGTGACGTGAAGGGACTTTATGCCAAGGCACGTAAGGGAGAAATCAAGAATTTTACTGGTATTTCCGCGCCTTTTGAGGAGCCGGCTCATCCGGCTCTGACGTTGGACACCTCTGTTCTCAGCCTGGAAGAATCGGTCAATAAACTGTTGGAACTCATTTTACCAAGAATTCAGAAGAAATAAGATATAATGAAAGAAGAATATAAATTGAGCCATTTGAAGGAACTCGAAGCAGAGTCCATTCATATTATCCGTGAAGTGGCAGCGGAGTTTGAAAATCCGGTGATGCTGTATAGTATCGGCAAGGATTCTTCGGTTATGGTGCGCTTGGCCGAAAAGGCGTTTGCTCCCGGCAAAGTGCCGTTCCCGTTGATGCACATCGATTCCAAGTGGAAGTTTAAGGAGATGATACAGTTCCGTGACGAGTATGCCAAGAAGTATGGTTGGAACCTGATAGTGGAAAGCAATATGGAAGCTTTCAATGCAGGTGTCGGACCTTTTACGCATGGCAGCAAGGTGCATACGGACTTGATGAAAACGCAGGCTTTGCTCCACGCATTGGATAAGTATAAGTTTGATGCGGCATTCGGTGGCGCTCGCCGCGACGAGGAGAAGTCACGCGCCAAAGAGCGTATTTTCTCTTTCCGCGACAAGTTCCATCAATGGGACCCCAAAAATCAGCGTCCTGAATTGTGGGATATTTATAACGCCCGGGTACATAAAGGAGAGAGTATCCGCGTATTTCCGTTAAGTAATTGGACGGAGCTGGACATCTGGCAATATATACGTTTGGAAAACATCCCTATTGTGCCGTTGTATTTTGCCAAGGAACGTCCTTGTGTGGAGATTGACGGAAATCTGATAATGGCGGATGACGACCGCTTGCCGGAACAGTACCGCGACCAGATAAAGATGCGTATGGTGCGTTTCCGTACGCTGGGTTGCTGGCCGTTGACCGGTGCTGTGGAAAGCGATGCCGATACCATCGAGAAGATTGTCGAGGAAATGATGACCACCACCAAGAGTGAACGGACGACCCGTGTCATTGACTTCGACCAAGACGCAAGCATGGAGCAGAAGAAGCGCGAGGGATACTTCTAAAGGAATTAAAAATTAAGAATTAAAAATTAAATCATTAAGGATGAACGATTCTACACTTGATATAAAGGCTTTTCTTGATAAGGATGAGCAGAAAGACTTGTTGCGCTTACTGACTGCCGGTTCTGTGGATGACGGAAAATCCACATTGATAGGCCGTCTGTTGTTCGACAGCAAGAAACTATATGAGGACCAGCTGGACGCACTGGAACGCGACAGCAAGCGCATGGGAAATGCCGGCGACCACATTGACTACGCCCTTTTGCTGGACGGCTTGAAGGCGGAGCGCGAACAAGGCATCACCATCGACGTGGCATACCGCTACTTCTCGACCAACAATCGTAAGTTTATCATTGCCGATACTCCGGGACACGAGCAGTACACACGCAACATGATTACCGGGGGCTCTACAGCTAACTTGGCAATTATTCTGGTGGATGCACGTATGGGTGTCATTACGCAGACGCGCCGGCATACTTTTCTGGTGTCGTTGCTTGGCATCAAGCATGTGGTGCTTGCTGTCAATAAGATGGACCTGGTGGATTTTTCCGAAGAACGTTTTAATGAGATAGTCGATGAATACCGGAAGTTTATAGCTCCATTGGGTATTCCTGACGTAAACTGCATTCCGCTGTCAGCTTTGGATGGCGACAATGTGGTGGAGAAATCGGAACGTACTCCTTGGTATGAGGGTATTTCACTTCTTGACTTTCTGGAGACGGTACATATTGACAACGACCATAATTTGAAGGATTTTCGTTTCCCGGTTCAATACGTCTTGCGCCCCAATCTCGATTTCCGTGGTTTTTGCGGTAAGGTGGCTTCGGGTATTATTCGTAAGGGAGATGAAGTGATGGCATTGCCTTCCGGTAAGAAGTCGCATATCAAGAGTATAGTTACATACGACGGCGAATTGGATTACGCCTTTCCGCCCCAGTCCGTCACCCTGACTCTGGAGGACGAAATAGATGTGTCGAGAGGGGAAATGCTGGTACATCCGGATAACCTGCCCGTCATGGACCGCAATTTTGAAACGATGCTGGTTTGGATGGATGAAGAGCCGATGGATATCAACAAATCATTCTTCATCAAACAGACCACCAATATAAGCCGCACCCGCATCGACAGCATCAAGTATAAGGTGGATGTCAATACGATGGAGCATCTTTCCATTGACAACGGAAAGTTGAGCAAGGAAACATTGCCGATGCAGCTCAATCAAATTGCGCGTGTGGTGCTGACTACTGCCAAAGAGCTTTTCTTTGACCCTTATCAGAAGAATAAGGCTACCGGTTCGTTTATCTTGATAGACCCGATAACCAACAATACCAGTGCTGTAGGTATGATTATCGATAGGGTGGAGGATAAGGACATGCACTTAGCTGAGGACCTGCCTATACTGAATTTGCCTAAGCTGGGTATAGCTCCCGAACATTACGAAGCTATAGAAAAGGCTGTGAAAGAGCTGGAACGCCAGGGCGTGGCTGTACGGATAGAGCGCAGTACTTCTTTATAAGTATTGCAGTTCTCTCTCGGTATCACCGGAAGAAAACCATAACATATTAATATAAAGATAATAATGGGATTGTTAGAATTCAATAAGCTTCCGATAAACACCCTGGTAGGTGCGGATTGGAAAACATTCAAGGATATAACGGGCGGTCGTGACATCGGTGCTGCCTACAAAGGCAAGTATCGGCTGACAAAAGCCGTCTGCCGCTTGCTGTCCACTTTGGCTCCTCTGCAGGACAGACGCTATGAAAAGCTTCTGGCAGATAAGCCCTTGGAGCATGATCCGGTGTTCATTTTGGGACACTGGCGTAGCGGGACTACGTTTGTGCATAATGTTTTCTCCTGCGACAAGCATTTCGGCTACAACACGACATACCAGACTGTATTTCCACATCTTATGATGTGGGGGCAGCCTTTCTTCAAGAAGAACATGAGTTGGTTGATGCCGGACAAACGTCCCACGGACAATATGGAACTTGCCGTTGACCTTCCGCAAGAAGAGGAGTTTGCTTTGGCAAATATGATGCCCTACACCTATTATAATTTCTGGTTCCTGCCCGAATATCAGCAAGAGTATGCCGATAAATACCTGCTGTTTGATGACATCACAGAGAAAGAGCTGAAAGTATTTGAGGAGACTTTCGTCAAACTGATAAAGATTTCTCTTTGGAATACGAACGGAACCCAGTTTCTTAGTAAGAATCCGCCTCATACGGGACGTGTGAAAGAGCTTGTCAAGATGTTCCCCAATGCCAAGTTTATCTATCTGATGCGTAATCCTTATACTGTTTTCGAAAGCACACGTAGTTTCTTTACTAACACCATTCAGCCGTTGAAACTGCAGGATATCAGTCATGAGGAGCTTGAGAAGAATATTTTGTCCATTTATGCCAAACTGTATCATAAATACGAAGCGGACAAGGCATGTATTCCTGAAGGAAACTTGATAGAGGTGAAGTTTGAGGACTTCGAAGCGGATGCAATGGGAATGACTGAATATATCTACAAGGCTTTGTCCATTCCGGGCTTTGTAGAGGCGCGTGTCGATATTGAGAAGTATGTAGGTGGAAAGAAAGGATATAAGAAGAATAAATACAAGTATGATGAGCGTACAGTGCAGTTGGTCCAGGATAACTGGAATTTTGCACTGGAACAGTGGAAGTACGATTTATAATGATTGTCAATTATCAATGAGAGAAATGATTCAAAAGAAAATTCGTATGTTGGGAGTGCTGTCTGCCATGCTCTGTTGTGGAGCTGTTTCTGCGCAGCAGCACGAGGTAGAGATGATTCCTTTCGGAAATATGGATCAATGGATTGACCGCCAAATCAAGGAATCCGGTATTATCGGCGGTGCCACGAAGAATGTGTATGCCATCGGGCCTGCTGCTACTATCACTGAAAGCAAGGCGTACAAGAATATGGGAGGTTCGCCGTGGGCGACATCCAATGTGATGGCCCGGGTAGCCGGTATCACGAAAACTAATACTTCTGTTTTCCCGGAAAAGAGAGGGGATGGTTTCTGCGCCCGCATGGACACCCGTATGGAGAGTGTGAAGGTTTTTGGAATAGTGGATATCACGGTGCTGGCTGCCGGCTCTATGTTTCTGGGTGAGGTGCACGAACCTATCAAGGGAACCAAAAATCCGCAGAAAATGCTGAATTCCGGCATACCGTTTACAAAGAAACCTATCGCCATACAGTTTGATTATAAAGTAAAGATGTCCGACCGCGAGAAGCGTATCCGTGCAACGGGCTTTAGCCGTATCACAGATGTGGAAGGAAAGGACTTCCCGGAAGTGAATCTGTTTCTGCAAAAGCGTTGGGAAGATGAGAAGGGGAATATCTATGCCAAGCGCGTAGGAACGATGGTCGTAAGATATTATACTACTACCGATTGGCATAATAATGCCACTTATTCCATCATGTACGGTGATATTACCGGTGACCCTGCGTACAAGGCCCACATGATGCGTCTTCAGGTTGAAGAACGCTATGCGGTTAATAGTAAAGGAGAGAGCGTACCTATTAAGGAGGTTGCCTGGGGAACGGAAGATGATGTGCCTACTCATTTGTTGTTACAGTTTACCTCCAGCCATGGCGGTGCTTACATAGGTTCTCCCGGTAATTCGTTGTGGATTGACAATGTAAAATTGGTATATTAGAATAAAAGCAGTTAAAGTTGGATGTCATACTTTAGCTGCTTTTTTAATGGAGTCACTGAGACTTTGGGTTACTTCTTATTTCTTATTTCAGATGAATTTTGTATGTTAGCCCTCCACTGAAATATTTCATCCTCTGCATTTCCACCTGCACATGCAGATGCTTGAACAACAGATAGGTGGCTCCCAAGGCAAAGTCCTTGGAGTCATATTCCGCTATCATCCTTAACTGCGGATGAAAGGACGGATTGTAGGTGACACCCAGTGCAAAGCCATTCAGCTTGTACTCCTTGCGGTCATTATACAGATAGGAAAGATGCACGCCAACCTCCTCTTTACCCGCAACGGGTATCTGCTTGGAAGCGGCAATATAGAAACGGCTGTAATAGCCGTTACCTTCCGTAGTGCTAACTTGACCGCCGCCAGAGGAAGTGAACGGGTCAGATGTCCCCAGCACCACGGCCGGCATGTATTTCCAGAACTGCCCCTCCTTCAACACACGCAGTCGGGCAGAAAAGTAACGGTCCTGGTTCGTGAATCCGCTGTACCCGTATGGCTTCAATCCTAACGCCTCCGCCTTGAAAAGTGTACACGTGTAGGCTATCTCCAGAAAGGGAAAGATAGTTACACTCAAGAAATAGTTGTAGGTATGATAGTACCAGGTGGGTGGTGTGAGCTCCTTGTTCAGGAAGTTACCGCCGACCATGAAGGTCTTGTCACGCTGCATCTCCGCAGAGGGTGCATGCAACAGCCCGGTCGTACCATACGTCAACTGGGAAAAGGCTGAAAGGGAAAGGCTGCAAAAAAGAACGATAAAGAATAGCTTAAACTTCATCATCACATATAAATTCAGTCGCTGATAAAAAATGGATTGCTTTATAACATGCATCGGACATAGTACCAAAAAAAGGCGTCTGAGTCCCAGACGCCTTCATTTTTAGAGTCTATTTGTCACTTGGAGTATATTATTCCAGGATAACTACGCGGTTCAGGAAGTTCTTGCCGAACATATTGGCAGTACCACCGAATCCAACGAGTTCGAGCTGGTCTTTGTCAACACCCTGAGCAATCAAAGCATCGTAAACAACCTGAGCACGCTTTTCAGACAGCTTCTGGTTCCAAGAAGTGCTACCGGTAGCCTTGTCAGCATAACCTGCAACCTTGTACTTCTTGTCCGGATTAGCCTTCAGAATCTTAGCAGCCAATTCGATGTTAACCTTACCATAGTCGTCCAGACGGGCGCTACCAATCTTGAAGAAGATAGCACGCGGCCCGGCAACTTCAACTTCCTTAGTCACTTCCTTAACTTCAGGTTTAGCGTTGGCCAGTGCATTCTTGCAGTTAGCCAGGTCAGCCTGAGCCTGAGCCAGTTCACTTCTATATCTGTTGATTTCTGCATTGACTGCGTCTTCGTCAATCTTAGAAACCGGAATAAACTTCTTACCACCGAAGATGTAGCTAACACCTGCAGTCAAAGTTCCAGTACCTTCAGCCTTGCGATGGCTGCTGATATTGCCGAATACAGACGGAGCGATAGCACCGCGAGCTTCTACGTCAATAGCCCACTTAGTGTTGATATTGAACTTCAAGCCCAAACCAGCAGAAGCGCCTACACGTGCTCTAGCCTTTTCATCCCCATCAGGAATCATTGTTCCATCGTTTTGAATCAGCACATTAGCTGACTTTGCAACAGTTACTTGAGGACCCAAAAATCCATAAACTTCGAAGAAACGGTTAGGATTAACGCCTGCGAACAATGTAGAAAGATTGATCATTGCATCAATGTTACCACCTACATAAGTCTTGTTGTGTTCCCAATAAGCATCATCCAAACACAGATGCTGAGTAATACCGTTTACCTGAGCACGTACACCCCACGTCGGAGTAATCAACTTACCAACTGATACGCTGAAATGCGGAGCCAATTTATTGAAACCATCATTGTTGATAGCGTGGACACCACCACCTACACTCACGAAAATATTATCGCTCCATTTCGGAGTGTAGTAGTTCGTTTTTTCTTGTGCACTTAGATTTGCTGCACAAGCGCCTGCCAATAGTAAGGAGGCTATCATTAATTTACTTTTCATTTTCTCTTTAGTTTAAGATAAATAACAACTAAACGTTCTGTTAATCAGCAACAACAATACCGCCACCAGCATTATCTCCACCATGACCATGGCCATGACCATGACCTGCAGGAGCGTGATTGTGACCAGGAATCTGTTGATCAACCAGGATGTCTCCTAAAGCAGTCGCAAAATTTTTAACCTTCATAGAAGCTAAAATTTCTTCCCCTGCTTTTGTATTAGCATCAGCTTTTTTAACAATCTTATAATCAGTAGTTACAACAGTATAAGCGACATTAATTATCGTACGAGAGTGAGCATAAACCGGAATTTCCTTATCTATCTCAACTTCTTCCTCTTTATAAGTATCTTTAAGAGTACTAAAGAAAGAATTAATAGCTCCGATTTCAAGTAAATCTGTTGTATTGATCACCTTTGTATCTTCCAATACCTTATTTCCTGACTTATTAAGATATTTTCCTGTTGTATAGTAATAGTAATCTGTCGTATTATCTTATTCTCAGTATTTGTAGATTCTTGAGGATCTACAACGATTTTTGTTTCTGCTGTTTCTTTTTGAAGAATAATAGTCGGAGTTAAAGAAGCAAACTGGCCAGCTTGCAATGCAGGAACAGCAACTTTAACTTCTACACTCATATCATTATAAGAAGCGGTAACCGTAGCTGTAGTTGCTGCCAAAGTAGGATTACCAGTAAACGTAGCTGACGGACTGATAGTGACCGTAGCAACACTTGTTACATCAGTTGTAACGCCATTCTCTACAGCAAGTACAATCGGACTGATAGTAGCTTGCGCATTGATAGGCTCAATATTTACATTGAACTCTTCTTTTTCACAAGAAGTGAAAGCTGTAGCCAAAGCTACTACGGCAAGTGCAAACACTGCATTTATGCCGTTTAAGAATTTAATCTTTTTCATCTCAATTAATTAATTAAAAATTTAACAATTCTGACTTAATAAAATATGGGTTAAAACTATTCTCTTCCATTATATTATCACTTGCCTCTGCCTTGTATTGCTTATAATAAGTCCTTTCATTACCCGCATTATATACAATGCCCATATGGGCAGAGGTATTTACACGCGGTATATACCCTCTTCTCTTATACTTATAAGGAGGCAATGATACCTGAAACCGGAATCCTCCATTCGCCTTGGCATGCTCTGCTTTCATAGCATAAAAGCCTATCGAACAATAGCGGAAATGACGAACCATTTCAAATCTGACCCCCTTTTCCTTCATTAGATACTGTTCAGCTTTCAGCGTGAACTGGGTATTGAACTGCGGCCAATAAAAGCTACCCCCCAAAGACCAAGTAGCAACCCATGTAGAAGGATCATAATGCAATTTAAATCCATTCCAATATCCGGTTCCAGTATATCCTATTCGAGCCAATAAAGAAAATCTCTCATCATTAAAAGGCCTAAAAAAATCCACATCAAATCCATATTGATCCGCATTAAAATATCCGACAGTCACTTTGCCAAACACATTATACGGCAACCTGAAGCGTTGTGAAAGAGTCAAATTTCCCGGATGAACCTTACCTTCATATTTTCCATACCCATCATTATAAACCGGTATTTTCACTTGTGCCGTTAGTTTCATTCCTTTCCATAACGAAACCTCTATCGCAGGGCTCAAATCAAACAAGACCTGATAAATCTGTGTAATCACCAGATTCTTGAAAGCTAATTGAGGATACACCAATACATCAATCTTGAACAAAGAGCTATTTTTCAACTTTATTTTCCGTGCATTCTTCCAAGTATCACCCAATTCATAGC
>OOCI01001592.1_pt1 | contig 16195 bp, 10 predicted proteins | sample 1671761 | NCBI WGS metagenome assembly OOCI01 (sample SAMN06348190, study PRJEB24527) | human gut metagenome | biome: human gut; feature: ankylosing spondylitis patient; material: feces | host: Homo sapiens | place: China | collected 2015-10
CAGGAGCTTCGCCTTTCAGCCGACGACAGCGAAGCATATATCCGCAAGATAGCCGGATATGTAAACGATAAGGTGGATGAGGTACAGCGTTCTTATCCCAACCTTAGCACGGCGAACTGCCTCATAATGGCCGCGCTGAACCTTTCGGACGAGCTGCATAAGCTGCGCGAGGATTACGATGCCTTGGATTCACGCATATCCGAGCTTAGAGAAATGCCAAGGCAGCAGTCTCCTGTCAAGCGCCCCTTTGAGAGCAAGGCTACCGCAGGGGTAAAGTAACATTATATCTGCAAATATGCGGCTTGGGGCTTATCCTGGGCCGCTTTTTTAAAGGCTGGTTTATTTATGATGGAGCTTCTTTCCCCGGCGGGCAGCCGGGAGGCATTGATTGCCGCCGTGCAGAACGGGGCGGACGCGGTATACTTTGGCGGTAGCATGTTCAATGCCAGAAGGTTCGCGGCGAATTTTGACGACCATGGGCTTATTTCTGCCATAGACTACTGTCACGAGAGGGGCGTAAAGGTAAATATTACGCTTAACACCCTTTTGCTTGACAGGGAAATATCCAAGGCGTTGAAATACGCTGAATTTTTATGCAGAACAGGGGCCGACGCTGCTATAGTGCAGGATATGGGTCTTGTAAGCCTTATACGTAAAAATATTCCGGAGCTTCCCCTACACGCCAGCACCCAGATGGGAATACACGAGCTGAACGGCGCAAGGGAGGCTGAGAAGCTGGGTCTTGAGCAGGTGGTGCTGTCCCGGGAGGTGCCGCTGGGGGAGATCGAGTATATACACAATAATACGCCCATAGCCCTCGAGGCCTTTGCCCACGGGGCGCTGTGCATGAGCTTTTCAGGCGCCTGCCTGCTTTCCTCAATGGCGGGAGAAAGAAGCGGCAACCGCGGCACCTGCGCACAGCCCTGCCGCAAACGCATGGGGCTTGACTATATGCCGGGTAGAGACGAATACGACCTGAGCCTTGGCGACCTTTGTATGATAGAACATCTTGCGGAGCTGAAACAAGCCGGCGTAAGCTGCATTAAATTAGAGGGCCGCATGAAGCGGGCGGAATACGTTGCGGTGGTGACGCGGGCATACCGGGACGCGCTGGACGGCGCGGATAAAGCCGAGATATCCCGGCATAAGAAGCGCATGCTGGATATGTTTGATCGTGGCGGCGGCTGCACAGGCTACTTTTACGGAGACAACGCCCATACCGGGTGCATAGCCGTAAGCGATAGATCAAAGGAACTTATCGAAGAAGCGGCTAACAGCTACGCTAAGGATACACGCAAGCAGCCTGTAGATATGGAACTGTACATGCGCGTAGGTGAGGCTGCAAGGCTTGCCATGCGCTTAGGCGGCGATAATGTGGAGGCCGTGGGCGACGTTGTACAGCCCGCCCAAAAACCTCAAACCGCCGAAAGGTATATGGAACAGGCCCGAAAACTGGGGGATACGCCATTTATATGCGTAGGCATAAGGGCGGATATCGACGAAAAGGCATTTCTTCCTATGAGCGCGGTGAACGCCCTGCGCAGAGACGCTTCCGCTAAGCTTTTGGAGTCTCTGCATTGGAGAAGAAGCTGCGACAGCGGCGATGTTCCAAAGCTTAAAAACCAGCCTGCGGAGCACACCCTGATAACCGCCATAGCGAGTACGCTGGATCAGGCGAAGGCGGCATTCGGTGCGGGAGCCGACGAGGTGGCTCTGGAGCCCTGGGAATTTCACATTGCAGCCTTTGAAGCAGCTGCGGCGTTTAAAGGAAGCAGGAAGCTTTTGATATCCCTTCCCGTGGCAATAATAAGCCATAAGGAAGCGGAAAAGATTATGAAGATAATCGGAAGCGGCCTTATAGACGGCGGCATAGCGGCCAATGTTGGCCAGCTCGAGCTTATAAGAAGCCTGCCGCTCAGGATAGCGGGGACACAGATGAACGCCATGAACGGCTATACCGTACAGGCATATAAGGATATGGGCTTTGACAGAGTGACGCTTTCGCTGGAGCTTACCAAACCCCAGCTGCGGGATATTTCAGGGGCCGGCACTGCTGTAAGCATATACGGCAGGGCGCAGCTGATGCAGCTTCGCCATTGTCCGGTGAAAGAGTACAGGGGCTGCCGCAGCTGCGATGGCTTCACGGGGAAAATGGTCGATGAAGGTGGCAGGGAATTCCCCCTGTGCAACGTCCGGCAGGAAGACGGCTGCCTGGTGCGGCTGCTCAACTGCCTGCCCACCGATATAACGGACCTATACGGCGAGCTGCCAGAGCCTGAGGCCGTACAGCTTGCATTTTACGATGAAGCTCCTGAAAAGGTACGGGAGCGCATAGCAACTGCTATGGCGGCAAGAGACGGCATAAAGGTATCCCCGGCGAAAAACGCCACCCGCGGCCATTGGAACAGGGCAGTAGATTAAATTCGGAGATAAATATGCAGGAAAAGGTTTTAAAAACACTTGAATACGACAAAATAGCCGAAATGCTGAAGGCTAAAACCGTGACCTGCGCAGGCGCCGAGCTTGCAGAGGGCATGGAGCCTTACGATACATTTGACAAGGTAAAATCCGCGCTGGCATTTACGGCCGAGGCGGAAACGGTAATTATACGCACCGGCCGTTCTCCTATAGACAGCTTCCCGGATATGCGGGAATGCCTGAAGCGCATACACGCGGCGCTGTTCGTATCTCCCTCCGAGCTCATGGGCATATCCCGCTGCCTGCGCGTTTCACGTCTTGCAAGGGAGGCCATCGAGAAGGAAGAAAACGTTCCGCTCCTCAGCAATCTTGCTGGGTACATCTCTACCCACCGTTCCGTGGAGGAGGAGATAGATCGATGCATATTGGGAGAAGATGAGATATTCGACGGGGCGTCTCCGGAGCTTTCGAGAATACGCCGCTCCATGCGCCAGACAAACGATAAGGTGCGCGAGCGGCTGGGCAGCATGATACGTTCTGCCGCTTACTCGAAATACCTTCAGGAACCGCTGATAACCATACGCAACGGCAGGTTTGTTATCCCTGTAAAGCAGGAATACCGCCAGAATGTGCCGGGGCTAATACACGATCAATCCGGCAGCGGGGCGACGCTGTTTATTGAGCCTGCCGCGGTGGTGGAGCTTGGCAACCAATATAAAAAGCTGATAGCCGAGGAGCAGCAGGAGATAGAGCGTATACTTTCCGAGCTTACGGCAATGGTAGCGCCCTACGGCAGCGAGATAAACGAGAATATAAGGATACTGGGCGAAATGGACCTGGCGTTTGCCAAGGCAAAGCTGGCCCGGGACATGAACGCCACGGAGCCCAAGCTCAATAACACCGGCTACATACGCGTAGTGCAGGGGCGGCATCCCCTCATACCCAAGGAAGCCGTGCGGCCAATAGACATATGGCTGGGCCGCGATTTCAGGACGCTAATAATCACCGGCCCGAATACCGGCGGCAAGACGGTAACGCTGAAGACTGTGGGGCTGTTTGTGCTCATGACCCAGAGCGGCATGTTCATACCTGCGGACATTGGCAGCGAGATATCCGTATTCGACAGCGTATATGCAGACATAGGCGATGAGCAGTCAATAGAGCAGTCCCTTTCCACCTTCTCCTCCCATATGACGAACATAGTAGGCATACTGAAGGGCGCTGACGACAGGTCGCTGGTGCTGCTGGACGAGCTTGGGGCGGGCACTGACCCTGTGGAGGGCGCGGCCCTTGCAATGAGCATACTGGAGGAGCTTCATTCCCGCAATACCGTCACCGTGGCCACTACCCATTACAGCGAAGTCAAGGCATTCGCGCTTACCCATGACGGAATAGAGAACGCCTCCATGGAGTTTGACGTTGACAGGCTCTGCCCTACATACAGGCTATTTATAGGCATACCGGGCAAGTCCAACGCCTTTGAAATATCCAAGCGGCTTGGGTTGGACGAGGGCGTGATAGACAGGGCGAGGACGTACCTCAAGGGCGAGGACGTACACTTCGAGGATATAATCTCCAGCGCCCAGAGCCGCTATCAGCTGGCGGAGGAGGAGCGGGCAATGGCAAGCGCGGCACGGCGCGATCTTGACAAGCTCCGCCAGGAGACTGAAGCCGAGCGCAGAAAGCTGGAGGCGGACAGGGCAAAATATCAGGCGAAGGCCAAGGATGAGGCGCGGCGCATAGTGGAGGATACGCGCCGTGAGATGGATAAGCTGATAGCCGATGTACGCAGCATAAAGGGCGTGGACAGGAGCGCCGCAGACAGGGTGATACAGCAGTCCCGTGACGCCCTTCGCAAACGCCGTGACGACCTTGCCGAAAAACTGGTGCTTAACAAAGAGGACGGCACCAAGCCGCCTAAGACAGTCAATCCTGGAGATACGGTCAGAATAGTGTCTCTCGATAAGAAGGCAACAGTGCTTTCCAGGCCGGATTCCAAGGGCGAGGTTCAGGTACAGGCGGGTGTAATGAAGCTCAACGCAAAGCTTGCGGATCTTCGCATGACGCAGGACGACACACCGCAAAAGGGCGTGGGCAAAATACGTCTTGAGAAGGATCGCCAGGTAGGAATGGAGCTGGACATCAGGGGAATGCTGGTGGACGACGCAATACTGGTGGTGGACAGGTACATAGACAACGCGGTGCTTTCCGGCCTTACGGAGATAAATATCATACACGGCAAGGGCACGGGCGCATTGCGTGCCGGAATACAGGATTACCTCCGAACAAACAAGCGGGTGAAATCCTTCCGCCTCGGCAACTACGGCGAGGGCGACGCGGGCGTAACAGTGGTTACGCTGAAGGAGACAAAACAGTGACAAGCGCCGCAAAACGGCTGATTTGGACTGTTTTTGCGGATTTATTCATACCAGGTTCATATTTGGGTGGTATCATTTATGATAGCAGTTTCAGAATGCCTGAGAGGCACACCCTGCCGCTATGACGGCATGGCAAAACCGAACAAAGGGGCGCGGGAGCTTGTAAAAGCAGGCGCTGTATGCATATGTCCGGAGGTACTGGGCGGGCTGGACACGCCACGCTCACCTGCCGAGATACAGGGCGGAGACGGGTTTGATGTGCTATGCGGCAAAGCGAAGGTCATGAATAAGGCCGGCGAAGATGTTACGGCGCAGTATGTGAAGGGTGCTGAAATAGTCCTTGAGCTATGCAAAAAGTACGGCGTTACAGAGGCTGTGCTGAAGGAGAAAAGCCCCTCCTGCGGATCGAGTCTCATCTACGACGGCAGCTTTACGGGCACACTCAGGCCGGGCGTGGGCGTTACAGCGGCGCTGCTCCTGCGAAACGGTATAACCGTAAGGGGCGAGCAAAGCTGTGCTGAAACGGGAAACAAAGCAAAATAAACGAAAGGCGAATATTACGGCAATGGATAAAAAATCAATACTGGTAATAGATGACGACCGCAATATACTGGCGATAATAGAGATGTACCTTAAAAAAGAAGGGTGTACAGTAACTACCTGCGAGCGGGGCGACACGGCCCTTGAGGCCTTCCACAAGGCAAAGCCCGACCTGGTAGTGCTGGACGTGATGCTGCCCGGTATGGACGGCTGGGGAGTGCTCGGCAAGATACGGGAAGAGAGCGACGTGCCGGTTATAATGCTTACTGCAAAGGGCGACACTATGGACCGAATACAGGGGCTGGATCTTGGTGCCGACGACTATATGGTAAAGCCCTTCGAGGCAAAGGAGCTTATTGCCCGCATTAAGGCGGTAATGCGCAGAAGCGGCGGACAGAGCGAGGAAAAGAAAGTATCCTTCGATAATCTGGTAATATCCTTGGATAATTACTCAGTGCTGCTGGACGGCAAGCCTGTGGAAATGCCGCCCAAGGAGATAGAATTGCTGTACTTTCTCGCTTCCCGTCCGGGAAAGGTATTTACCAGGGAGCAGCTGCTGGAGCAGGTGTGGGGCTTTGACTTTTTCGGAGATTCCCGAACGGTGGACGTTCACGTGAAGCGCATTCGGGAAAAGCTGGGCGAGCGGGACGAGTGGCAGCTCAAGACCGTATGGGGAGTGGGCTATAAGTTTGATGTCGCTAAGTAGACAAGATTTTTAACGGGAACATTGGCTATATGTTCAAAACGCTGTTTTCAAGAATGCTGGCTACATACCTTTCGGTGACGCTGGGGCTGTTGATTCTCCTCGGCTTTACCGTAGGCACCGTGTTTCAGAACCAGTACAAAACCGAAAAACGCGACGAACTCAAGCGCGAAGCCCAGGAGATAAGCGCAGCTGTGACGGAACGCTACATAGACAGCGCCAAGCGTGCCGTGGCTGAAAAGGAACTCCTGACAATCGCAAGAAAGTATGATGCCATGGTCATACTTCAGTTTGCGGATGAGAGCCTTGGACGATGCGTGTTCATCGACGAGGAATCTACTGCAAAATGGGCGGGCTGTGACGATATGGATATATCAAGCATCACCAGCGGCATACTTTACGGCGGCAAAAAGACCGAGATAAGAAAAATGCTGGGAGATAGGGTAGACATGCCAACCATGTCGCTTACGGGGCCTATAACGAATGAAAACGGCAAGGTGATAGCGGCTTTGGTGCTGCATACGGATACCAGCCGTATACAGGAGTCCATACGTCAGGTTACTATGGACGTAATATTGTATTCCTGCATAGGAGTGGTGCTGGCGATGCTTGCGGTATCGTATATCACGGGCAAAATGACAAAGCCTATCATCGAGATGAACAATATCGTGATGCGCTACTCCAAGGGAGAGTTCGACCTCCGCGTAAAAAGCGAGGGTACGGACGAGGTAGCCCAGCTCGGGAAAAGCTTCAATATAATGGCATCGGAGCTTAACACGCTGGAGGAGGCCAGAAGAAGCTTTGTGGCCAACGTTTCACACGAGCTGAGGTCGCCGCTCACCTCGATGAGGGGCTTCCTCGAGGCTATGCAGGACGGCACTATAGCGCAGGAGGATTACGCCAAGTATCTGGATATAGTCATAAATGAGAACCGGCGCATGACGTCAATGGTGAACGACCTGCTGGATCTTGCCAGAATAGAGTCTGGCCAGGTAGTGATAAAGAAAGAAGTATTTGACATAAACGAGCTGATAGTGAGGACCATGCTCACATTCGAGGCGAGGGTGGACGCCAAAAAGCTCAATGTGGAGTTGGATATGAAGCCGGAGAAGATAGCCGTCGAGGCGGACCCCGGCCAGATAGCCCAGGTGGTGCGGAATCTCATAGATAACGCCATAAAGTTTACGCCGGAGGGCGGCAGCCTGTGGCTTATCACCAAAGTAAAGAAAAAGGTCGTTACGGTAACGGTCAAGGATTCCGGCAAGGGCATAGATGCCGACAGCATACCGCATCTGTTCGAGAGGTTCTACAAGGCGGAAAAGGCCCACACGCCCGGAGAAAGCGCCGGCACCGGACTTGGCCTTGCCATAGTAAAGCGAATAATAGATCAGCACGATCAGGATATAACCGTGGAGTCGGAGCCGGGAAAGGGGACGAGCTTTACCTTTACCCTCAACGCCGCGGAGCGAAGCGTCAAAGGCGCGGCACAGAAAAAAGCTTAAACACTTGGAGGCAGCATATGGAAGAATACAGTGAAATGAACGGACAGAACGATGAGCAGAACACCGGCGGTGAGTTCGGCGGCAGCTATTATCAGCACAATGCCATGCCAAGGGAAAAGAAGAGCGGGCAAAACAGCTGCGCGGGTTACATACTCGTAGGTATACTCTGCCTGCTGGTTGGCATAGCTGTGGGCAGCTGCACAACGACGCTGGCCATATCCGGCATAAAGGAGGCGGCGGAGAGCGTACTTCCCGGCGAGGATAAGGGCAGCGGGGACAACGATGACAGCGGCTTCAGCTTTGAGTGGCATTTTGGAGAGAAAAAGCCGGAAAACAATAGGCCCGCCAAGGATGAAGAATATGAGGAGCCTGAAAAGAAACAGTATACCGGACGCGAAATGCCGGTGCTGGACGGGCAGGTCCCCATCATTTCAGACACAGTAAATCCCGCTCCGGACATAGTGGAGCAGACCTTTGAGGGTGTGGTAGGGGTCAATTCATACGAAAAGGTAAAGGACAAGGACGAGCTTGAGGGCTACGGCAGCGGCTTCGTGCTTTCCAGCGAAGGCTACATCGTGACAAATGCCCACGTTATAAAGGGTGCGAGCAAGGTAACCGTCACTTTACCGGACAACGACAAGCAGGAGATAGACGCCGAGGTGGTAGGCTACGATTCCACCATGGATATCGCTGTGCTCTATATCAGGAAGGACGGCCTGAAGCCACTGGCACTTGGCAGTGCCGAAAATGTACGGGTGGGCGATTTCACTATCGCCATAGGAAATCCCTCCGGCAGTGAGCTGGCGGGCACGGCCACATTCGGCATAATCAGTGCAACATCGAGGAACGTAAACATTGACGGCCGCGAGAACGAATATCTGCAGACCGACGCAGCCATCAACCCCGGCAACAGCGGCGGCCCTCTGCTCAATATGAAGGGCGAGGTAATAGGTATAACTACTGCGAAGAACATATTTGCCGGCTATGATGAGTACGGCAACACCATAAGCGCCGAGGGCCTCGGCTTTGCCATACCGATCGATAAGGCTGTGGAGGTTGTGGAGGAGCTGATAACCCAAGGCCACGTTGCTCGTCCCGGTATGGGCATAAATGTGATCGAGATAACCGAGGAAAATGCTGAAGAGTATGATCTGCATCCCGGTATACTGATTTACAGCGTAACCAAGAATGGCCCCGCGCACAAGGCGGGTCTCAGGGTGGACGACATAGTGACAGCCTACGACGGCATAAACGTTACCACCCAGGGCGACTTCGTGGATTACATTAAGGATAAGCGGGTAGGGGATACGGTAAGCTTAGAGGTCATAAGGGGCGACGAGGAAATTACTATAGACGTCACCCTGGGAGACATTAACGAGATGGGCGACGAGCTGGTCGGCAACAGGACTTCAAGCCTGTTTGACTAAATAAGCGTCAAATATGCTAATAAATCCGATAAAAACAGTTTACAAAAGGCGGATTTATCTGGTAAACTATTTGTTGGTGCTTTATGCGCGCTTTGGCGCAAAAATGCGCACGAATAAGTTATTCAATTATTTATATTACACCTTAGGGGGATTGAAATGAAGAACTATACCGCAGCAAACATCCGCAACATAGGAGTATTCGGCCACGGCGGCGAGGGCAAGACCACTCTTACCGAGGCCATGCTCTTCAATGCCGGGCTCCTCGAGCGTCTCGGCAAGGTTGAGAACGGAACCACCACTACCGACTACGATCCCGAGGAAGTAAAGCGCACTATCTCCATCAACTGTGCTCTTGCTCCTTACGAGTGGAAGGACGTAAAGGTAAATATTATAGACGCTCCCGGTTTCTTCGATTTTTACGGTGAAGTTACTGCGGCAATGGCAATGGCTGACTCCGCTCTGATCGTCGTAGGCGCCGTATCCGGCCCCGTTGTAGGCACCGAGAAGGCCATGGATATGTGCAAGAAGTCCGGCAAGGCCCGCATGATCGTAGTAAATCAGATGGACCGCGAAAACGCCAACTTCGATAAGGTCATGAATGAGCTGAACGAAAAGTTCGGTCCCAGCGTAGTTCCGATTCAGCTGCCCATAATGGAAGGCGGCAAGCTGGTAGGCTATGTGGACACCGTTCATATGATTGCCAAAAAGTACGATGGCAAGGGCGAGAAGGATTGCGATATCCCCGCCAATCTGGCCGCACGGGCGCAGGAAGTCTACGAGGCCCTCACCGAGGCAGCCGCCGAGACTGATGAAGCCCTTATGGAGAAGTTCTTTGAGGAAGGGGAGCTCTCCCGCGAGGAGATAATCTCCGGCCTGAACAACGGTATTCTGGGCGGCGACATTACCCCTGTTTGCTGCTGCGCCGCACAGCCCAATATTGGCGTATGCACCCTGATGGACAATCTTGTCAAGTACATGCCTCCCGCCTCCATGGCTAAGGCTCCCAAAGCCGTCAATCCCAAGACCGGAGATGCAGTCGAAGTGAAGCAGGACGGCAAGTTTGCGGCTCAGGTCATCAAGACCGTTATTGACCAGTTCGGCAAGTATTCCATACTTAAAGTATACAGCGGCGTTCTCAGCGCAGATGTTGCTCCGTACAATACCCGTGAAGAGAAGTCCGAGAAGCCCTCTGCCCCTGGCATTATGCGCGGCAAGAAGGTCACTCCCGTCGATAAGCTCATCGCTGGCGATATAGGCGTACTGTCCAAGCTTCAGTATACCGCTACCGGCGACACCCTGTGCGACGCTTCCGCACCTGTGCAGTTTGAAGCCATCAAATTCCCTGAGCCCTGCATCAAGCTGGCCGTTTCCGCCAAGAAGCAGGGCGAAGAAGATAAGGTCTTTGCCGGCCTTAACAAGCTGCTCGAAGAAGATCCAACCATGGCCCTCGAGAAGAATGCCGAGACCGGCGACATGCTGCTCTGCGGTTTGGGCGAGGTGCATATTGATGTTCTCTGCGCAAAGCTGAAGAATAAGACCGGCGTAGAGGCTCAGATATCCGATCCCCGCATTCCTTACCGTGAGACTATCCGCGGAACCGCAGAGGCCGAAGGTAAGCATAAGAAGCAGACCGGCGGCAGCGGCCAGTTCGGCGTGGTCAACATGCGCTTTGAGCCCCTCACCAACGGCGAGGATTTCGAGTTTGTCAACGCCATCGTCGGCGGCGTAGTTCCTAAGGAATATATCCCCGCGGTCGAAAAGGGCACCCGCGAGGCCATGAAGCACGGCGTGCTTGCCGGTTATCCCATGATCGGAGTAAAGGCCACTCTGTTCTTCGGTAAGTATCACCCCGTGGATTCTAAGGAAGTTGCATTCAAGAGCGCCGCACGTCTTGCTTACAAGGAAGCCTGCGCCAAAGCACAGCCTGCCCTGATAGAACCCATCTATCAGTACAACATCACCGTTCCCAACGAGTATACCGGCGCCATCATGGGTGATCTGTCCAGCCGTCGCGGCCGTGTGCTCGGCATGAACCCCTGTGAGGAAGGTACCGAAGTAGTAGCAGAAGCTCCTCTCTCTGAGATGTTCAAGTATGCTACCGACCTGCGTTCCATGACTCAGGCCCGCGGCTCCTTTACCAGCCAGTTCGTACGCTACGAGGACGTCCCCGCTTTCGAGGCAAAGAAGATCATCGAGAACGCCCAGAAGGAAGAGGACGAGGAAGAAGAGTTCGAAGAGCATGAACCCGAGCTCCCCGAGCCGCCGCTGACCGAAACGCTCTCCGACTACCGCGCTCAGCTTTCGGGCGCGACGAAGGCGCGCCGTGGGGCGGGCATTTTCACGCTTTTGCTGTGCGTCATGGCGGTGCTGGAGCATTTTTCCATCCTGCCGGAGGCGTACACCGCTGATCCGATGATCCGCGCGCTGCCGCTGCTGGCGGTCGAGGCCATCGTCTGCGCCATCGGCTGGCGCATTTTTGCGGGCGCGCTGCGCTCGCTCAAACAGGGAAAAGTCACGTCGGGCTTTTTGACGATGCTTCTATGCCTTGTCACGCTGCTCGATACGGCACTCTATGCTTTTCTTCCCGCGCGCGCGGCGCTGTCGCTGCCGCTGCCGGTGCTGGGGGCGATGTCGGTCTACTGCGCGCTGCTGGGCGAAAGTCTGCGTCTGCACGGCATGTATGACACGTTCCGCATCGCGGCCATCGGCAATGCGCCGTATATCGTTACCGTGACGGCAGGGGGCGCGGCCAAGCGCGTGGGCCTGCCGGGCGGATTTTCGAATTCCGCGCGCGCAAACGACCCCTATTCGCGCTGGCAGAGCGTGCTGCTGCCGGTCTTCCTCGCGGCGGCGGTCGTGTTCGGCGTGCTCTCGACGCTCGAGACGAAGCAGAACGCGCTGCTTGCGTGGAACCTCTCGGTGATGCTCGCGAGCGCGAACCTGCTCGCGTTTCCGATGGTGTGCGCGCTGCCGCTCAAGCGCATCGCCGCGCGGCTTGCCAAAAGCGGCAGCGCCGTGGCGGGCTTTTCCGGCGCGGACGCCATCCGCCGGAGCAACTGCGTCATCCTGACCGATGGCGACCTGTTCCCGCCCGGAACGGTCACGCTCGGCGGGCTCAAGGTTTTCGGCGAGGAGAGCGGCAAGGTCATCTCCTACGCCGCGACGATGGCCCACGCGTCCGAAAGCGGCCTGAGCCGCCTTTTTGACAATCTTCTCGCCAGCGACGGCGGCTTCCGCGAGCAGGTCGAGGACGTCGACTTTTACGAAGAGGGCGGCGTCGGCGGCCGCATCCACGGCGAAACGGTGCTCTTCGGCACGGCGGGCTTTATGAGAAAGCGCGGCGTGAACCTGCCGCGCAACTTAGGCCTCAAGACCGGCGTGTTCCTCTCGGTCGACGGCACGCTCATCGCGGTGTTCGCCGTGAAGTACATGCCCGCGGAAAATGTCGACTGGGCGCTCCACGCCCTGCACCACAGCCGCATCACCCCCGTGCTCGCCGTGCGCGACGGCAACATCACCCCCGCACTCTTAAAGCGCAAGTTCGGCACCGACGCGCGCGCGGTCTACCCCAAGCTCTCGACGCGCCTGGCGCTCTCCGAGCGCGGCGGCGGGCGGCCGTATGCGCTGCTCATGCGCGAGGGCCTCATGCCGTATGCCGAGGTCGTGCTCGGCAGCAAGAGATTGTGCGCGTCCGCAAGGCGCTGCACGGTGCTTGCATTTTTAGCCGCCACGGCCTCGACGCTCCTTGCATTTTATTTAACTTTTGTCGGCGCATACAGCGTGCTCACGCCGTTTTCTCTGCTCATTTACGTACTTTTGTGGTCGCTCAGCGCGCTGGTCGACGCCCTGCTCAGCGACCGTTATTGACACTTCGAACGAAGAAAACGAAAATTTGCGGAAAAATATGGTTGTAATGGCGAGAAAAACATGATATCATTTCTGCATTGAGTATTATCCCACCTTATGGCGCGAGCCGATCTGGGATTTACGATTTTCGGAAGGAGACTGACCCATTATGAGTGCAAAAGACATCCGCAATATCGTGCTGCTTGGCCACAGCGGCAGCGGCAAGACCACCCTCGCTGAGAGCATGCTGTATCTCACCGGCGGCACGGACCGTCTGGGCAGAATTGCCGACGGCAACACCGTTTGTGACTACGATCCCGAAGAGATCCGCCGCCAGATCTCCATTTCTCTGGCCGTGGCTCCCGTGGAATACGACAGCTGCAAGATCAACGTGCTCGACGTGCCCGGCGGCTTCGACTTCGCCGGTGAGGTCGCGGAGGCTGTTCAGGCTGCCGACGCTGCCGTCATCGTCTGCTCGGCCAAGGCCGGCATGAGCGTCGGCGCGGAAAAGGCGTGGAAATATTGCGAGAAGAACTCTCTCCCCCGTCTGCTCTACATCTCCAAGACCGACGAGGAGAACTCCGACTACAACGCCGCGTTCAACACGCTGCGCGAGCGCTTCGGCAAGAACATCGCCCCCGTCGTCGCCCCCATCTGGGACGAGAGCAAGAAGGTCATCGGCATCATCGACGTGCTGCATAAGCGCGCATTCGAGTTCGGCCCCGGCGGCGGCCGCGTCGAGATCGAAGTGCCTGAGAACAAAAAGCCCGTGCTCGATGAGCTCTACGACGCGCTCAAGGAGTCCGTCGCCGAGACGAGCGAGGAATTTATGGAAAAGTTCTTCGCCGGTGAAGACTTCACCTATGCCGAGATGATCCATGGCCTGCGCCAGGGCGTTAAGGACCTGTCCCTCTTCCCTGTCGTGTGCGGCTCCGCCATTCAGGGCATGGGCACGCGCATCCTGATGGATACCATCGTCGAGCTTCTTCCCCAGCCGCAGGACGCCCGCGCCCTGATGGCCGAGAATGAGGACGGCGAGTCCTCCGAGTTCGTCGTCGCGCCCGGCGCACTGCCGACCGCGTTCGTCTTCAAGACCATTTCCGACCAGTACGGCAAGTATTCCTACGTCAAGGTGCTCTCCGGCTCCATCAAGCCCGATATGCCCATGGTCAACGCCCGCACCGGCGAGACCGAGAAGCTCGGCCGCCTGTACATCCCCAAGGGCAAGAAGTATACCGAGGTCAAGGAGCTCACCTGCGGCGACATCGGCGCCATCGCCAAGATGGACAAGGTCAAGACCGGCGACACGCTCTGCGAGCCGCGCAAGGTCGTCAAGATCGAGCCCATCCCGTTCGATGAGCCCTGCTACAGCGTCGCCATCGCGCCCAAGACCCGCGGCCAGGAGGATAAGATGGCCCAGGGCCTCAACCGCTTGAACGAGGAAGATCCGTCCTTCCGCGTCGTCAACAACGCCGAAACGCACCAGATGGTCGTCTCCGGCGCGGGCGACATCCAGATCGACGTGCTCGTCAACAAGCTCAAGAGCCGCTTCGGCGTCGAGGTCGTGCTCGACACGCCGCGCGTGCCCTACCGTGAAAAGATCCGCAAGACGGTCTCCAAGCAGGGCCGTCATAAGAAGCAGACCGGCGGCAGCGGCCAGTTCGGTGACGTTTGGATCCGCTTCGAGCCCAACGAGGAGAGCGAAGAGATGGTCTTCGCCGAGGAAGTCTTCGGCGGCAGCGTCCCCAAGAACTTCTTCCCCGCGGTCGAAAAGGGTCTGCGCGAGGCCTGCGTCCACGGCCCGCTCGCGGGTTATCCCGTCGTGAACCTCAAGGCCGTCCTTTACGATGGCTCCTATCACCCGGTCGACTCGTCCGAGATCGCGTTCAAGACCGCGGCGAACCTCGCCTACAAGGCAGCCATGCCCGAGGCGTCCCCGGTCCTGCTCGAGCCGGTGTGCGAGCTCAAGGTCACGGTGCCCGACCAGTACATGGGCGATATCCTCGGCGATCTCAACAAGCGCCGCGGCCGCGTCATGGGCATGACCCCGACCGGCAACGGCGAGCAGGTCATCGAGGCCGAGTGCCCCGAGGCAGAGCTGATGAGCTACGCCATTGACCTGCGCTCCATGACCCAGTCCCGCGGCTCGTTCGTGATGCACTTCGTGCGCTACGAGCAGTGTTCCGCCGACGCACAGGCGAAGGCTGTCGCTGCCGCGAAGGCGATGCAGGAAGCGGAATAATTGCTTCTGCACAGCAGAAAATAGGTAAAAAGAGAGGGCTTCTCGAAAGAGAAGCCCTCTCTTTTTCCGCGCATGGCGCGGAGGGGGAGCAGCCCGAAGAGGCTGCGGCTTTTCCCCACACCGTGTGGGGCTGCGGATAAGGGGGATATTCTCTCACGTGAGAGAATATCCCCCTTGGACCCCCAAGAGAACGCAAGGGGCCCTGCCCCTTGACCCCGCCATTGCGGGTTTGCAGCTTGAAGGGCTGCACGCGCTGCGCAGTGTGGGTGCGGTGTACATGGCTTCGCCATGAATCTTCTGCAAGTCGTTACAGATATCAACCGCGCCTTACTATCGTGAGGCGCGAGTGACGTTTGCTTGGCGGCAGACTGCGGTGCGGGCGGCGGCATTGCTTCGCTCGCCGCCTTTTTGATGGGTGATGCGTGGACGGCGGCGGCAGTGCTTCGCTCGCCGCCGCTGTTAGGATTCTGCTGTGATATAAATATCTTCGGCTTGCTGTTGGGCGGCGATTAGTAAGTCTTTTGCATCGCCATAGTTTTGAGCCTCGATTTTTTCGAGCGCGTCGGTCACCGCGTTGAATAGCGTAGTGTACATTTTTTGATAGACTTCCATGATAGACCCCTCCTTAACTCTTTTTGGTTATTTTAACTCATAAGGGTTAATCTTTTCAAGAGAAAATCGCTATTCTTTATGAAAAGAAAGCGGGGGTGGTCGTGATGACAGTAGGCGAAGCCGTGCGGCGACGCATTTTGACACTGTGTGAAGAACGGAATATCACAATCAACCGCTTGAGTATTTTGAGCGGTATTACGCAATCCACGCTCAACAACATTATAAGTGGACGGAATCATACAACTACCGTTGCAACGATCAAAAAGGTCTGTGACGGCCTAAGTATTACCGTCGACGAGTTCTTTTGCCCTGAATACTTTCACGATCTGGAGCAGGAATTAAAATGAAACGACCGCGTTAGCGGTCGTTTTAATCTTCGGTGAAGCGGAAGAGGTCGTTGGGGGTGCATTCGAAGATCTGGCAGAGGGCTTCGATATTTTCGTAGCGGATGGATTTGGTCTCGTTGTTGACCATGCGGCTGAAATTCTGATAGCTCAGCCCCATTTGTATATACAGCCAATATTTTG
>OOCI01001593.1_pt1 | contig 16194 bp, 14 predicted proteins | sample 1671761 | NCBI WGS metagenome assembly OOCI01 (sample SAMN06348190, study PRJEB24527) | human gut metagenome | biome: human gut; feature: ankylosing spondylitis patient; material: feces | host: Homo sapiens | place: China | collected 2015-10
CATTTTCCATGATTTTACTCAGAAGAGTCATCAAGGAATTATGAAATGACTTCTAGGATAATTGACGGGATATGAAAAAATAATGATCAATATTCCTCTTTACTTCGTTTAAAAGATGAAGACAAGGTAAAATATTTAATAAGGTGAATATTTCAATGGGATATAGAGATCTAATATTTTTGTTGGAAAATTTGACTATAATGTGTATGGTTACTCTAACCTGTATGTTGTAGTTCAATTTTTGAAGCCAGGATGGCGATATGGAAAAAAAGCTGCAATTTAAGGTAACTACCCTGAAAGGCTCAGGGATATGGACAGGAAGCTCCAACCATATGCGCATGGCGGCTCTTCAGGGCACCTCCTTCCTTGGGGGGATGCGCTTCTGGACGGAGGCCCTGTTGCGTTCGTTTGGGCATCGGGTCTGTGACTGCGTGGACAGCAAAAAAGGCAAGGAAGTTTTTGATGTGAAGGCGCCGGAGAAGATCTGTGCCGCCTGTCACAGTTTCGGTTGCACGGGGCTGGCCCGGGCCTTTCGCCTGCATGTCCTGCCTGTGAAGCCTACGACCTGTGAGCCGCAGGAAAAATACATATTTTCCATCCCGTCACGGGACAGGACTGTTCACTATGCTCTGGCAAAGGGCTGGGAGGGCGAGCTTACGCTTTCCCTGTCCTGTAATCGCCCTCTGTCATGGCCGCTATCCCTGTGGAAAAAGGGCGTCGTTTCCCTGCCGCCGGAAGCCGTCCTGGCGACCTTTCTCATGCTGGAATACGGCACACTGGGGGCCCTGGATCAGTATGGCTGCGGTCTGGTGCACCTGACGAACCGTGAGGATTTGCTGCCTTTCCTGCGTGAAGCTCTGCCGGAAAGCGGCAGGGAAAAGCCGGAGAGAGGCTTGGCTGACCTGCGGGATTTCTATTTCTTCAAAGGGGCGTTCGACCCGGATACCCTGCGTCGGCTGTCTTCAGGGGACATACGTCTCCAGAACGGCCGTCCTGGAGAACGCCCTCTTGCCCGTTTTGAGCATATCATCCGCCTGCGCCGTTTGCTGCGTGAGAGTCTGCGGTCCCCTGAGCTCAGGCAGCAGGAGGTTCTGCGGCACTGGATATGCGGCTATATGCCGCAGGCCAAGGGCTTTTCCGGGGGAGCCGTGGGGAGTCATATCTCCGTGGGAGTCACCGATCAGAACAGGCTCTATGGCTGGGGCTGGTTACCGCGGACAGGGCTCCGGGAGTATGTGGGGACGGAGTGGACAGATATGCGCAGGCAGGCGCTGTCAGCCTTGCAAAGAGGCCTGCGCTCTGTGTGCCCCCATCTGGAGTGGAAGGATTTCGACCCGTTACAGGCAGGAGACAGCGGCGGTGACTGGCGAACGCATGTGCTGTCTTTGGTCGAAAGCCCCTGGAGGGAGGAACGATGAAAGAATCTTTTGAGTTCCTGGCGTCCTTCGAAGACTGGGAAAAGGCGTGTCGCAGTGACGCACGTGCCATGGATCGTTGCCCTGTGGAAGGAGCTGGAACCAGCTTCGAACGCAGTATGGCGCATGCGCAATTGCTCAATGTACTGACATCGTGCTCTTTCCCCAACCAGGATCCGCACAAGGCGGCCAAGAACGGACGGAAGAAAAACGATATCGTGGAGGTCCGCGGTTTTCCCGGCCTGGTCAACGACAAAGAATGCGGTCTGAGCGATACTGGCTGGGCTGACTGGTTCTTTCCCGGGCCGGAGGATCTGCGCCTGTTGCCGGATGGCTCCTGCCTGCTGCGCATAGAAGTTTGTCTCAGGCAGCCTTTTTTCAGCCGGGACGACAGGGTCTTCTATCCTACGGACAATGTGCTGAAGCGGCATCATGTCTTCTTGACTCCCTATCTGGCCACGTCGGGCATCAAGGGCTTGTTGCGCTGGGCCTGGAGCATGAGCGGGGAAGATGAGGATGCCGCCGGACTGCTGTTCGGTGAGGCAGCCGATGGGCTCGAAGCTCTGTCGCATCAGGGGCTGCTGCGTCTCTGGCCTTTGTTCTGGAAAGGACGTGTGGGCCTTGAGACCATCAATCCCCAGGATCGCCACCTTGGTACCGGTACAGTCCCGGTCAAATACGAGGTGGTCAGGCCGGGGGCCACAGGGGCGCTGTACCTGCTCCTGCCCAATGAGGAAAACGCGGTCCGTCGCCTGTTGCCCGGCCTGGTGCGGTCCTTGTTCCATCTGCTGGATCAGGGCGGCCTTTCCGCCAGGAACACCATGGGATGGGGGCAGGTCATGTTCGTCAACGGCAGCCTGTATATCAAGGGGTGTCCCGTGTCTTCTGCCGCTCCCTCCGGCAAGGACAAGGAGGCTGCCAAAACAGTGCAAACGGATACGGCAGCCTTATGGGGGGAACTGCTGGATGGCAATGGGGAGCTCCTCCCCTATGGATCGGGCAAGTACACCAAAAAATGCTGTATGTCCCTGCTGGGGATCACGGAAAAAAAGTGGAAGCTCAAGCAGAAGGACATCGACGGGCTCATGGCTGATATGGCCCAGGCCCTTGAGGCCTGGCGTGCGTCGCAGACAGCGCCCGAGGTACCTGTCGCAGCTCCTGAGCCTAGGGCGGAGTGGCAAGTCCGTTCTTCCATAAGGAGCACTTTTGTGAACAACGTGGATACGTTCGTGCAGGAGATGGACTCATGGCTGAAATGACGCTGGAATCGTTGCGCCGTACCGTCCTGCGGGCGGAGATCATGGCCTTGCTGCACGATGTGGGCAAGCTGCACTGGTATTTCATCCAGGCAGGGACGACGGACTCCCAAAAAGATGCGGAAGGGAAGGAAACGTCTCCAAGCCCCTACCAGCAGCTTCTGCAAAAAAAGGGCGTTGAAGAAGAGGAACGGCTACGGGATGAAAAAGCCAGCCCAAAGAACATCCAGAAAAAACTGAAGAGCTATGCCAGCGCGACAGCCATCCATACAACGGAATTCCTGGCACGAGATTTCTGGGAGGATGACGCGCTGAAAAAATTGCGGGCACGCCTTACCGAGCCCCTTCCGGAAGGCTGGCTGGAAGGCATTCCCGGCGAACCCCTGCAGGTTCTGGGGTCGTTGCTGTATGCACATCATGGGGTTCGGGACTGGGACAGGACAAAAAGTAAGGGCTTGTCCCATCTGATCCCGCTCATCATGTACGCGGATACTACGGACTCCCTCTATACCAAGGGGGCGGAGACGCGCGCGGCCAATACGCAGTCTCATGGAATATTCCTGACATCACCTTTCGGCCGGCTTGAGGCGGAGATCACCTCTGAAAGCGTCACTGCTGCGGCGCGGGCTCTGCATGAAAAACTGGTGGAGGCGCTGGATGGCTGGCAGGCGTGGGACGGCGCGGAGCTGGCGGAGAAGCGGAAAGTGCTGGGCGGGATCCTGCACAGCTATGCCGCTCACCATCTGGCGGAGACGCGTCTGCCCAACAACGACGTGAGCCTTTGGCAGCATTCGTCTTCCGTGGCAGGCCTTTTCAAGGCTCTTCTGGCCGGTCATCTGCTGTCCGGAACATGGGACGACCTTCTGCGCGGCAAGTATAAAGAACTGGCTCATGCCGATCAACGTTTGGCTCTGCTGGCCTTTCGCTGGGACAGTGACGCCTATATGGCGCGCAGCCTGCGCTCCTTCGAGATCCTTGGCCGCCAGGAGCGCTTGCGGCAGCTGGCGGAACAGCTCAAGCGCTCGGTGGAAGAGGATCTTGCCTTGGGGAACGAGATCTATCGGGACAGGCAGGGCATCTGCTTCCTCGTACCGGATCTGGCCACAGCGACGGACGGCAGTCTGGCCGCGACTCTGCGGGAAAAACTGTTCTCCTGTATGGAAGAGGCAAGCCGGAAGGCGACAGCCGACGAACTGTTGTGGAGCATCCATAGCCATGCCTGTGGCCTTCAACTGGGCGATTTCCTCGCTTTTTGGCACGATCCCGGCAAGCCCTTGTGCTCCGGGCCCCGCCGGCCTGCATGGCAGGAGGAATGGCAGAGCTCCGAAGGCCGCAGATCCCAGGTCTGCCCGCGCTGCGGTGTACATCCCGCCGATATCGAGATCAACCGCCTGGGCAGCAGGGGCGACATCGCCTGTAAGTCCTGCGGGGAGCTTTCCAGGCAGGGAAAGGCTCTGCTCCCGAAGGGAGATACCCAGAAGACGGGGCAGGGCAAGGCCTTTTTTCTGGATTTTGGTGCTGGAGAACAGGACGATGCGGCAACTGCCCGCGTAGCTCTGATCCAGGGGGTCTTCTCCCTGGCCGCCCTGCAAAACAAGGAAGGACGCGGCTGGGCGCAGATGCTGGCGCCGGATGAAAACAGCAGGCTTCCTGACCTGGAGACGGTAAAAAAAGCCTGGTGCCAACTCTGCGAGTCCTCGGGCGAGAATAAAGATCTGCGCGAGAGTTTTGCCAAATGGCTTGGCATGACGGGAAGTTTCTGCCAGCAGGACAAGGAAGGCTGGTGTCGCGAGGACGCGGTCCAGTCTCCGGATCTGAAGGTACGCATCGTCGACTTCGTCAAATGTATGGTCTTCGGAGACGAGCTTCCACACGATGTGGACGAGATCGCAAAGGGCCTGTTGCTCTGGGGGGCGCGTCAGCATCCTGCGCCTTCACGTCTGGCACGTGTCTGGGAAGAGCTGGGCTCCTTCACGGCCTGGGCTTCAGGCCTGGGGGATACGGACATGGCGGCCGCGGACTGGCCCCGCATCCCTCTCACCCGTGATGTGACCAGCTTCCAGATCCTGGTCCCGGCCGGGGATGCCTGGGCTGTCCTTCATGCCTTGCAAACTGCCTATACGGCCCGTTTCGGCAAGGTGCGCCATATCCTGCCGCTGCATCTTTCAGCGGGCATCTTCCGGAGCAAGGCACCGCTGTACATAGCTATGGACGCTGCACGGCGTTTTCGGAAACTGGCGGAGCAGAGCGGGCCGCAAGCCTGGAAGCTGCTGGAGCGCCAGCGGGGCGAGAGCGGAAGCACACGGCTTGTATGGCGTACACCGGAGGGGCTCGAAGTCGTCTGGCAGGTGCCGCATACCCTGCCCAACCGGGACGCGGACGGCGGTCTCCGGGAAGACCGGTACCGTACATGGTACTTTGCGGAAGGGGCCCTGCTGCCCGAGCATCTTTCGCGCCTCGTTCCTGGAACCAGCTATGAGATCTGGCCGTCTTTCTTTGACTATGAAGTGCTGGATGCCTCGGTCCGACGCTATGATATCCATTATACGGCGGGCCATCGTCGGCATTACATGCTGCACGGGCCGGGGCCCCGCCCCTATCCGTTGGAGATCATTGATATCTGGGACCGCTACCTCAATGGCGAAACGGGCCTGTTCAAGGATAACGACGCCGGGAAGCGGCAACGCAAGAATGCCCTGGAGCTGCTGGCAAGGCTGCATCTTGACTGGGGGCGCTGGGACGGTACGCGCGAGTCCCTGTTCGGCATGGCTCATGACGTCCTGCGCGTGACCATGCCGGAACTGTCCGAAGAGCTGTTGCCCGCCGCTGCGGACGGTTCCTTCTTTGACCTGTGCGAATGGGCGGACTTCATCAGCAAGTAATGGGGGAGCATAGATGAGTATCTATTTCGCGGTAACGCTCGATCCGTTGCATATCGGTGCCGGCGGCTATCGTCTGGGACGTGTGGATAATACCATCGTACGTGATGCGGGCAGCGGCCTGCCCAAGGTGCCCGGCTCCAGTCTGGCCGGGGTGGCACGCTCCTATCTGCTCCAGGCCCTGGAAGGCGAGGAGCAGGAAAAAATCCGTGCCTGTGCCGCATCCTCCGGCAACGATAAGGGCAATTGCGGTCGCTGTCTTGCCTGTCGCCTGTTCGGCTATGCGGCATCGGGAAAACAGGCCCGAAGCCATATCGGCCTGTTGCGCTTCTATGACGGAGAGATCCTTGCCTTCCCGGTCAGTACCATCGCCGGGCCGGTGTGGGTCACGTCTCCAGCGGCCCTGGCGTACGTCCTGCCTGCATCAGAGCTGCCGGAAGCGCGGGAGGATGTTCTCCTGGTGGACGGTTTCGACCCTGGAAAGCGCCTTAACGCGGGTTGGCTCTATCTGGAAGCCCGGCAGGCCGGTGAGGCCTTGCGCCCCTTGCGTGACAAGCTGGGCGCGGAAGCCTCCCGACGTTTCTCGCGGCTTGCCCTGGCCCCGGACTGGCTGTTCGCCGAGCTGGTGAACAGCAATCTGGAGGTGCGGACTTCTGTCAGCATCGATCCGTTGACCGGTGCGGCGGAGGCCGGGAAACTTTTCACCTATGAAGCTATCCCTGCCGCTACGTTGCTGGCTTTCGACATAGCCCTGGATGAGGCTCGCTGCGCCCACGCCCATGATGCTGATGGCCCCAACCCTGTGGACGCCGTCAGGGCGCGCCACCTGCTGGACGAGGCCCTCAGTTTATGCGCCGTACTGGGCATGGGGGGTATGGTCACACGCGGCTTTGGCCGTATCCGTTTCTGGGGAGGCGCATAATGGGTGTAGTGAATCTGGAATCGATATGTGCGCGTTACGGCATGATGCTTGCCGACAGCGGTCAGGACAAAATGACCGATAAGGAAAACATCGTGACCAAGGCGTTGGGCGTCCTGGTTCAAAACGGGATCTATGCCATGACGGTCTTCCTTATGACTTGTAACAAACCGAAATACGGGGAAAATGCCCTGCGCACGCTGGCCGCCTTGCTGGCGGACAAGGGCGTGGGGCTGCTGCCGGACAGACAATGGCAGGACAGGGACGGACTCGTGGAACTGTTACAGGCCATGCGCGAGATCACGGAAGAATTGCCCCGCCTGCTTCTGGCCCGCAAGATGCTGGAAGGTACGCTGACATTTGCCCGCTACCACTGCAAAGCCCTGAATCGCCTGAATGGAGAAGCGTCATGAGCTGGCACTGCTTTCGTCTTCGTCTGCGCTTGAAGACGGACATGCATTGCGGTTCTCTGGCCCTGGGTTTCGTGTCCCGCGCTTTCCCCTATGTGCCGCAGCATGTTCCCCTGTATGCTTCGGTTCCGGCCGCTGTAGCAGCCTTGGGCCTGCCGGACATACGGCCGTCCTATCAGGCGGTGGAAGATCTGCTGTTTCCACGGATGCGCACAAGTCCCTTTTTCGTTCTGGACGAGTCCGGAGACGGGGCACGGCCCCTGTTCCCTTGGAATGCGCATGACCGTGCGGTATTGGAAGCAGATTTCATGGGCTCGCGTTACGGCGTGGCCCTGGATGCGGGCTCGCGTTCCGCGGAGGAAAACAGGCTTTTCGAGACCGAGGTCCTGCTGGCCCGGCGCCGGGGCAGTGGGCACCCCGTACGCGTGGAAGGTTTTGTCTGGCTGTGTGCGGGGACAAGCGGGAACCTTGTCCTGGACCCGGCAAAAGGCATCATGCTGACGGATGGTTCCAGACAATTGTCCTGGCCGGAACTGCTGGGCGGGCTCATGCTCGGAGGTGATCGTACCCGCAATCTGGGGCAGATCTGGCCGGATGTGGAGCTGGAAGAGGTCTCCAGCCTCTGGGACGGCATGACCATGCATCTGGACAGGGAATGGCCCTGCCTGGAGATCCCTGCCGGCGGGGCTTGTCCTGTGGCGCTGGAGGCGGATGGACAGCCAGGCAGCGGGGCTCCTTTCGTGGTCATGACCGGTCGTCGCATCCGTCGAGGTGGCGGTTATGACATGGACAAAGGCGTCGTGGCCCATGATCTGGGGTGGCGTCCGGACAACGTCCTGATGGTGGAGCTGGCAGGGGAGCGCTGTGCCCGGGCCGTCAACGGATGCCGGAACTAAGGATGTTTGGAAAAAGCTGCCGCAAGGCAGCTTTTTTCTTGCCTTCAGCCCATCGAGGCTGGGGTACAAACAGAGCGTCCCCCAGGCGGATCGGTGTACAGCTCCAAAAAAAACAGGCCCGTGGAGATTCCAACGGGCCTGTTGCGGTGATGGCGACAGGGGGAGAAAGGCTGCTCTCGGCAGCCTGTGCTCCCCTTTGCCTAATGATAGTTGAAGGGAAAATAGCGGGACGTGTGTGCCGCCACCTCGGACAGTACCGCGTCCGCATCCGGCAGATCGAGAAGGGACTGGAAGTGCGGTGCATGCAGTTGGCCCGCGGCACAGGCATAGCGCAGGCGCTGCATCGCGTCCTCCGTCGTCGCCCGTATCTCTTCCCGGGGCAGGAGTCCTGTTGCGGCAAGAACAGACAGCGGCATGAGCGCCATAGGCTCCAGGGTAACACCGTTCCCGGCCTTGAGGCAGCAGTCACACGAAAAGCGCAGGCAGCGACGCGCCAGTTCCGGATCTTCCCCGGCCAGCAACCGGCCGCAATTGCAGGCCCAGAGCTGCCACGGATGATAGGGGCGTGCCTGCCTCAGCAGATCGGCCACAGGATAGCCGTGCAGGAGCCCGGGCATAGCCAGACACAGGCGGACAAAAGCCGCATGGACGAAAGGGTCGTCCATCTGGACCACAGCAGCGGCCCTGTCATGGGCCGGGAGCATCTCGCCCTGTGGGGCGTCCCCTGCCTGCCTGCTTTCCCGCCACAGGTTGAGGATGGTGTCCATCTCCCGGCAGGCATCTTCTACTTGTCCGCATTCCAGGAAGATATGGATGCGGTCGATGTGGCGGCGCTGCTGTTCTCCATCGGGCAGGAAGGACAGGGACCGTGCCGCATAGAGCAGGGCCTGGTCATGGTCGCCGCAAAAGGCCATCTGGTGCACAAGAAATCCGTAGGCTTTGCCCAGCTCGGCGCAGTCGAGACAGCGGGCCAGGGTGTCGATCTTTTCGAGCCAGGAGGCAGGGATATCGTCACGGTGAAAGCGGTAGGCATTATGCCAGATACCGATGAAGGTTCGGACCCTCTGGCCGATCTCTGCCAGACCGATCCCGCCGGACTCATGTTTCAATTCTTCGACACAGCGATCGCTGAGGGCGCGCCAGTGGGCAGCATCCTCACCGCGATGGTTGGCCTGGGTCTTGTTTTTTTCCGCCAGCCTGAGCAGGTCGAGGCTGGCGGGCAGATGACGCACCCGTTCATAGGGAAACAGCGCCAGAAAGCGCGTGCACAGTTCTCTGTCCTTGCAGATGTGCTGCCACATCCTGTCCAGACCGCCCAGAGCGGTCAGCAGGGCCGCCTCACTCATGCGGTCGCACCAGTGGTCCCGTTCCATCAGCCGGAGCAGAAGGCGCCGCATCTCTTGGGGGGTGTCGGGGCTGGCAAGCCAGGAGAACAGGTTCTCGGGTGCGTCACGCCATGCGCCAAGCCTGTGGGCTATGCAGATGGCACCGTCCAGAGACGCTGTATCCAGCAGGGTCTCTATCTCGGTCAGGCTTTTGACCGGGACGGCACAGGGGGCATTGTCCAGGGGAGGGCAACCGGCTGGGTAGAGGAAAATCTGCGCCGGATACTGTCCTTTTCGGGCACAGTCCCACTTTTTCCGGACATGGGCCACCGGCAGGACGTGTCCCGCCGCATCCACTTCCCCGGTCATGACGGTCTGGGCCGGCAGGCCTTTGCCGGTGCGCTGCCGCAGGGCTGCCACGGCCAGCGGCAGTCCAAGGGAGGGGCCATCGACGGTTTGCAGGCTTCCCGGTGAGCGGAGAGGCAGGAGCACGAAGCCGCACTCCCCTTGCCCGCCCAGTGCCAGTGCCTCACGGGCCGCGGCTTCTGCCCGGGGAGTGAGCCAGCCTTCCTCAATAATGATGTCCGTTTCCTGGAGACGGCCCAGCAGGACAGGCAGGAGGCACGCCGTACCCCGACCATCGACCACCACCAGCGGCACCTCCAGCCAGTCGACGGCGTTCCGGCAGCAGGGGGGCAGCGGGCTTTCAGGGGGCAGAGGCTGTCCCCGGAACAGGCGGAGCAGATGCAGCAGACGCAGATTGTCGCCCTCCTCACGGGGATCGGTTCCCTGGGCAGGCAGACGGATTCGGCTCAAGGGAATGTACGCGTTATCTCCGTAGCGCAGCCCCATGGAGATTTCTTGCCAGGAATGCATCTGTTCTCCTTATTCTTCAGCCAGCAGGATGGCCACACGCAAATGGGCCGCTGTCACATTTGTCCCCTCAAACATGGCGCACACTTCCAGCGTCTCTTCGTTCTGCCAGGCAGCGTTCACTTCCAGCGCATCTTCCTCCCGGCAGCGTACGGCCGCCATCGCCACAGGCAGGGGAGCCTTTATGGCGCAGGTGATGACACAAAGGGTCTTTCCGGGCAGGGGACGGCAGTGGACTTCGGCAGCATGGGGGTGCGGGGTCCCTCCATCCACGTCAGGACGGGACAGCGTGACGATGACCCGCTGCGCAGGCAGGGCATCCGCATCGCCCCGTTCCATACCGGCAGCGGCCATCGGCAGGGCGGTGGGGGACCATTCCTGTTGCAGCAGGAAGGCCAGGCGCCCCTGGGATGTGCGTGTTCGGGGCTGTCGGGCCGCATGGTCATGCGGGGCTATGGCAAAGGGGATGATGCGCGCCGTGGGCCGCTCTTCTTCCTGCGCTGTGAGTTCCCGGGTGAGCGCGTGGTGGAAGAAGGCTCCTGTCAGCTTTTCGTCTTCACGGAAGAGGAAAAGGGCCGACGTCCTGTCGGGTTCGGAGAACGGAGTCGCGGCGGCCTCCAGAACCTTGTTCACCAGCTCTGTTCCCGGATGGGCGTAGGGGACATCCTCCAGGTCCGCGACCGGCACGGTATAGATGTTCCAGGCCTCTGCCAGCAGCTCCAGACCCAGGGGAACGTCTCCGTCATCTTTCAGGGATGTTTCGGGGCAGACCTGGGCCACCCGGATAAGGCCCAGAGCATCAGGTTCTTCCAGCACGAAGACCAGCGGCGGGTTGTGGTAGATATCCTCATCGAGCCAGGAATCAGGATTGCGTCTGGGAGACAGGGCGCGGATATCACCGGGACGGGGGGGACTCGCCGGGGGCTGCTGTACAGGGAGGGACATCAGGAGCTTCCCAAGGGCGGCACTGCTTTCGCTGTGCTCCAGGGCCGTGCGACAATGGGCGCAGGAACGTAGATGCTCCTCTGCCTGCGGCCCCCCGCGGCGCAAGGTGGCGAGGCTGGGACAATGGCGATGCCGGTACATGTCCAGCCAGTCGGAAAAGCGATATTTATGGGACATGTTGATTATCCTCCTGCCTTTTTATTCGGCGACAGATCGCTTTTTTGCACGTCTGCCGGTGAGCATGACGATGTTGTCGCGTTTCCGGGCCTCATCATGGCATAGCGATTTTCACACGCTCCCCAGAGCTCACGGAAAAAACACTGTGTCTTCGACTCGTTATCAAGAAGATGCACATTGTTTGTCATAAAGTCTGCCAGACGGTGATGGAGGTCTTTCTGAATGCGGGAGAGCCCGGAAGTGTGGCTGTAGCCCATGATGAGGGCCACATCTTTCGGCTCATGATCCTCTGCATAGCGAAGGGCACAGAATATTACTGTTTTTTCAGGAAGAGTACGGATGAAGTCATTTACCTGAGCCTGCATTTCCTTGCGTATCAGTGTACTCTCCATACTGTCATCATAGGGGCTGCTGACATCAATGTCCCGGTCGATCTCGCCATCTTCATCATAGAGATCCTGCTGCCTCGGGCCATAGATACCGTGTTTTGTATTGAGCCAGTGGCAAAACGTGTCCACAAAGATGTACCGTGCACGCCCATCCCCATAGGCCGTTGTATAGGCATGCCAGAATTTTTTGGCCTGCGGCACCAGAAAAGCCTGGTTAAAGAATTTGTCTTTCGGAGCGATACCGGGGGCATCGTCGTCCGGTTCCGGGACCTTCCCAAAATCATAGGATCTGGGCGCGACCGCGTCTTCTACCGGGATGCGTGCAGGAGCGTAAGCCGAAAATGTTCCTATCCCGTTGAAGAAATGCTTCAGGCGCAGTTCCTGGCGGGCTTTGGAAAGGCAGTCACGGATGCTGCGGTATGCCTTTTTGGCAGGAACGAGTTTGCGCATCTCATCCTGCAGGTAGCTCTTGAGCAGCATCCAGCCCTTTTCACACAGTTTTTTCCATGCGTCTTCAGGTAGCATGGTGCCTTGGCGGACAGCACGCTGGGAATGTGCCAGCATGGCATCAAGCCCTTTTTTTCGCAGCAGCAAAGTCAGGAAGAGATCAACGGCGCTTTCAAGCAGAGCTTGCCTATCTTCCTCTGTATGGCAGCTCTGACTGTTTTCCTGTGGTTCTGCACCATTATCGATGGTATAGATGCTATTCAGCAGCCAGTCCAGGGACCGGCCCTTCTTGCTTTCCAGGAATATCCGTACATTGGTCTGGATATCTTTTCGTATGTGGGGATCGTCCAGCAGGGATTTGAGAAGAGATGCCATGGCCTCTCCTTGTTTGAGGAGGTGTCCCGGCCGCAAGCGTCGGGGATCGTGTTTTGTCTGCACCTGAGTCGGGGCATGCTATCGGCCGATGCGGGCAGGGCGTCGACGCCCCTTGCGGGACTGCACAGGGCATGCGGTTCCGCGTGATCGGGCAGGTGGCAGAGGAAATCGGGCATCTCCGGCGGGTGTCCGGGAGCATGACCGTATCGCAGGTCAGTATACATGAGGGTAACAGGGCCTGCAATTATCTGCGGCGACAGTATGCGGTGTCGGGCAAAGAAAACAGCCAGACTGCCGGATCGGGGACAAAATTTCCCCGGAGCGTGAAAAAGGCTTTTTTGGCTCCGATAAACATGACGTAGGGGAAAAAAGAGTCTGGAGAAAGGCTCCAGACCGGCTGACCACTCATGCCAAGGAGGGATCCATGCGTCATCGCCACCGCGTCATCATCGTGTCGGGCCTGTTGCTTGCCCTGTGCGGTTGTGTTGCCCAAAGCTGGCAGCCTGCCCCATCACCGGGCGTCCCGGCCGCCGCACCGGCCCCTGCGCCTGCCCTTTTTGATCCCCTGGCGGCCAGCAATCTTTTTTGGACCCCGGTGCCCAGCGCGCCCCTGGCCACCTTCCAGCCTGTACCCATCGAGCGGCTGGCCAACGGGAAGAGCCTCAGAAGGAAGCAGAGCGAGGCCGAATTCCGGCAGGCCTATGCCGTGGCCCTGCAGATCGTCACACCGTTGGCCGGGCTGCCGCGCGAGCAGCAGCTTGCCGGTATCGCCCAGGCCCTGCGGGCGCGCTTCGAGCAGACGGGCGGCGCCTATTCCACCCAGGCCAGGCAGTACAACACCCCCTATGGCTATCTGGTGCGCGGGGTCGCCTCCTGTGCCGGTTGCACGCGGGCCACGGGCCTGTGCCTCAACATCCTCGGTATCCCCTACGAGCATGTGAACGAGAACAAGTGGAAGCATCAATGGTGCCGGGTCAACGTCAACGGTGTCTGGTGGATCAGCGATGCCTTTGCCCTGTATGCCGGGCCGGAGCCCGCTCCCCGCAAGCATCCTCGCGCCACGGACGCCTGATGCTTTCTCTCCGCCCACACCAAAAAGCCCCTGGGCCTTCAAGGCCCAGGGGCTTTTTGGTGTACGGGGCTTGCTCCGCATGGCTGCTGCGTCCGGTGGCGCATGCGTTGGCCGGGACAAGGGCGCAACCAGAGACGAGGCCTTCCACTCCCTTGCCGGGGCAGTCCGCCATGCAGGAGACAAAACAAGACTCAGGCGTCTGTGCCCTCAACAGGGAACGCGGACGCCTCAATCCTCATGGATGACGAGGCATAGCCGGCTGTGAAGCCTTCTGTGAGATCACGTGATATCTATTTCCCTGTCATAGTCACAACCACAGCCAGCTGTGAAACCTTCTGTGAGTTGTAGATGAACCACTTAAGGAATTATTGGGGTCACAACCACAGCCAGCTGTGAAGCCTTCTGCGAGGAAATGATGGCCTTGAAGCACGAAATCAACCCGTCACAACCACAGCCAGCTGTGAAGCCTTCTGCGAGGGTGGTTTGTCAGACAGTTCGACTTTAAATGGTACAGTCACAACCACAGCCAGCTGTGAAGCCTTCTGCGAGGCTTGTCTTTTTTTATCCATATATTTCAGGCAGTGCAAGGGGCTTTTTTCCGGGAGGGGGGTAAAATAGGGGCCCAAATGGCCGATTTTCGACCCCCTCCCGGAAAATGGCGAAATGACGAAAAATTTTCCCTGTTTTTCAAGCTGGTTACCTTTGCTGATTTTTCAGCCTTCACGGTCATTATCAGGAAATACACTCAAAAACAGAAAGGCTTCCGCAAATGTGCCGTACTTTGTCCGCAGGCTGAGACCGTCTTGCCATCAGCGGATGGGCCCGTGTTCCTGGTCCGACGGCAGCTCCGGCAAAGGCCACCGAAACAGGTGGGCGTCCCGTATGGGATGCTGGCGGTAACGGCCCCGTCCGGGCAGCCGGGGAGTGGGATCTCCCGGAACCTTCCCTCCTCTCAGGGCAGGGTCGACATAAGGTAACCGGCTGCCAGCAGGGTGATGGCGAGCAGGGGCTGGCCCGAGTCGGCTATAAGCAGACCGATGAAGCACGTCATGACGAGAAGCTGGCCGAGACGGGATCGCCACAGCCAGAAGGCAAGAGCCACAGCCAGGATCACACAGAGGATGTTCAGCATGTCAGTCGTCCCCTTGTTGTCGATTACAGCCAGATGGAAGGCTGTGTTTGTCACGGCCTGTGCAAAGCTTCCCGGTGGTATCTGCGTCACGGTTTACAGCCGCTGTCCGGGATCGCCACAGCTCTTCTGAAGGCAGAGGGACAGCTTGCCGCCGGGGAAAGTCCGGGACCGGTAGCATGGCAGCCAGGGGCCGCCGGGTCGGCTCCGGTATGAGCGCTGCCATCAGTCCGTATGAGCTGGCAGGGGCGCAGCCCTTTCCACAGCATCCACCAGCATGGTGGCTGCCTCGCAGAGACTGTTGATGGAGCGTGTGGCACAGCGGCTGAGGAGAGCGGCATCAGCAAAGCATTCGATGGCCATGCGAATGAGATAGCCTTCTTCATCCTGCCGGAGCAGCAGGCATTTCACCCCTTTCAGGACGCACTGGATAAAATTGCAGCCCTGGAGCAGAACCGCCTTGGAGCCCTCGTCGGCGCGGATCTGGACATCGAGGAAAAATATGACGAAGGCCGGATCCTGCTCCAGGATGGTGACATAGGCAGGTCTGTTCCGGGCTTCAAAAAGGATGTCTCCATCGTCATCGATCCGGGCAGTGTAGCCCTGGTCCAGAAGGATCTGCTGAAGCTGCGCGGTCGTCATGGAACGTTCCTCCTGTTGCTGAAGGGGGACCAACGTCAGGAGCGGAACGCTCCGTGGCGTCACATGCTGTCGGTGTTCGGAGCGGTAAAGACCGGTCCTGGCCTGTCGTGTTCCGGCAGGTGCCGGGAGGAGGTTCCCTGGCCGGGCCGCCTCCCATGATGCAGGAAGCGGACAGGGCCGGAGCCCTCCGACTGGAGCGCCATCCGCGGGCGAGGGCATCACGACGGCTAGTCCCAGCTCTGTCGCGGTGGGGCTGGCACCTGGTACATCTGTATCCACGAACATGCCGGGCCTCTTCGTCTTCCCTGTTGGTCTTTCTGCGGGCGTCCGCAGCTGCATACCGCTGTCCGGCCCGGAGTCCTTTCACGACCGGGGAAATTTTTCCCGGGCTCCGTCCGCCGGAGCAGAGGAGGGGGGCTGCCTTATGGCGGACGGAGCAGGGGGAGCCTCGCGGCCGTGCCCGTGGCGTGGTCTGTACCGCGTGTCTCCCGCCTTCGTGGAGCTGTTCGGCGCTGACGGCGTCTTTTTCACGCTCCGGGGGAAATTTTTGCCAATGGAGAGGGAAAGGGGGGGACGGGCACGGGGAGAGGAGGCACAGCCCGGACACATGCGATGATGCGGCAGCGCGGGCAAGGAGCGGACGTGCTGCCTGCCACCTGTGACGGGGATCGTGAGCGGACGCAAAAAAGCCCGCTGCCAACAACAGCAGGACGTGGAGCCGACAGGCGGGAGAGGGGAGGATGCACCGGCAGCGCCCGATGCAGGGGGGAGAGCGCAGGTTCAGAACGCCACAGCGCACGGGCATCAGGAAGATGTCCGTGCGTTGAACGTTAGGATGCTGTAGTCACAGCCAGCTGCGAAGCCTTCTGTGAGCAAGACAAAGTGCGCTTCTCGCAGGACAAGGGGTCACAACCACAGCTAGCTGTGAAGCCTTCTGTGAGAACAGAGGATTTCAACAAGCTCCGACTCCTCACGGTCACAACCACAGCCAGCTGTGAAGCCTTCTGTGAGGCTTGCCTTTTTTTATCCATATATTTCAGGCAGT
>OOCI01001596.1_pt1 | contig 16173 bp, 17 predicted proteins | sample 1671761 | NCBI WGS metagenome assembly OOCI01 (sample SAMN06348190, study PRJEB24527) | human gut metagenome | biome: human gut; feature: ankylosing spondylitis patient; material: feces | host: Homo sapiens | place: China | collected 2015-10
GTAAATCTGTTGTCAGTGACTTCGGTGGTTCGAATCCACCTTCCCCCACCAAGAACGAGTTGATGAAAGTCAGCTCGTTTTTTTGTTGCATGAAACGAAAAATATCGAGCTGCCCTTAGGCTGGCTCGATATTTTCTTTCTCTCTATTTTTTGCGCGTCCGTCCTCTTTCGGGGCGGCGCGTTTTCTTTTTCTGCTGCGGGGATCAGCCGCCGTACCGGTATCGGCGGCGTGCGCCGCGGGCAAACTGAGGAGAACGATTGCCGCGGCATGCTGGCAAGTACAAAGAACTTGTCAGCAAAATCAAGATATCACAAGAATCTTGCTATGTCAAGAATAAATTTACAAGATTCTTGTTATAATTGATTGACAGTTACAAGCTTCTGCGATAGAATACAGTCAAATCTTGTCGCAGCTTGCGTTTTCTGGGGGAATCTTGATGAGTTTTGGCAAACAAATGCGTCTGCGGCGTGAGGAGCTTCATCTCTCGCGCGCGGCACTGGCGGAGGAGCTTGGCGTTTCGCCCTCTGCCATCAGCAACTATGAAAACGGCGTCAGCTCGCCGAAGGAGGAGGTGCTGCTCCGGCTGTTCGATGCGCTTGAGATCGACCCGAACTACCTTTACCGCGATTCGTTCCGCTCAGGCAGCTTCGTCTGCTCGCGCGCAGAGCAGGATTTGATCGAAAAGTGCCGCTCGCTCTCGCCGCTCGAGCGCGAGACGGTAGGCAGCCTCGTCAGCGCCCTGTGCACGATGCATACAGGGCGGGAGGAAGCGAGCGCGCCGCGCCGCATCCCGCTCTACCGCTCGATCGAGGCAGCGGGCTACGCCGCCCCCGTGCCAGGCGAGGATTTTGACTACATCGTCGACCACGGCGATGTGCCGCCGGGAGCGGAATTCGCCGTGCGCATCCGCGACGACAGTTTAGAACCCGTGCTGCACGGCGGCAGCGTCGCCTACCTCAATCACGACCCGCTGCATGCGGGCGACGTGGGCATCTTCTGCGTCGGGGGCGACATGCTCTGCAAGCAGTATTACCGCGACCCGCTCGGCGTTTCGTACCTCTTTTCTCTGGGGCGGGACCGCGGCGCGGACGTCGTCTGCGGCCCTGAGAGCGGAAAGCGCTTTATCTGCTTCGGACACGTGATCTTAGATCATCGTGTGCCGCTGCCCGGTATGGGCCTGTGAGCGGGAAAAAGGCGCATTTTGCGTGGAAAAAGACTTGAATCGTTCACAAATTCTGCTTATAATGTAGGTTTGGAAATCAATAAAAAAGAAGGAAGCGTATTTCTTATGACGAAAATTGACATTTTCTCCGGCTTTCTGGGCGCCGGCAAGACCACGCTCATCAAAAAGCTGATCGCGGAAGCCTACAGCGGCGAAAAGCTCGTGCTGATCGAGAACGAATTCGGCGAGATCAACATCGACGGCGGCTTTCTGAAGGAGTCTGGCATCGAGATCTCCGAGATGTCCGCGGGCTGCATCTGCTGCTCCCTCGTCGGCGACTTCAACAAGGCGCTCAAAGAGGTCGTGGCGCAGTTCCACCCCGACCGCATCCTCATTGAGCCGAGCGGCGTCGGCAAGCTCTCTGACGTCATCGTCGCCGTCGAGCGCACCGTCGACGAGTGCCCGGGCGAGCTCAAGCTCAACAGCTATGTCACCGTGGCCGACGCCAGCAAGGTCAAGGTCTATATGAAGAACTTCGGTGAGTTCTACAACAACCAGATCGAGGCCGCCGGCACGATCATTCTTTCCCGCACGCAGAAGCTCTCGCAGGAAAAGCTCGAGGCTGCCGCCGCGATGCTGCGCGAGAAGAACCCCGACGCCGCCATTCTGACGACTCCGTGGGACGAGCTGGACGGCAAGACCATCCTCTCCGCCGTCGAGAAGGTGTCGCTCAGCGACGAGCTTCTTGAAAAGATGCGCCGCGAGCACGAGATCGAAGAGGCCGAGCACGAGCATGAGCATCACCATCATCACGATCACGATGAACATGGCGAGCACGACTATGAACACGAGCACCATCATGACCACGATGAGGATGAGCATGACCACGAGCATGGGCATCATCACGACCATGACCATGACGAGCACGACGAGCACGAGCATCACCACCATCACCACGACGGTGAGGAGTGCGACGATCCCGAGTGCGAGTGCCACCATCACCATCATCACCACGCCGACGACGTCTTCTCCTCCTGGGGCAAGGAGACGCCGAAGAAGTTCAGCAAGGAAGCTCTTGAGGACATGCTCCACAAGCTCGACAGCGGCGACTACGGCCACATTCTGCGTGCCAAGGGCATCGTGAACGGCGAGGACGGCTGGCTCGAATTCGACTACGTGCCCGAAGAGCATGAGGTCCGCGCGGGCCATCCCGACTATACGGGCCGTCTGTGCGTTATCGGCGCGGAGCTCAAGGAAGACGGCCTTGCAGAACTGTTTGGAGTGTAATTCATGGATATTCCTGTTTATCTGGTCGCCGGATTCCTCGATTCCGGCAAAACGAGCTTTATCAACGGCATTTTAGAAGACGGCTTCGCCCGCGAGGACAGGACGCTTCTGATCTGCTGCGAAGAGGGCGACGAAGAATACGAGAAGAAGGCGCTCGACAACGTCACCGTTGTCACGGTAGACGACGAAGAGGAGCTGACGCTCGCTTTCTGCAAGGAGCTTGAAAAGAAGCACCGCCCCAAGCAGGTGCTCATTGAGTACAACGGCATGTGGCAGATGGAAAAGCTCTACCGCGAGGTGCTGCCCGCCAACTGGGTGCTCTACCAGATCATGACGTTCGTGCAGGCGCCGACGTTCGAGCTGTTCGTCAAGAACATGGGTCAGCTCATGATGGAAAAGATCACGAACGCGGACATGATCGTCTTCAACCGCTGCGACGACAAGCTCAAAGAGAGCCTGCGCGCGCGCAATCTGCGCATGGTCAACCGCCGCGCGGACATCTACCTTGAGGACAACGACGGCAACAGCGAGGACTACCTGACCGGCGACGAGTGCCCGTTCGACATGACGCCCGACCTCATCGACATTCCCGACGACGACTACGGCGTGTGGTACGTCGACGCGATGGACCATCCCGACCGCTGGGATGGCAAAAAGGTCCACATGAAGCTCATCATGTGCCACTCGAAGAAGTTCCCGGGCATCCACTGCCCCGGCCGCTTCGTGATGACCTGCTGCGAAAACGACATCCAGTTCGTCGGCATCGTCGCCAAGGGCGACAGCCTGAAGGCTTACAAGAATCGCGACTGGGTCGATATCACTGCCACGGTCAAAAAGGAGCACCTCGACGCCTACGAGGGCGAGGGCCCCGTGCTGTACGTCGAGCGCATCACCACCACGTCGAAGCCCGCGCAGGAAGTCGTGTCGTTCTGACGACGCGATTTGCGGAGGTAAGGTGAATCAGCAGCGCGCGCAGCGCTGCGGAGTTTTCTCCTGCTAACCCGCAGGGGAGAGCGAATAAAGGGGACATTCTCTTCTCGAAGAGAATGTCCCCTTTTGAATCCCAAGGGAAGGATGAGGGGGAACCCCCTCGCCCCCCGACATTGCGGTTTTGAGGCTTGAAGAGCTGCTCAGCCTGCGGAATCGGGTACCTGCCGGGTGATGGTTCTACACGATTTGACTTTTTCTATCTTCGCTGTCGCTCCCTGATCTGAATGCAGTCTTGGTAGAATCCCCTGCCGTCGCTAGATTTTGCCAACCTTGCTGCCCCCCCAAAGCGGCATCGCTGCGCTCGCCGCACTTTTAAGTTCTCGTATATTTTTTACGATGGCCATGTGGTCATATCCGCGGTGCGCCGCTTGCGCTGTGCGCCTTGCCGTCACCAAGCTTTACACGCAGCGGCGGCAGTTCGATGCCGAGCATCAGCTTGACGAGCCAGGCAAAAAACAGCAGCACTAAAATCGGGATCAGGCACGACGTAACGAGCATGACGGCGAGGGCCTCGATAAAGCGGTTCAGGACCGTTTTGAGCTGCCCGACCGCGGCGGTCGCCGCTCCGGTGATGCCCTCAGTCACCTTGGAAAAGAGGCCGGAAAGGCCGCTCTTTTCCCCCTCGTCCGTCTCGCCCGAGGTGGCGGACTGGATATCCTCGGTCGTCTGCTCGGCGTTTGCGATGGTCTCTTCGATCGAGGCGCGGTATGTGTCCTCGATCATGCTCGAGACTTTGACACCCGCGGGAATGGCAAACGCGATGGCGAGCGCGAAGAGCAGCAAATGCCACGCGAGCTTCCCCAGCGCGGCGCGCAGCTTTTCGGAAAAGAGCGCAGCGATGCCAAGCGCGCAGGCTGCGGGGATCAGGATCGTGAACGACACGTAGGATGTGATCGTCAGCAGATACTTTTCCAAAAAGATGGCGCAGAGCACGATGAGGAAATAGCCGCTCAGGTCGGCGAGCTTTTCGGCGATGGGCGTCGCGGTGTCGCCCGGCAGGAGCGTGATGGCTGCGCTCGCGGCGGTGGACGCCGCCGTCAGCTCGAGCACCGTCTCCTGCTTTTCCGCGAGCGCGTCGATGGACGCTTGATGGTACGCGGGGTCGGACGCTCTCTTCCCTACCGCGAAGATGGAAAGGAGCGCCGCCAGAACGAGAAGCGCCGCGAGCGCGGCCTTCTTAGTTGTCACTGAATGCATAGTCGCCTCCAAAAAACGGGATGGCTCTATCATACCGAAACGGCGGAAGATGTCAAGAAAACGCGGTTTCGGTCGCGTCGCCGTGCGCGGTTTCTATCCTCCTGATCGCGTCAAAAACATAGAGAATCAGCATGAAAACGCTAATATTTCGTTAATTTCTTTCAGATTTTTCCAAATTTTATATCACTTTTCCGAATTCTGTCTTGTCACCTGCCTTGTTTTTACGGAAAGTTCGTGATAGAATACAGATTTAGCAGGATCGGCGAATCTTTTTTCATTGATTCTGTCAAAACGGAAGTTTTTTCTTCCCCGTTTCCGGCGCGAAAGCGCCTGTACTGATCTGACAAGCAAATCAAGCAATGTTTGGCAAACCTGCTGAAAAGCAGGGACGCAAAGCCAGAGGGGGCTAAGGCCGCCGTGTGCGGTTATGACAGCCGGTTGCAAATCATTCGAAAGGGCAGTGCCCTTCCTGCACCGCCCGGCCCTCTCCGAAAGCAAGGTACAGGCGGGAAACCTTTTTTGCCGAAAAGAGGGGGATGAACATGCGACAAACATTTTATGAGTTCTGCATGCTGCATGAAAGGACAAACTTACTGAAAGAATGGGACGAATCGCGCAATTTTCCGCTCACGCCGGACACCGTTTCCTACGGCAGCAAGAAAAAAGTCTGGTGGACGTGTGAAAACGGCCATTCGTGGCAGACGACGGTGCATGTGCGCTCCGAGGGGAGCGGCTGTCCGTACTGCGCAGGGCGAAAGGTCCTGCCCGGCTTCAACGATTTGGAAACGCTCTATCCCGGCGTTGCCGCGCAGTGGGACCCGTCGCTCAACGGCGCGCTGACACCGGAGATGGTCACGCCCGGCAGCAACAAAAAGGTCTGGTGGCAGTGCTCCATGGGACACGTGTGGAAATCCGTCATCTATCCGCGCACCGGCGCGCAGCAGTGCGGCTGCCCCGTCTGCGCCGGAAAGGTGAGCACAACACACGCGCGGCGTTACGCCCAGCTCGACGAAATTCGCACCTTTACCGAGCTGTGACAAGACCAATTCTATAAAAACGATCAAGGCCGTGGGAAGCGATGCGCTTTCCGCGGCCTTACTTTTTGCCTGATTTGGACGCACTGTCAGCACTATGTTTAGTGCTGACGCGTTTTCTTTCCCGCTTTCGCCAAAAAGCAGCGCCCCTCTCTATTGCGGCGAGGGGCGGTACAATCTGTTCAATGAGTCAACTTGTTGTCGCAGGCAAAACAAATGATTGTTATATGTGGACACTTGCGCCTGATTTTTCCCTGTGCTATAATGCAGTTACTTTAATCGGATAAATTACCTGTAAAGGAGAATCATCATGGATTATATGGCTCTTTCCGCTGCCGAGTGGCAGCAGGAATACGACAAGGTGTCCGCTGAATATGAGGGCTGGAAGGCCAAGGGCCTCAAGCTCAACATGGCGCGCGGCAAGCCGAGCAAGCAGCAGCTCGACCTTGTCAGCGGCATCCTGACCGCGCTGACCAGCGCCGAGGAGTGCGTGGACAGCGGCGTGGACGCCCGCAACTACGGCGAGCTCAAGGGTCTTGAGAGCGCGCGTAAGCTGTTCGCCGATATCCTCGGCTGCAAGACCTCTCAGGTCTTCGCCGGCGGCAATTCGAGCCTCCAGCTCATGTACGACACGGTCTCCAAGGCCTACACCCACGGCCTGCTGCACAGCGAAAAGCCGTGGTGCAAGGAAGAGAGCGTCAAGTGGCTCTGCCCCGCGCCGGGCTATGACCGCCACTTCAAGGTGACCGAGAGCTTCGGCTTTGAGCTCATCACCATCCCGATGACCGAAAACGGCCCCGACATGGACATTGTCGAAAACCTCATCAAGGACCCGAGCGTCAAGGGCATGTGGAACGTGCCGAAGTACTCGAACCCCGACGGCATCATCTACTCCGACGAGACCATCGAGCGCATCGCAAAGATGAAGCCTGCCGCGCCGGACTTCCTGCTGATGTGGGACAACGCCTACTGCATCCACGAGTTCGACGGCGAGTTCGTCCCGTTCAAGGATATTCTGAGCGAGTGCGAGAAGTACGGCAACGCCGACATGGTCTTCGAGTTCGCTTCCACGAGCAAGGTGACGCTCCCCGGCGCGGGCATTGCGTGCTTTGCGTGCAGCGAAGCCAACATGGAGTACATGACCAAGCTCATCGGCATTCAGGCCATCAGCTTCGACAAGATGAACCAGCTGCGCCACGTGAAGTTCCTGCAAAACAAGGAGCACACGCTCGCGCTGATGAAGGAGCACGCCAAGATCTTAAAGCCGAAGTTCGACATGGTCGTCGAAACGCTCGAGCGCGAGATCAAGCCGCTCGGCATTGCGAGCTGGCACACGCCCAAGGGCGGCTACTTTGTCTCCGTGAACACGGCCCCCGGCCTTGCCAAGCGTACGCTGGCGCTCGCCAAGGATGCGGGCGTCGTGATGACGAGCGCGGGCGCAACGTATCCGTACGGACACGACCCTCTTGACAGCAACATCCGCGTCGCCCCGTCGCTGCCGCCGGTCGAGGAGCTTGAGCAGGCGATGGCCGTCTTCTGCTGCTGCCTCAAGCTTGCCGCGCTGGAGAAGAGCAAGAAGTAAGGCATATTTGCATCAAAAAAGCGGACCGCAGTGCGGTCCGCTTTTTCTTATCCCTATTCAGATCTTTGCTTTCTTCTCTTCCCGCTTCAAGCGCCAGACGGCGAGCGTGCGCACAAGCAGGATGTTGACGAGCGCAAGGCGCGCGTAGCTGTAGACGACATTCAGAAGGAAGTACGGCGAAATGTTGCTGTAATTGCCGAGATCGTCGAGCAGCAGCGGCATAACGCCGTAGCTCATCAGAAGCGGCAGCGCGACAAGCGCGGCAAGCCAGCCGGCAGCGAGCCATTTGAGTTCCTTTTTTGTCGCGGACAGCTTCATTTTTCGGTAAGCGAGCACCGTCCAGACGGTCATCAGGACCATGGCGGCGAACTGCACCCATGCGATCGCAAGGCGCATATAGTTCATCTGCGGCGTCCAGAGGTGCGTCATGAAGATGGTCGTCCACGAAAGGCCGGTCGCAAAGCGGAGGTAGAGATCAATACAGAGATAGGCCGCCCAGCCGCACCACAGGCCCGTGCGATGCTTCACCGTAAAGCAGATGATGCCGCAGAGGAAAAACGGCAGTCCGTAAATCAGCCCCGCTAGCAGATCGCCGGCGAGTATCAGGCAGGTGAGCAGAAGAACCGCGCCGATACACATTAAAATCGTACCCGCAATGGTGTGACGCTTTTCCTGCTCGGACGAAGTCTGCGGCGTGAAAGAGGCGGGTACTGCCTGTGCCGCGGGCGCGGCTGTTTCCGCCTTCGGCGCGTCCTCGCCGCGCACCAGCTCGTCAAGCGTCACACCGAAGAGCTCGGAGAGCTTTAATAGCTTGTCAAGTTCGGGGATGGAGGCGTCGGTCTCCCATTTGGATACGCTCTGGCGCGAGATGTCCAGCGCGTCGGCAAGGTCGCCCTGCGACCAGTTTTTCTGTGTGCGCAGGCGCACGATGTTCTCTCCAAGTGTCATGTGATGGGGTTCTCCTTTGCAGATTTTCTGCGTTCAGCTTACCAAAAGGCGCGCAAAAAGTCCACCAAGCGGGGTTGAAAAGTTAGCAACCAGCGGTTGCAGCTCAAAAAAGAGGCCTTCAGCGCGGCCAGCGCAGTCCCTTCGGCAGGCCAAGAATATAGTCAGCGCTGACATTGTAATAAGCGCATAATGTTTGCAGGTGATGCAGCGGCAGCTCGTTGATCCCTTTTTCGTAGCGGTAATAAACCTGCTGCGTTGTTCCGATGACAGCGGCAACCTGCGCCTGTGTCAGATCATGATCCTCTCTTAGCTCGCGCAGAATATCCCAATAGGCCTTCATTTTGCCTCTCCCCCTCGTAGTTTTGGATGGGGAGTATTATTCCATACATCAGAAATAGTGTATTGACGATACATCACTTATGATGTAAAATGAAATCAGAAGGACGGATCAGCGTCTCAAACTCAAGAGGTGGAGGAATATCTTCATGAGGAAACTGACCTGGCTATTAGGGGCAATGCTGCTTTTGCTCAGTCTGACCGGCTGCGGAAACAAAGTGGACAGCGAAAGCATCCGCAGCTATCTGGAAAGCTCTTACTACAACGAAAGTGATGCGTCTGTGGATGAGATCAAGGATATTTCTCAAGAACAGGGAAATAATGACAAGGAATTCATCGTAAGCTGTACGGTAAAGGCGAGCAACCGCTACGCCGTACAGACGGCCAACTGGGTCATAACCTTTGAGCGGTTTGAGAACAGTTGGGTCGGCACCGGGCGTGAAATGACGTATTATGAGACGGAACTGCAAAACGGGATGTCGGAAGAGGAGATGAAAGACCTTGTTGATCTCGAGGGGCTTTACTGGCAAAAGGAATTTGAAAGCTGGCTGACCTACGACGTCAGCGACTGGTACTGTACAGCGGATCTTGAAAACGGAGAATGCGAGGTCAGCTATCTTCTGACAACAGACTACGGCGGCTTTCAGTTTTTTCGGGTGTATCGAACGACCGCTGAATGGAATGACCGTTCAATGCAATGGTTCCGAAAGGAATCCAACGAGTATGCAACGAGCGGAGAGGTGGTCGTAACGCTCGACATAACGGGTCACTATGATTTCTATATCAATGGCAAGCAGCACTACACTTTTGATATTGAGAAGGATTCGGGGCAATATTACACGCGGAATTTTACCTACTATAACAGGCCCTACTCCACTGATCGTCTTGAGGCTTCCTTTGAAGAAAAGCAGCTGTCATTTGATTGGCCGGAATATTCCGTAACTGCGCCCTATTGGGTAGGCGTTTATGATGAAAATATCAAGCTGGAGATCATGAACGGGAGACTGTATTTCAGCCGGGAGTTGATCTCACCGGTATCATGATTGCCTGATTCAGGCGGAAAAGGAGAAGAAATATGAACATCAAATTCAAACGTTTCCTTCGCATGGCGCTGTGTCTGCTGCTGTGCGCAGCATTTTTTACCGGCGGCGTATTCGCGGCAGGAAAACTGCAAAAACGGACGATCACAGTCTATTCCGGTGTGGACATTTACGTTGATGACGCAAGGCTTGACGCCAGAGACGCCAACGGAAATCCGGTCGAGACTTTTGTTTACAATGGGACGACCTATCTTCCGGTGCGCGCCGTTGGCGAAGCGGTCGGCAAGGCGGTGCAGTGGGAAGCAAAGACCAGTTCAGTCTATATCGGCCAGCATAAGAGCGACAAGCCCGCCGTCTGGCTGGACGAACTGGACTACTTCGATTCGAGTTACAACCCACTGAAAAAAGGGGAAAATATGAAAGACAATCTTGGGAATACATACGAACATGCACTTCGCATTGGTCATTGGAGCGGCTATAATGTGTATAAGCTGAATGGACAGTACAGCGCGATTAGCGGAGTTCTCTTCAGAACATATAACTGCCGCAGTGAGAGCGCCGTAAGCGATTTGAAAATATATGGAGATGGCGAGCTGCTGTATTCTGCTTCGGTGACGAAAGGTGTTGATCCTGTTGAGTTTTACATCGATTTAACAGGAGTTCTCGAACTCAAGATTGCCTGTGGCGACAGCTGGACAATAAATGGAAAATACGCCGCCGGTTTAGGCAATTGCGGCCTGTGGGCCTGAACAGCAAAAAGAGGGAGCACTGCAAATGCAGTGCTCCCTCTTTTTGAGTTTACATTTCGTAGTCTACGGCCACGCGGTCGGCGCGGATGGACTTGCAGATATCGCTCACGGCGACATGGCGGGGATCGACCTTGTAGGCGTTCAGGTCATCCATGCTCTCAAACTCAGAAACGAGCACGGCGTCGTAGTTGCCCTCGCCGATGTTGCGCGCGACCTCGCTCTTTTTGAGCTGCGGGATCACGCCGTCGAGCGCGGCGAGCTTCGTCAGAAACTCGTTGGCTTTTTCCTCAGTGCCCTCGCGGAACTTCCACATTACGATATGACGGATCATAGGTATTTTCTCCTTTTTATCTGGCGTTATAGGCCTCGATGGCCTTCTTGAGAATTTCCATGGCGTGCTCGAGCTTGTCGCTTTCGAGGACGTAGGCCATGCGGACTTCGTTTTTGCCCTTCCCGGGCGTCGCGTACATCGAGCCTCCCGGGGCCATCATCACGGTCTCGCCATTGTCGCTGAATTCCTCGAGCAGCCATTGCTGGAACTTGTCGGCATCGTCGACCGGCAGCGCGGCCATCACGTAGAACGCGCCACCCGGCACGTCGAACACCACGCCGGGGATCTCGCCGAGCTTGCGGCAGAGCGTGTCGCGGCGCTTCTTATACTCGTCGCGCACGGCGGCGAAGTACTCGGGGCCGACGGTGTAGAGCGCGGCAGACGCGATCTGGTCGAGCGTCGCGACCGAAAGTCTTGCTTGGCAGTATTTCATCGCGTGGTTCATGAACTCCTTATTCTTGGAGATCAGGCAGCCGATACGCGCGCCGCAGGCGGAAAAGCGCTTGGAGACCGTGTCGATGACGATGATGTTGTCACCCGCCCTGTCGGCAAACTCGCCAAACGACTGGAGCTTCTCCCCGCCGTAGACGAATTCGCGGTACGCCTCGTCGCCGATGAGGAACAGATCATGCTTCTGTGCGACATCGACGAGCATCTCCATCTCCTCGTGGCTCAGCACAACGCCGGTCGGGTTGCCGGGATTCGTGACCATGATGGCGCGCGTGTGCTCGTTGATGAGAGATTCGATCTTCTCGCGGTCAGCGTAGCGATACCCCTCCTCCGGGCAGGTCGGGATCGGGCGAATCGATGCACCGCAGGTGCGGGTCATCGTGTTGTAGTTCGGGTAGAACGGCTCGGGAATCAAAATTTCGTCGCCGTCGTCAAGAATGCACTGCAGCGCGATCTGAAGCGCCTCACTGCCGCCGACGGTGACGTAGATCTCGCTCTTGTCGAAGTGCATGTCGAGCTTGTCATAGTAGTTCTGGATCGCGTCGATCAGCTCGGGGATGCCGGGCGAGGGCGCGTAGGCCAGCACCGGCTGCTCGAAGTGACGGACCGCCTCGAAAAACGCGGGAGGAGTCTGTACGTCGGGCTGGCCGATGTTGAGGTGATAGATGTTGACGCCGCGTGCCTTTGCCGCCACCGCGTACGGGTGGAACTTGCGCATCGGAGACAGGCCGCATTTTTCAACTTTGCTGGAAAATTTCATGTTGTGCTCCTCCTTTTTTATTATGATGACCGCCGGTCATCCGCCGGTCATATTCAATACACGTATGATATCTGTCCAATGCTGGTTATATAGTATAACGGCTGCACTTTTCAAAGACAACTAAAATTTTGTCGGTAAACTGCATAAAATATCACGGGCATATCGTCAGCGTTTACAGCTTCTCCACATCGCTCTCGCCGCAGACGACTATGCCGTGCGCCTTAAACAACTCCACCGTCACGCCGTCGCCCGCGATCAGGCGGCGGGAAAAAGTTCCGTCGTAAATCTGCCCGCAGCCGCAGCTCGGGCTCTTTTCCTTGAGCACGGCAGCCTCGCAGCCGTTTTGCTGGCACAGCGCGAGAGCTGCCTCCGCACCGCGGCGGTACGCCTCTGTCACATCGCGGCCACCCGCTGTGACGACACGCTCGCCCCGCCGTTCGCTGGGCACACGCGGCGTCGGGAGACCGCCGAGCTGTTCGGGGCAGACAGGAACAATTTCATATTTTCCCACCAACGCCTGCACGCGCGCGTCCGCTTTACTTTTTCCGTCGTAGCGGCAGGGCGTGCCGAGAAGGCAGGCCGACACGAGCAGCTTATCCATGCCGCACCTCCAACGCTTTCCCGTTGAGCTTCGCCTCCGCGAGCGTTTCGCCCTCGTAACGCAGCTTGAGCGAGAAAAACGGTACGTTTTCGTCGAGCAGGCGCAAAAAGATCTTGTCGCCCTCCCACGCGGGCAGCGCCAGCAGATCTTTCTTTTTGATCCACGCAAGCTCGCCCTCATCGCAGTCCTTGAGCGTTCCCTCAAAGCCGTCGGCAGTGAAAAGGTGCATGTACTCGCTCTCCCACTTGTCCGACACGAATGTCACGATGCCGCGATAGCGGTAAGAGGTCAGGGCGAGGCCGGTCTCCTCCTTCGTTTCGCGCAGAGCGCACTCCTCCGGGCTCTCGCCCTCTTCAAACTTGCCGCCGATGCCGATCCACTTGTCGCGATTGCAGTCGTTCTCCTTTTTCGTGCGGTGCAGCATCAGGTATTCGCCGCCGCATTCGATATAAATGAGCGTCGTGTTCACGGCGCGATAGATGCTACTGCTCATGATACTCCCTCCCCAAAGGGTCTTTTTGTCAGTATAAAAGATGGCGGCAAAAATTGCAAGTGAAGGCGCCGTTCAGAAAATCGCGCATTTTTCGAATTTGTGCTTGACTTTGCTGTGATTTTTGGTATAATCATTTTTGCTGTCGAGCGCACCGATACGCAGCAGTATCGAAGCGGTCATAACGAGCACGACTGGAAATCGTGTGTAGGTCAAAAGCCTACCGAGAGTTCGAATCTCTCCTGCTGCGCCAAAAAGAACACCACCCAACAGGGTGGTGTTCTTTTTGTATCCAGAGATTCGAACAGGGCATGAGCGAAGCGAAAAAACGCCCCAGCGGGGCGTTTAGTGCCCGCCTACACCGTCGTGGCATCACGATCGACGCGACTTGTCCAGTCCCGTCGATCGTGCCACTTCCTCGAAAGCGGCTCACTTTCTCTGCCACTGGCAGCGTTTCGCCGCTTTCCGTGTCGCGGTGTGGTAACACCGCGAGCGAATCTCTCCTGCTGCGCCAAATAAAACCACCATCTTTCGATGGTGGTTTTATTTTTTACTCAGCGCTCTCAGCGAACTGGGCTTTTCTCCCTTTACTCCCCCAGCATCTCTCCTGCGGCGAGGACGGCGTTGCGAACGCACTGCGCGCAGGGACAGAGGACCTTGCCGGTCTCCACGCCCTTTAAGTCCTTGCAGATCGTCGCGCCGCTCTTTTCCTGAAAGCTCGTAAGGATGCTGCGGGCCGTGCGCGGCGTGCCCTTGCCGTCCGTCACGCTGCCCGCGGCCATCACCGCGCCGATCAGCGCGCCGCAGGTGGCCTGCATGCAGCCCATGCCCGCGCCGTAACCCGCGCCGAGCTTCATCAACGTATCGTGGTCGACGGGAATTTTATCCTCCCACGCGCACAGCACCGACTGGGTGCAGTTGCCCTTTCCCGCGGCAAATGTTTCCACCGCCAGCTCGGCGCGCTCTTCAATCGTCATTGTTTCTATCTCCTTTGCTTTTTGATCCATTCCGACTTGCCGGTCGTTTCCCCTATCGTACGCACAACGGCGCGCAAAGTCAACCGCCGCGCGTGCTGGATTTTTGCCCGCAGCCGTGCTATGATGGAGAAAATCACCACAGGAGGATTCCCAATGAAGAAGCAACTGACCGCATGGCTGATCGCGCTCGTGATGCTCTTCTCGCTCGTCGGCTGTGGCGCGGATGCGCCGGTGCAGGACGATTCCAGCCTGCCGCAGCAGGAGCAGCAGGATGCGCAGAACGCACCGTCTGAAGACGCCGACATGCCGGACGAAACAGCGCAGATCGACGAGGACGGCTCCTACACGACCAAGGACGACGTCGCGCTCTATATCCACACCTACGGACATTTACCGGACAACTTCATCACCAAGAAAGATGCCCAGGCCCTCGGCTGGCCGGGCGGGTCGCTTGAGCCCTACGCGCCGGACAAATGCATTGGCGGCAGCCGGTTCGGCAACTACGAAGGTCTCTTGCCCGAGGCGGACGGACGCACCTACACCGAATGCGACATCGACACGCTGGGCGCGGATTCGCGCGGGGCCAAACGCATCGTCTTCTCAAACGACGGCCTCATTTACTACACCGAAGACCACTACAAGTCCTTTGAACTGCTGTACAGGGAGGAGTGAGCACCATGCGCTTTGTATTAGACGTCTCCGCCTGCGAAAGTGTCGAAGACCTACACCGCGCGCTCGCGGAGGGGCTGCGTTTTCCCGCGTGGTACAGCGGCAATCTCGATGCCCTGCACGACTGCCTGACGGACTTGCATGAGCCGACGGAGCTGATCGTCCGCGGCACTTCGGCGCTTGACGAGCTGCTCGGTCGCCGCGCCAACGCCTTCCGCCGCGTGCTCGATGACAGCACGGAGGAAAATCCGAATCTCACCGTGCGGTTTGAGGACGCTGTTGAAGACGATACCTATTAGCTTCTACACATAAAGAGAACCATTCCGCTTCATCGCCGATTTGGGCTTGCAATCACGTCCCGAGAGCTTCTGCAAAATGGTTCTAAGTGTAGTATCTTCCATACAAGCGATACTGTAAAGCCATAAAAAGGGGCGCTGATGACAGCGCTCCTTTTTCATTTCGCGGAGAATTTACAAAAACTTCTCCCATTTCCGCCGCTTTCCATGGTATGATGAAAATAACCGATCATTCCTGATAGAAAGAGGAGACCGCCATGTCACAGGTGACCAAACGCGCGCTCGAGGCGTCGCTCAAAAATCTGCTGCTGCAAAAGCCCCTGAGCAAGATCACCATCAGCGATATCACGGAGGACTGCGGCATCAACCGCATGACGTTTTACTACCACTTCAAGGACATTTACGACCTTGTCGAATGGTCGTGTCAGGAGGACGCCAGCAAGGCGCTCGCAGGCAACAAGACCTACGAGACGTGGCAGCAGGGTTTTTTGCAGCTCTTTAAGGCCGTGCAGGACAACAAGCCATTCATTATGAATGTCTACCACTCCGTCAGCCGCGAGCAGGTGGAAAACTACCTCTACAAGGTCACCTACGACCTGCTTGAGGGGGTAGTCGAGGAGCAGGCACAGGGCATGAGCGTGCGTGACGAGGACAAGGCCTTCATCGCAACGGTCTACAAGTACGCCTTTGTCGGTCTGATGCTCGACTGGATCAAAAACGATATGAAGGGCGACTCCCAGCTGCTCGTCGACCGGCTCGAACTCGTCATCCACGGCAATGTCCGTGCCGCGCTCGAGCGGCTGCGCATCGATAAGGCGTGACGGTTTCCCTGCTTTCATCAAAAGCGGCAGAATGATAAAAATTTTTACAGCTTTTCGGACGGTGATAAGAAACTTATCACCGCCCGGTTTCTGCTGATTGTTCTTTTCGCAAAACCGCGGTATGCTTTCACCATCGAAAGGAAAACATACCGTTGATTCCCAAGGTTGAATGTGTTTCGTGGATCAGTGGTTTCACAGGCAGTTTGAAAGGAGAAATGATTTATGTATTATTCCAGCGGTAACTATGAAGCGTTCGCCCGTCCCAAGAAGCCCGAAGGCGTGGACAACAAGTCCGCCTATATCGTCGGCAGCGGCCTCGCCGCGCTGACTGCCGCCTGCTACCTCGTGCGTGACGGCCAGATGAAGGGTGAGCACGTGCACGTGCTCGAAAAGGGTGATCTGCCCGGCGGCGCGTGCGACGGCTACAAGTTTGAAAATCTCGGCTACGTGAT
>OOCI01001598.1_pt1 | contig 16166 bp, 13 predicted proteins | sample 1671761 | NCBI WGS metagenome assembly OOCI01 (sample SAMN06348190, study PRJEB24527) | human gut metagenome | biome: human gut; feature: ankylosing spondylitis patient; material: feces | host: Homo sapiens | place: China | collected 2015-10
GTAATACTTGGTACCAGTACCTATGTATTTACGCCCCTTCACATCATAGCGCAAAGCCTCGCTGATGATGAAGGAATCCTGAAGGTTCTCCAGATACCTGCCAATGGTTTTAGTACCGATTTCCACTCCTCCAACAGATTTGAACGTATTAGAAATTCTCTGCACATTCGTACAGGAACCAATCGTAGAAGCCAGAAGGCGCACCAACTCGCGCATCCCATCAGAATTCTTCAGCCGATTACGCTCCAAAACATCCTTCAGATAAACCGTCTCGTAAATCTCACGAAGATAATTCTGTTTCGCTTCAGGAGTTTCTATCTGCGCCACAGCAGGCAATCCACCATAAAGATAATAGGTTTCCAGGGCTTGACGCTCCTCTCCTCCTACCACTTCATAATATTCAGAAAAACTCAACGGATGGATTCGGATTTCCCAACCTCTACCACGAAACTCAGTTATCACATCCTTCGATAAGAATCGGGCATTGGAACCAGTAACATACACTTCGGCATTCTCTACATGGAGATAAGAGTTGAGCACATCCTCAAACTCCTTCACCATCTGAACCTCATCCAAGAGAATATAATACCTATCCTTATCTTTCATCAAAGCATCGATATGCTCCAGCAAAGCATCAGGATCACGGAGTTTCTTGTTTCTGCGGTCTTCAAGATTTACCTGTATGATATGATCTTCCGCAACACCTCTTTCAAGCAAATGCTTACAAAAGATGTTGAAAAGAAGAAAAGATTTACCACATCGGCGGATGCCAGTGATAATCTTTATCATCCCATTGCCTTCTGCTGAGATGAGTTCTTTCAAGTATGCTTTACGTTCAAAATACATAGTTTATGACGTTTTTTTGTGTCAAGACACGGTTTCCTGTCGCAAATATACGTTTTTACTTGATAACGCCAAACTTTTTCATCGATTTAACTCTTTAGTAACATAAAAAAGGGGCACGATTGCTCGTACCCCCCCTAAATATAATCAGGATGCGTTCATCTTATTGAACAGCAACTTTCTTCACACTACCATCGCTATACTTCACGATATTCAAGCCCTTGGTAGGAGCCGAAAATCTTTCATTCAGAATGAATAGATTCCTATTAAATGCCCTTAGGATCCCAGCTGAAATGCTTTTCCGGCACATAGCCTTCAGAACCCTTATTCCCGGCTGCGCCTTCAATTCTAATCTTATACCAGCCGTTCTGATAGTTCAACACCTGATAGCACTCAGGAATCTCATGGCTACTGCCTCTGAGGGTGCCAATTCTCTTGGCATCAGTGGAGGGAGCATCATAAACATGGATGGTGATGTTTTTCGTGAGATAGACGAACCCCTTACCATCCTCTGCCCTGTATTCCCTTACGGTTCCCCTATCCATAGGCACCTTAGAAAAATCTTGACCGTCAAGAACATAACACCCCTGCTCCTCATCCTTCTCTATGAGCGGATAGAAATTGCCATCTGATAGCTCTACCACCTTGCCGCTTCTGCCTTGCACCGGATAAAGCCGACCGCTGTTTTCCTTGCTTTGCTTTCGAGTCATGAGCTGAGCACCATAGGCAGCAAGTTCATCTGCTTCTACACGTTTGAAGAGACGCTTTTTCTCGGGATAAGCCACATCCCTGTTTTCCAGTACTATCCCATCAGCATTCAGCTCTCCACAAAAAGCCACTACCTCCTTATCAAGGATATCCTGACTCTGCTTCCACCCCAAATACTGCACATCGCCTAAGGCATCAATCGCATCAAAATGATTCTGATACTTGATGCTGACTGGCATGTTGAGGAATCGTCTGTCCTTTGCGCTCAACGTGAAACTTATCTCTTGGTTTTCACCCCCTCTGATGGTAAACGGAAGCGCATAAAAGCCTGGCAGAAAGCCTTTTCTAGCCTTCATAAACTCATCGCTCGTTCCGTAGAACTTACCCTTGTACCCACCCTCCGGGGTTCGGGTAATCACCAGAATCTCGTCTTCGAAATCCAGTTTTCCCTTCTCGTTATTATCGCAGAGATAATACAACGTATCATCGGCATGTTTGGCATTACCTGCACATGCGGTCATGTTTAAAGCCGCAAAGAGAGCTATCAGATGTTTCATACCTATTATATTTTAAGAAACTAAAGACACATTTTCGGCCGCAATATACGCTTTTTACTCGACTTCACCAAGTTTTATCGGGAAATACACGAAATATTTAAAGGTATTTAAACAAAGAAAGGGCGGAAAGCAACTGTTAACTCTGTTAACAAATGACAGAGGCCGGTGGAAATCCCAACATACGCTTTATCGTAAGCAACATCTGGAACTCAACGCCACAGGGACTCTACGAGACAACCTATTGTGGACGAGGCAAGGATGAGCTCTACATAAGGGAGTTCAAGGAAGCTGTCAATGGTGACAGGCTTTCATGCCATTCCTTCAATGCTAACAGATTAAGGATATTCCTGCATGCCGCAGCTTACATACTCATGCACTCGATTCGTGAACATGGTTTGAAAGGAACAGCAATTGAGAAATCTACTTTGTTGGAAATCAGGGAAAAGGTGCTTCTTACTGCCGTAAGCATTAGAGTCCTCAAAAAAAGCATCGTGTTTGATTATGGAAAGTATAACCCTATGGACAGGGAACTTCGGCACCTGCTTCATTTTTATGAGAGATCCGCATAGGAAAACTTTCTGATTGCTTGGTAATACTGGAGAGGCTGGGAAACACTCAGCTAACCACAATTGTATATCTACGCTAAATTTAGTCATTTTTTTACGCCAAGATATGATTGCATACAGACGAAATATCACTCTTTTTTCAGCAACACCTCATGTAAAATGTAAAAATATCCGACGTGTACTTATGTCTTCGTAAATTGAGGGAAGGTTTGCGTAAGACTTCCTGCGTATGAAATATGCAGGTTAACTCTTTAGAAAATCGGGTAGGAGGTAAATGCTAATCATAAAAGGCATTTGCCTCCTATTTTCACATTTACCGACCTCCCACACCACCGTACGTGCGGTTCCGCATACGGCGGTTTCGTGCTTTCTCATCTTGCGATGTGTGGCAAGTTGATTTCAGTTATCCCTATGAGTAGCGTCACTTCTATCCTATTGTCGGATTCCGTCCTATCGTCTTGGATAGAGAGTTCCTTTCGGACATCTGACGAGGAGTCTCATAAGGTAACATTCAATTACTATTGCACTGCACGATTCAGTCCTTCCCTATAAGCACACGTGCCTTGGGTACTATGACCTCTGCTGACTTCTCACGGCAAGCTTTACTCCGTCATGGTACATCGAATGATTCATCTTCACCCATGCGTCCGTGAGACCTCCTCGGATAAGGGCTTATTCTTTCCATCTTATACCCACTTCATTTACACCAACCATTCCGAATAGCTATGGGACTTTGATTTGTCTTGCAATCTCATCCATGGTCATATGCCTTGTATGAAGTTTCTGTACGTTAGGTCAGATGTTTGCCGCCAGCTTCTTTCAGATTCCACCTCGCAGTGGACACCCTTGCTATTGGCTATACGATTCCCGCTATTAGGGCTCGTTAGGGACTTGCACCCATTAGAATAAGCTCATGCCGAGCATACAAGATGAGTGCGACAAGAGAAGCCGCACTCAGCAGAAATGATGTCGTTGCTATAATCAGGATAGTCCTGCATCATCTTCTTTGCTGCATTGAAACGTATCTCGCTGAGCCATATTCGAAAGTTAGTGTGTAAGCATTGGTCAAAAAACTGGCTCAATTCATTCTTTGATATACAAAGCGTACGGGAAAGCGTCAACATGTTCACATTACAATCCTTATAGCCTAAATCCACACACCACTGGTCAAGACTGTTTTGGATAAAGATTCTGCGTTTCTCAGAAATCCGTTGTAAGGATTCTGTACCTACATCAGAAGCCTTATTTTTATTGCAAGAACCAGATGATGCCTCCCCCACTTCTCATATATTTTGCTCTCGCAGAGCCGTTATTTTCCTCTTCTTTATCCAAGAGTTCTTCGGTAGGGATATAATTGCTGCCAAGGGCAATAAACGTAAGATTGAAGAACAGCAGGGCAAACAATACGACAGGACCTACTATATATAATAAGGTGGTGGAAAAGATGGCAACCGGCATAGCGAGAACTGCGAGCCAGAGAATGGATTCCTATGGAGATGAGCGAGAAGCAGGGGGTATAGAGGAGGATGTTGATGACCGCCCCTAAATCATCGTGCATAGCACGGAACCCGAAAGTCATCTGCAGCACATATTGTATCGCTAACCCTATTAAGGCGCCAACAATCATCCATCGTGAACGCTCATACCGCTTGTTCTCCCATCTTACATGCAGATGAGAGAGTGCTACAATGAAGGCATTGATGAGCATGAATATAAAACATGCAAACTGAAGTAGAAATAATGAATCCATACGCTTGCAAAAGTACAACAAAAAATTCAGAAAACGCTGCAATACGTTCTTTTTTTAATGAAACTTAGAAATAATACCCTTAGATACCACTAAGAAAATAATTCTCCGTAATTTTGTATGGTCAATTCAAAAAAACGACGTATCTTTGCACTTGCAAACAAAAAAATAGAATGTCTATGCTGAACTTAACACATTACTTCCCGATAACCGACCCTACGTTGATCTTCTTCGTAGTGCTACTCATCGTTCTCTTTGCCCCTATCATTATGGGTAAACTGCGTATTCCACACATCATTGGCATGGTGTTGGCAGGAATCGTTGTCGGCAAGTATGGACTGAATATCCTGGAACGAGACTCCTCCTTTGAACTGTTTGGAAAGGTGGGTCTCTACTACATCATGTTCCTCGCAGCCTTGGAGATGGACATGGAAGGTATGAAGAAAAACAAGTCGCGACTGCTCATCTATGGCTTGCTTACCTGCTTCATACCGTTTACGCTGACCTATCTCATGAGCGTCAACCTGCTCCACTACTCCACCAAGGCCTCGCTCCTTCTCAGCTGTATCATGGCTTCCAATACGCTGATTGCCTACCCGATAGTTTCGAGATACGGATTGCAGCAGAAACCGAGTGTCACGCTGAGTGTCGGGTCCAGTATGCTTTCGCTTCTGATAGCGTTGGTCATCTTAGCAGGTCTCGTTGCCTCGTTTGGCGAGCATGACGGCGTACTCTTCTGGATATTCTTCGCCGCCAAGTTTGCAGCCTATTGCGGTTTTATGATATTCCTTATCCCCCGTCTCACCCGCTGGTTTCTGCGCCGCTACAGTGATGCCGTCATGCAGTTCATCTTCGTCATGGCGATGCTTTTCATGAGTGCAGCCTTGTCCCAGATAGTAGGCATCGAGGGCGTGTTCGGAGCTTTCTTTGCCGGACTCATCCTCAACAGATACATTCCCCACGTATCTCCGCTCATGAACCGCTTGGAGTTCATCGGCAATGCCCTTTTCATCCCTTATTTCCTGATAGGAGTAGGCATGCTCATCAATGTCAACCTGCTCTTCCAGGGCGGTCATATCCTCTGGGTAATCTTCTGCATCGTCTTTTTCGGAACGTTAGGCAAAGCCATAGCAGCCTATGCAGCATGCCTCGGTTTCCGCCTTCCGCTTTCCTCAGGCCACATGATGTTTGGACTCACCTCAGCCCACGCAGCCGGCAGCATCGCCATGGTTATGGTCGGAATGAACATCCTCATCGGCCCCAACACTTATCTGGTGAATGATGACATGCTCAATGGCGTGGTCATCATGATCCTCTTTACCTGCATCATCTCCTCGCTCCTCACCGACTGGTCGTCCCAGAAGATTATCCTCCGAGACAAGGAATTGCCGGAAGCTGAAGACGAGAAGAAGGGCAATGACGAGAAGATTCTCATCCCTGTGAGATACCCGGAATATGCCGACAGCCTGATGGATTTGGCACTCTTAGTGAGGAATCAGAAACTGAACCGGGGACTGGTTTGTCTGAACGTAGTTTACGATGATAAGGACATGCGATACAATCAGGAACAGGGCAGACAACTGCTCGACCATTGCAGCCAATTAGCAGCAGCTACCGATGTGATGACCCAGACGCAGGTGCGTATTGCGGCCAACATTGCCAATGGCATCAAGCATGCTTTCAACGAGTTCCAATGCTCTGAGATTATCATCGGTATGCACATGCATCCGGAGCGTTCTCCGAAATTCTGGGGCGAATTCCATCAGAGTCTTTTCAACGGTTTGAGCCGACAGATTATCATGGCTCGCGTCATACAACCATTGAATACAATACGCAGAATCCAGGTAGCCGTGCCATCACGAGCAGAGTTTGAACCAGGCTTTTACCGCTGGCTTGAACGCCTCAGCCGAATGGCAGGAAATCTCGACTGTCGTATCCAGTTTCATGGTCGCACCGAAACCTTGGCGCTCATCAATGAGTACATACAGAACCGCCATCATGAAGTGCGTGCCGACTATGCCTTGATGAACCATTGGAACGAAATGCCACAGTTGGCAGCCCAGATTTCCAACGACCACATGTTGGTTGTGATTACTGCCCGCAAGGGAACAGTATCCTACAAGACAGCCCTGGAACGTCTGCCAGAGGAAATCACCCGCTTCTTCTCGGGCACCAATCTGATGATTATCTTCCCAGACCAGTATGGCGATTCATCCGGTGATCAACTTACCTTCGCTGAGCCACAGCACCAGGAGGAAATCAGTGCTTACGAGGCATTGAGTCAATGGCTCAGAAAGAAAATGAGACGGTAAAATAGGGAACTAATTCCTTCTTCACGTCGAAGCAAGGACAGGCTTTGGCAGAAAACTCGTTGTGGCCGTGGATAGTGGCGTGAGGGAATTCCTCCTTCAACTGAGTGATGAGATCCAGCAGGGCAGCCTTCTGTTCAATGGTACGGGTGTCTTTCGGTTTGCCATCCTTGGATAAACCGCCGATGTAGCAGATGCCGATGCTGATGGCATTGTGCCCCTTGCAATGAGCACCGATTTCAGCCAAAGAACGGCCTACGTGAATGTCGCCGTTGCGGTAGATGACGAAGTGATAACCGATCTTTCTGAAACCGCGCGCTCTGTGCCAGCGGTCAATGTCAGCAACTGTGTAGTCCTTATCTTCTTTGGTAGCACTACAATGAATGATGATTTCCTTGATAATACGCATATTGTTATGAATTAAATTTTAGAAAAGATATACAGAACTCAGAGGGATTTCATTCTGCTCAATGTCCTGAATAATCAGCCTGATCTCTTCACTTTTCCCTATAGCTCCTTCCAATACCTTATAGAGATCAAGGTAGCAATCTAATGTATGAAGCAACAGACCTGCTGGACCAGCCTTCCCGATGATGATGCTACCATGTTTCAGCGTGAAAGCCCCATTGCCAGGCATGAAGAACGGGATGCGAGATGCAGTCTTTATGGGACGGGCGTCTATCTTTCTAATCACAGGAACATTGATAAGCTCCTTATCAATCGGAGATTCCATCCACCCCTTCCTGTAATTTTTGTTAAACATGATTTCAACCTTGTATTCACCGGCAGGCAAATGGTGAGTAGGATGCTCTAATGTTCTATACACAAGTATCCCTTCTACGAGTATAGTGCCCATTAAGCCCCAGGGAGTACCAATTTGACGATATAAATTTATTTCCATGATTTTAAAATTTTGAAAGTGATATTCGGGGGAAGTGAATCCCCCCGAATAATTTTGACCAGAAATTACCATGACCTTAATGACCACTTTATATTGTAGCAGTTATTTTTTGGTAATGCTTGTCTTTCAGTATAACTATCAATCCCTGCTTTCGCCAGTTCTTCAGCATTTGTCTTGCCGTCTCATTCGTTACGCTGGCTCCCTTCATGGCAATGCTTTGCTGTAGAGCCTGTTCAAACGTGAAGTTGGTATCCAAGCGTTCAAAGATAGAATCATTCTTGCCACGATGGGAACGTTCGGAAATAACAGAACGACTGCGATATGTTTTGGAAGTGAATGCTTCCTCTATGCGCTGACGGAAGTAATAGAGCGCATTATCCAACTGATAATCGGCTAAGGTGTCGAACACAGTAAGCATGGTAGGGGTCTGCGTCTTGACAATCATGTCTCTCCATAACTGCGGATCTTCCTTCAACCGTTTCTCTGCTCCGTTCAGTCCATGCTTCTGAATCAGCTGCTCTGCCACTTTGCAGAGCATGATGCAAGTCATCATTCTCATGGTGGTAGGACAGATACGGAATCGCTGACGGGCTTTCACCATATCATCATTCTTCATGGTTTCCATTCGTATCTGCTCCAGCCAATCACGGCCTTTCTGTTCCAGTTTAGGCAGTTCCACTTCGCCACTCATCAGAGGCAGAAGATGGGCTACCATCTGGATGCGCTCTTTCTGACGCTCAGTCAGCACATGAAGATTGTCGGTGAGCGGCGTGAAGGTATTATCAGGTGTTCGAGCCACGATAATACGGCTTTGGAAACCATCCGTGTAATTGCTGACCACTCGGTAAAGTGCATCAGGCGTTCCGCACATCACCACGTTCCACAACAGATGTTCGATGTGAACATTCACCGCATCCGCACTTCTTGCCTCTCGTTCATAGCTCGTTCCGTCGTATGCCTGTCGGAGCATCACGGAGAAATCGCTCATAGCAGATTTCCATTTCTGTGCCACGGTATCGGCCTCAGGGGTAAACGAGAAGGCGTGCTTGCCCTCGGTGTTAGCCAGACGTTCTGCGAGATTGGCCACAGTATTGTTCAGCGTCAGACATCTTACAGGGAGTTTCGGCTCTTCCGGCTGCTCCTTCTTGTTCTTTGCCGCACGCTTCTTGGCTCTCCATTCATCCTCTTTCTGCTGATACATTTTATCCATGTCCTTCACTTCTTTCAGCCAGGAATCCACCACAGGGTCAATGCTTCCCTTGCCAGAGGCAAAATCACCAGCAATGTAGGAAATGAGGTTGAGAGAGTTCATTTTACTATGCACAGACACTTTCACTCCAGTAGCCAACGCACCGATGATTGGGCAGATGGCAGAGATAACAGGCATAGCCAAGAATGGACCAACTGCATCAACAGATTCCTTGACACCCAGCGGCAACTTAGGCAGAGCATTATAGTAAAACTGGTCATCCTGCGCATTGATTTCATCAAGTGCATTGATGAAAGCTTCATCGTCTTCATCCGTTCCTCCAGACGCAGCCTTTTTCAACTTCTCCTGTCGGATGGCAGCCAATACGTCTTTCAGACGTTTCGGCATTTGCGTGATTTTCTCACTGAGTGCCGAGTTGATGCAAGCCATCTTCTCCTGATCAGGGAAACCATCGTAGCAGGGAATCACCTGAGCCATCAGATTGCGGTCGAAACCGCAGATATGACGGAGATTAACGGCAAGCTCGAAAGTCAATGTATTGCGATTGGATTTCACGGGTTCCTGACCGTCATTATACATCTGCCACCATTTGGCGATGATGTCGGAATAAGGAATGCCAAGATATTTGAGATCAGATGGGGCTGAAACTTTGGGAGTTCCAGCAGATGAGTTTGAAGTTCTATTCTTTGCAGCAGGTGCTGCAGAGTCTGTCGTTTGGGCTTTTTCATCCCGTTTTTTTCCATCAATAAGCGGCTCAGTTCCCGTGTTGGGCATTCCGTTATGAGCAGCGTTCTGTATCGGATTTTCCCAAGGTTTATAATGTTTATTCGCCTTGTGCGCACCCTCAGGAAGTTCCTCTTTTCCATACTTCTCTCGTTCCTCCAAAACCTTTGCTTCAGCTGCCACGGCGGCCTCGTCATAAGCATCCTGAAAGAGATGTGGCGAAAGGAAAAGCAAGTCTTCATCATCCGAAGTAGTGGTGAAATAGACACGATTAATGTCGTGAGCCGACGTATCCATTTCACACTCCAGTATTGTAGCAATCCTCACTTGGTTCTCCAAGATGGTCTTGCCCTTTTCACGCTCAAACACCGCATGACCGCCCTGTCTTGCGCTGCGTTCCAACATCAGAAGTCCGTATTTACTCGGCTTCTTCAGCAGCAGTTTGGCAGCCTTGGCAAAAGCCTCTGGTTCATCCATATCAAAGCCGAAAGCCTGGCTTGGCAGTTTCATGCCTTTCACTACACCATTGGGATAATGCCCGGAGTAATTAAACTGCACCAGTCTGCGTTTCGCAGCATCGCTTCCGGCACGAGCCTGACGCAAATTCGCCTTCTGCTCTTTGCTTCCACGCAGCTGCTTGTATTCCTCTTCCGAGGTAATGGGACGGGCAACCTTGTGCCCATTCTCCACCTTAATTAAATAACAGCTCATTCTGTTTCGTTCTTCATGTTTTAGTTCTACAATGTTTATTTAGTTTTTATCGCATAAACAAACTTACTGCTTCAACTGTAGCTCTACTACGGCATTGGCAGCCTCTCTTGCTTCCTTTACGAGCGCCTTGCCGATATTGACCCCCTCGTCACTATACACTTTGAGGGTAAGCTGCACGGCATTGTCCTTCGTCTTGCTCACACGTCCGTGAGCCAATTTCTTGATGAGTTTAGACTGAGAACGCGGCTTCGTTTTCGCAACGAAATCGAATGTGCCGTCACTCAACTGCTGGGCAACGCCCTGCGAACGGAACCCTGGCACTTGGTCTCTCACGCCCTGCTGGTCAGGAGTAAAGAGAAAACACTTTCTCGCGTCATAGAAAGCCACACCGCCCAACTGTACATGATTGCAACCGTTATTCTGTTGCACCTGCTCGCAACCATTATTCTGCTGGTTGCAGTTTTTAGAATTATCTTTGTTCATATCTGAATTGAAATTTACGAGGAGAAACATCAGGAATGTTGCGCGCTTTACTTAAGAAAATCCTCCGTCCGTCCCAACTCAGATTAATAACTTGTTCCAGAACCCTCGCAGCCTTTCTCCCTGCGAAGCTCTTTTTACCTTTTTACCCTTTTACCTTTAAAAGCCTCTTTTTACTTTTTTACCTTTTTACTTTTTTACCTTTAAAAGTCCCTTTTACCCTTTTACCTTTAAAATGTCCGTAACGAGAATAGCCTGATAAACCTGACCATTGTGCTCATGGGTAGTAAAGCGGAGCGTAACAGCCACCAAATCGCCAGGATAGAATTTGCACTGAGCCGCATTCCCCAGCATTGCCGCAGCGTACTGGTTCTCATACTTGCCACCCATCTCTTGGAGAACGATGTTACATTTCATCATCTGTCCGTTCTCACTTTTCTGACTTTGCACAGCGAAAGGCTCGCCCTGCTGCACCACTCTCATGATTTGAGTATTCATATTATAAAGTAGTCGGAAGTTGTTTCAAGATCACCAAACCATTTCGGCGTTGTCTTGTTTCTTCGACGCTGCAAAAGTACTGCGAAAACAAGGGCAAAACAATGCTTTTCCCACAACTTCCCGGAAAAACCCACGTTTTTGGGAAAAATCGGGCATTTCTTGGGAAAAAATTAAAAGAAGAAGAAAAAGAGGGTTGAAATGTAAAGAAAAATGGAATATCATCCCTCTTTCCCCCAAAAAATCCCTCATTTTTCCCAACGTTGGGAAAAATCGTGGGAATCTTGGGAAAAAGTAACTAATAAAAATAAAAAAGCACCTCCTTCACCATCCATGAAGAAGATGCTTTTAACAAAAGCAACCAAAATTACCCAAATATATTATTCCCAAACGGGAACTTAATTCTTGTTTAAGATTATATGGAAAAACGCAACCCAAAATGCATAATCCCCAATGCTTGTAACACTATCTATGTACTATTAAATTAATGAAGCTGTTTCAATTCTTCTTCTGTCAATCCATTTTTCAAAACCAGTCTCGCATTCTTCCTCACTCTTATCAAAGAAAGGCTGTTCCTTATCCTTGAATGTTACGTCCTTGATTTGAAACTCGCCTTCAAATAATCTGTCTTTTCACCTTTATAGGAAGGCCAGTCTCTTTCTTATTCATAATTCTTTACTTTTAATAGTTTTATATCTTCTTCTTTGATATGAATGTATTTCGGAAGTGAATAACTTTCTTGATACAATATGTAGTATTCGCTAAATTCATTTGAAAAGATTGGCTTTATCGCCATAACATTTTCGGTTTCCTCATTAGTCGATACTCCATGCAATTGTATATACTGAAAGCCGCAATCCCTACATGTATATAAGTCCGCCTTTCCCCATTTTTCTGAGTGGTATTCTCCCTCATATTCAAAATAATGAGGTCCCCCACTGCACTTTTCCCACTTATCGTGATTATCCACGAAAGTGAGTGTAAGCCAAGTTAGCCCTGCAACAAATAAGAGAACTACGACAAAAACTAATCTATCCTTCATAATCTTATCTTAATTTACGATTTGTAACTTCTACTTATTATAATAGAACTTTTGCAAGTAAGTTCTACACACAATAAAAAGGGCAGAACCACTTGCAAAAGTCATGTTTATAATAGCTCAGAATACTTTATTCCTTAACAGGTTCAAGCAACATAACTAATTCCGATTCTGCAATGTCGCATTTATCGAACAAGTATCGCAAACAGCGGAGTTTACTTCTATTATCCATTGAAGTCCATAAATATTTATGAGGAGCTATTTTTGTACAATATCTATCATCAGCATTCTTCTCAGACCAGAAAAAGCCTTCTTTATCATAAAGACAGTCAACAACATCAGCATATTGTCCCATGACCAACTTTACCACAGTCAAGAGCATATCCTTCCATGTAGTTTCCGTATAATCACGACCCCAAAAACGGAACCCTATCAAAACTCTATTTGTTGGAGAGAAAGTTTCTTCATCCAATGAAACTTCATCTATCGGTTTTGCCAAAGGCTTGAAAGTCGGCTTTGGTAACGGATAGAGGCGCAAGAAAGTTTTCACGATTTCTTCACTTCTCTTTTGCAGTTCCTCTTCACTCCACTTTTCACATTTCGTCACCCACTTGGTCAGGCGATATTTAGAATCCTTATATCCAGGGCAAACAACATCACCATTGTTCTTGCCGTCACGTTTTATTTCAAAGGCCTTATTGCTTAATTCACTATTAATACCTGTAAGAGTTAAGTTGGCAAAAGTATGTAGATATTTCTCTTGAATCTCTTCATAGTTGTCGCCCAGCATATTCTTCCATTCACCATTGAGGGTTTGCGGCATTATATGTTCTATCGTTGCATCTTTCTTTTTCATATCTGCCGCAACATCATTGTATTCACCAGGTACAGAATTTTCCAATCGTTCAAAAAGAAATATCTGATAAGGCTTCAACATATGATAAGCATCACGGGTTTGAATTGCCGTTATAAACTGCACATCTCTTGGCAACTGGTAATTACCATCTCGGCGCATGATATGATAGGCAAGAATATCTGAGTAAGAACATGTTAACGGAACACTGGCAGACAGGTATTCATCCATACTTTTCAGCACATCCTTATGAAGTGCACAGAAAACCTGTGTCAAAGCATTTCCAGGCATATTACAAATGATTCGTCTTGCCAAATAATTTTCTACAACGTCAATCACCTTATCTATTTCATCATAGGATAGATCTTTCGTTGCCGCATACTTCAAGAACTGAATAAAGAAAACATTGGTTACATCCGATTCTATATTGCAAATATGGCGCATTTTTGCCGACAATTTGCTTGTTTCCATCTGAGCTTCCGTAACTTGCTGGTAATAGCGGGCATAATCCAACATCTCCACCATTTCCAGTTTCCTATCGTGCCCGTCCATATACTTTTTCCACTCAAAATAGATGTTAGAAAGACGAACAGGGCGCTGTAACTGTTGCTTTATAGTTAAATAGTCTCGAAGGAATTTTGTCGGATTATTTTCTGTTGCAGACTCAATCTTCTGCCAATAATTTTTAAAGCACAACTGTTGCTCTTCTGCTGTCAAAGACATCAGAAGGTAATTTCTTATTTTATCTGCTTCTGTAAGAGCCAGACCTGTTGAATTTAAACTTTCAAAGATAAGCTGCGCATCATCATCAGCATCCAACTCTATAGAAATAATCTGAAGATGCTCAACAGCATCAAGCAAATTATCAAATGTAAGTTGTTGCGGCTTTCTTGTCAGCTTATCATAGAAATGGCGGAAATTACGGGTAATCTTTGAATCCTCATCCAATTCATCTTCACCATTGAAGATCTTGTCATAAGCAATTCTATCGTTTTCAATAGGAACAAGTTTTATCTTGCGCTCTGAATTGCAATATTTCGCATTCAAGAACAAATCATAAGCTTCATCCTTGCGGCTCTCGTTGGAGATTTCAAGCAATCCGTCATTAACAGCTTTGATTCCAGCAAGAAGCAGAAGAGAGATTGTTGTCAAACGCTGCTGCCCATCAATGACGAGACGACTGAAGCCGGTCCCTGCTACAGATGTTACTATGGAACCGAAAAAATGGGATGTTCGACCTGAGTGAATCAACTTAACTAAATCACTCAACAACTGGTCACAATTATCTTGTAACCAGTCGTAATTACGCTGGTAAACCGGAATCACAAATTGAATTTGTTGTCCACAGATAAACTCATTTAATGGCTTAGCATATCCTTTCATATATTTAATGTTTAAATGCTGTACAAAAAGTAATATATTTCACATTTCTAGACCTCAACACAGATCGGAAGATGGTCACTCATCCTATTGGACTCCTCCCAGGAATATAGTTTATAGTCTTTAACTTCTGTATTTGTAAAAGCATAGTCTAGGAAGAAGGTACAATTACCTTTGCCGGTATGGTCGTAGGTAAATCGGCTTTCCTTACCTATCTCTTCATGTAGGAAGGTATGATGAGCTGATTTCAGCCCATTTTCCTCAAACCATGTAAACACTTTCGGAGATTCTTTTCTTTGAAAACTATTAGGGTTAGAGATTACATTATAATCACCTATCACCACAGTCTTATATTTGTTGATATATGGCTTGTAGTATTCCAGGATGTCCAAAAGGATAGAGATATAAGAACCACTAGTTATTCCCTTGCGAACTGTTGGCCATACAGCAAGTAGAAGATACTCATCATCAAAAATAACCGGAATAGCATAGTGCAGATTCTCATTGTACCAGTCTGGTAACACTATCTTGTGATTATCAGGGCAGATAACCCCCAAGCCCTTGTAGTCGAAGTCGCCCGTCCAGAAGAAGGAGTAGTCTTCAGGAACTGCGATGTTATCAGCGTTGCCACACTCTGGAACGACAAAGGCATCTATGCCTTTTTGTCCTAAGAGCCAGTCAATCTTTTCCTGCTTGCTCCACGAAATGTTATAAGATAGTATTTTCATTATTCCATCATTTTAAAGTTGTCTATTCTGTTTATTGTGAACCTGTAAAAAAGCTCACCACAAAGGTAACTATTTTTTTCAATAATCGACTTAGTTTAGTAAATAAAATGCGCCATAAAGGAACGTCTTAATATTTTTAAGCACAAATGGGGTTAAAGGTTGTACTTCTCATATAACCATCCCTTTTCGCCAGCTTATAATACAGATCCTGGGCGGTATGATAATCGGGATCGGAGCCTTCAAGCCACTCCGAGAAATGGTGGTTGTGATTCTTCTGCGTTTCCTGCTTGCGGAAACAAGCCGGTTAGTTGTTGCAAACTACCCAATAACCATTCTTGCGACCACCTTCATGTTTTAGAATCTGAAATTCTTCTCTTAAAGACTTAAGCTCCCGAGAAACCTTTCTTGCAGACATCCCCATTTTTCCTGCTAATTCTGATATTATCATTTTAGAATCCTCTGACAGCATATCCAACATAAGTTTCTGCAAATCAGTCAATTCTTTCTTGCATTCCTGATAACATTCACTACGAATGCAGCGGCTTCAATTCTTCTTCTGTCAATCCTGTTATCTGCATGATTTGAGACCAAGACATTCCCATAGCCAACAAGTTACGCGCTACAGCCAAACCTTTAGACAATTCACCTTCTGCACGACCTTTAGCAATTCCCTTTTCCTCGCCTTCAACATACGAGCCATAAAGGCCGGAGTAGTAATCATCAACAGCCTTAATACTTTCATCGTATTTTTCCTGCTCCTCACTACTCAAGCAACGAACATCCGCCAATTTAGCAAGATGATTGAATATCTTCTTCTGTGCCGTAAAAGGCAATCTTTCCAATACTTCCATATACTTCAAAACATAAATCCATTTTTCAAAACCTGTCTCGCATTCTTCCTCACTCTTATCAAAGA
>OOCI01001600.1_pt1 | contig 16153 bp, 10 predicted proteins | sample 1671761 | NCBI WGS metagenome assembly OOCI01 (sample SAMN06348190, study PRJEB24527) | human gut metagenome | biome: human gut; feature: ankylosing spondylitis patient; material: feces | host: Homo sapiens | place: China | collected 2015-10
CGTCGGAGAGTTTCTGTATATCCCGATAATACTGCTGCGTGGACTTGTGGCGAGCTTTCGAGCCGTCTATGCCCCTTTGCAGCCCGTATTTCGCCATCGCCACGGCATAGGTATCTTGGTAGGACTTCAATTTCAGCCGTGTCATAATATCGTCTGCGCACAGCCTCACGGTGTCGGTCGGCTTCTTGCGGTATCGCTTCTTCGTCTGTTCCTCCCTTTTCCTGCGCTTGCGCTCTCCCTTGACGATGGGGACGAGTGTAACGTGTATGTGCGGCGTTTCCTCGTCCCTGTGCAGGTGAGCCGCCACGATGTTCTCCTTTCCGAACGTGTCGGCGAAGTATTTCAGATTGTCGGCGCACCACTCGTCCAAACGCCCCTCTTCCTCTATCCGCTTCATGTCCTCGTGCGTTCCCGATACGTTGATGCGGATTGCCCGTACTTGGTTGCTTCCGATTTTGCGTGTCAGCCCCGCTTCTTCTAATCTCTGCTGTATAGCCGCCGAACGGTCTTTTATCCCGTCGGGGTATTCGATAAGCCTGCGGTTTAGGTGCGTGCGTGTGGGGTCGGCGTTCTTCGGTATGATGAAACGCTCGATATGTGCGGTCGTTCCGCTGTCGCTGCCGTGCGCCTTTTCCATGTGTAAAACTACGAAACCCATATATTTTTCCTTTCTTCCTTGACTTGTGAAACAATGATTTTTCGTATCTTCGGGGCGGCAAATGCCGTCCCCGATGGGGTGTGCAGAGGGGCTTACCCCTTGCCTTATTGGGGAATTTTCAGCGATACGTAGTATTGCGGCTCGGAAAATTCCCTAATAAGCTACGGTATTTTCTCCGTAAATACCCTGCGGCGTGCCGTCTGCCTGCCCGTCTGCCTTTCGGCTATGGCTGTCCCTGCCGCCTGCTTGCCCGTAACCCCACCTTATTTTTTTCCTTTCGGTCGGTGGGTGGCGGGGCGGTCGTTTCCGTTTTCAAAGGCTCTTTTGCACGGGGCGGTCGGATACAAGGTTTTCCCGATAAATACGCTCGCAGCGAAGCGAGAGGAAGATTTATCGGGAAACGGCGCAGCCGCCTGACCTTTTAGCCGACATAAAGCCCCGTGCTTGCTTTGCCTTTGTAAACGGAAATGATTGCTCCGCTTTCCTCTGAAAAGAGAAATAGACCCTGCAATATATATCACCATAGTGATAGGTTTGCATGTTTGCATGCTGGTATGCTGGTACGTTTGCATGTTGGTATGTTGGTATATCATCATGCTTTCCAACGGCTGTTGGGCTTGCCGTCCGAAACAACCGACACGAATACCGTCGTTTTCTCTTTTCGCCCGTGTATAATCCTCTCTAATAATGCCCTGCGGACTTTCGCCGCCCCGAACGATTCGACACGGAAAGCGAGGGCGGCTATCGTTTCGAGGTTGTAAACCTCCGCGCTGTATTTGTCCGATAGGCGGATAATGTGCTTTATGTCATATATAGATAAAACTCCGCTTTTGCAGAGTGCCTTTATCCCTGCCCGAACCGTCGGGGCGATAACCCCGAACAGTTCGCAGATTTCCCGCTCGGTCATGGCGGTTGCGCCTATATCGCTCGGCAGGGAGATATTGCCCTGCCCGTCCATCGTGATAATGTTCCTTTCTTCTTTCATCGGTATTCTGTTTTTAATTAGATGGCTCGGCAGATATTCTTCTCCATATCCTCCAACTTGTGCGACAAGGTTTCCATGTCTTGGCTTATCTTCTGGGCGGTGATTTTGGCGTAAATTTGGGTGGTCTTTATGTTCGTGTGCCCCAAAAGGCGGCTCACCGTTTCGATGGGTACGCCGTGCGACAGAAGTACGGTCGTGGCGTTCGTGTGGCGTGCGACATGGTAGGTCAAGCGTACCTTGAAGCCGCATTGTCTGCCTATATCTTTGAGTATCTTGTTACAACTGCCGTTGTTCGGAACGGGGAAAACATGACCGTCCCTTGCCAGCCCCTTGTACTTCTCGATGATACGCTTGGGAACGTCCAAAAGGCGGATGTTCGATTCGGTGTTGGTCTTCTTTCTTCGGGTGATTATCCACAGGTTGCCGTCGAAGAATGTTTGCAGGCGGTCGGCGGTGAGGTTCTTCACGTCCGAATACGCCAAACCCGTGAAAACAGAAAAGACGAACAAGTCCCGTACAAGCTCGTGGGTGGCGTTCTTCATCGGTGCGTTCATGAGCGTCTGTATCTCCGTTTGGGTGAGGTAGCCCCTGTCCACGCTTTCGGGAGAGTTGATATATCCCGCAAAGGGATTAAAGGGCAAACGCCCGTCGTTCCTCGCTATGGAAACGATGTGTTTCAACACAATCATGTAGCCCCACACGGTATTGGTGCGGCATTTCTTCTCCGTGCGCAGAAAATACTCGAAGTCGTTGATGAACGTGAGGTTGAGTTCCTTTAATGGAATATCCTCACGCTTGTAGGTATGGGGCAGGAACTCCCGAATATGGTTGCAGACCGTCCGATAACGGGTAAATGTACCCTGCGCCCTGCTGTGCCCGACTTTCTTCTCAAACTCGGCGTTGTGCTGCTCGAACAGCTTCAGCAAAGTTTCCTGCTTGACGCCGATACCGAGATAGGCGTCTTTGAGTTTGGCGGCGGTAACATAACCGTCCGTCTGCATTAACTCTTGATAGCGGCGGTTTACCTCCACACGGATTTTATCTACCGCAAGGTTGATTCTCTGCGCTTCGACGCTCTTGCCCGAAGCACGGTTGTTCTTCACGTCCCACAGCCGTGGGGGAACGTCCATCTTGCAACTGAACTGTTTAATCTCGCCGTCCACCGTGATACGGCACATTAAAGGCAGGTTGCCGTTCGGCTTCTCGCTGCCTTTCTTCACGTAAAATAATACCTTGAATGTACTACGCATAACTCACTCCTTTTTTTGGTTACAAAATTAGTTATTAGTGAGTTACCGACAGCTATGTAAATCGACGCAAAACGCAGAAACAGAACATTTTAGCAAGGAATATGCACCCGTTACGGGAGTAACGAGGTGGTAACTGAACTTCTGCACTGTTTGGCTTCGAGGTGGTATTTCGTTGGCTCTGCCCCATAGAAAAACAAAGCGTAACGAACGCTCTATCAGCTAATTCGCTACGCTTTGCCCAAATTTACTTTTTCGCTATGTGTTTATTTTAACCGGATCGAAGGACATGTTCAGGTTTTCTACTTCGCACATGAAACAGAAGCTGATGGTATGGTCAAGAGCATACTCTTGAAAAGTACTGCAAATCTCGCGGATAAAGTTGACAATATCTCCCGATTTGTAATGAGCTGTCTCGGCTCCTACATCCAGTTTCCGGAAATCAAGCAGAGAGTTTATCGATGTAAGTAATTGTTGTGCATTTTTATTGATTGTATTTAGTTTTTTGCGTATTCCGTCATCCAGGGTTTCTGACAATAACATTTGTAACGGGCTAATGATAAGCGTCAGTGGTGTACGTAAATCATGGCTTATATTTGTAAAGAACTTTAGCTTCATCTCATTCAGGAGCAACTTTTGTTCTTGCTCCAGTTTTGCTCGTTGTTGCTCCAGTCTTATGTTGTGATGCTTTTTGAATCGGTATATTACATAGGATATTATACCAATGGCAAACAATATGTATAAGATGATAGCAACATTACATAAATATATTGGAGATGAAACGGTTATATTCAACTCACTAGCTTCGTCATTCCATATACCGTCACTGTTACAAGCTTTAATCAATAGTTTGTAATTGCCAGGAGGAAGGGTGGTGAAAGCTACTTTGTTCTCGTTTGTATAGTACCATTGGGTATTTAATCCTTCCAGTTTATAGGCATATCTTATTTTATCAGCATTCAGCAAATCGCCTGCGGCAAATTCGATGGAGATTAAATAATCGTCATATCTGACAGACAATGATGGGGTTCTGCCAAGTACAGTTGTTAATAGTTTACGCCCTTCATATATTGAGTCTACTTCTATATGTTGATTGCCAATGGTCAGATTTGTAAAATACACCTTTGCCAGCGGTCGGCTCTTTTCGGTCAGCTTGTTCGGATTTATAGATGTATAGCCACTGGTGCCTCCCAGCAGTAAATCTCCGCTGGACAATTTACAAGCGGAATGGGAGTTGAAATGATTTTCTGGCAATCCGTCTCTGGTAGAAAGATTCTTGAAAGAAAAGTCTACTCCTTCCTGGGTGTCTGGGGTTACTTCCAATATAGACAATCCGTTACTTGTTGCAAGCCACATGTTACCATGATTGTCTTGGGTTATACTGTTAATGAGATTGTCACACAATCCGTTGTTTACGTCGAACCAGTGTAGTGAATCATTTTTTAAGTCCCAGGCAGTCAATCCTTGTTTATGGGCTAACCACAATATATCTCTGTCGTCCTTGAATACAGTGGAAATGAAGAGCTGCTTGAATGGCTGTGTCTCTTTTCGATTGGCATAAATCATTTCGGGTTTTCTCGTCACGATGTCCATTACACAGAGTCCGTATGTAGTCCCGATATACATTTTGTCTCCATAGTCATAACAGATATTGAGTACATTGATATTATTCCCATCAGGTAGTAGATAACTTGTCGCAGTATTTGCGTCCGGATTAAAACAAACCAAAGTTTCCAGTACATAACCTATCCATAAGTTTCCATATCGGTCTTCCTTCATACTCCATACGCCACTGTATGGCAGTTGGCTGTTCTCTGGAGTAAAATGGCGAATACTGTTGTTCTCATAGCAGAACAATCCGTCTTGATAACTTCCTGCCCAAATCCGTCCTTTATGGTCTTCGAGAAGACTGATGATGGCTATGTCGGGGATGGATAGTTTGCGAATGGCAAATCCTTTTTGCTTTTCTTTTACATAAAGTCCGTTCCCATCTGTTCCCAGCCAAATGTTTCCGGCCTTATCCTCTAAAATGGAGGCTATATCACCGCATTCTTTATGCTGGGTATCAATAAATTCATGGAAGCTTTCGTGATAATAAGAAACTCCTTTTTTGAAATTTCCTAACCAAATGACGCCTGAATCATCACGGTAGATTGTATTTATTCTGTTGGAAGCAAGGGATGTGGAAGACATAGGGGTATTCAGGAGGTTGACAAGGTTATCATTTACGTAGTCATAAATGAATACTCCTTTATGGTCCGTTCCTATCCAGACATGTCCGTTCGAGTCATCCAGTATGCTCCTTACCGCATTACTTTTTGTCTCTATTTTGGAATGGAGATTGATTTGGTTCCATTCCGATTTTATGTTTTTCTTATAGAATATTTGTTCATCGGTATATGAATATAGCCAGATGCCTCCATGATAATCAATGTATATGTGCTTTTCGATAATAGAGTTGGAGGGTAAGCTGATGTTATCTACCCGTTTACATTTCTTTGCGTTGTTCTCTAGTTTCAATAAGGTCGAATTCCAAAGAAGATATAGGTTTTCACCATCATCGCTGATACTCAGTTCCGGAGTTTCTTCTGGAAAGTTTTCTATTTTGAATGTTTTAAGGGTTTTATGAGAAAAATTGAAGTAAAAAGCATTTTGGCCTTGCAGTACCCATAAATTGTGTCTTTTGTCAACATGTACTTTGTAGGTACCATTTATCTGGATGCCTATTTTAAGGAGGTATGAGGGAATATCGGTAATGAAGTTGTCTTTGTCTCGGTCGTATATACAATATCTTGCCTCGCTTCCAATCCACAAATTGCCCAAACCGTCTTCCTGTAAGTTCCAGATGTCGTTAGACAATAAAGAATGGATGTCTTTTTCTTTGGGTTGATACACTTTAAAGCTATATCCGTCGTATCGGTTCAATCCATTGGCGGTCCCTATCCATAAAAAGCCTTCACAGTCTTTCAATATGGTTTTTACGTTATTGTTTGAAAGCCCGTTTTCTACTTTCAGATGGCGAAATACATACGGAGTTTGTCCTGCTAACGGCAGATAAGCCAGTAACAGAATAATGAGGGGGAACACTAATTTGTGTAAATAGTTTGTAAAAGACATACTATATAATCTGAAATTGAATTCTCAAAGATAGCAATATCTTATTTAAATAAACGTAAATATGTTGCATTAATAGGTCTGTAATGTTGCATCGCGGTCGTATAAGTCTTAAACATGTCATCCGTTTGTTGTCTTGCGTGTCTTGAAGTGTTTTTCTCATTTATTATTCAACATTTATTTCATACCTTTGCAGGGAAGGACTGGTTCCTGCCAATATGATTAACCTTCTAATACTTTATCGAAAATGAACAGATTCATCATTTTATTTTTATTCTCTTTGGGAATATTGTCAACATGTGTATTTGCCGTAGAGGTGATTCCACTGAATGAAGGATGGAATTTCCACCGGGGTTTTCAGGCACCTGCTTCGGAAATAGTGAAGGTTACTTTGCCTCACACTTGGAATGCGGGCGATGGCATGTTTGGCAATGCCGATTATTATAGGGGATTATGCAATTACAGTCGTAAGTTGTCTGTTCCTGCCCATTATCGGGGCAAACGTTTTTTCTTGAAAGTGATGGCTGCACAGACGGTTGCCGACATTTTTATCGACCATCATTTTGTGATGCAACATAAGGGTGGTTATACGGCATTTGTGGCAGAATTGACTGATTTCCTGGTCCCGGGAACAGAAAGTGTATTGGAAATTCGTGTCAGCAATGCTCAGACTATGGATATCGCTCCCATTTGCGGTGACTTCAATATGTTTGGCGGGTTGTATCGGGGAGTGGAGCTGCTGGTAACGGAGGATGTCTGCATAGAACCTGCTTATTATGCCTCTTCAGGTGTATTCTTCACTCAGTCCGATGTATCGGAGAAAAAGGCCCATTTGAAAATTGAAGCACTGCTTTCGGCAAGGGAAACTACTGTGACCGGTTGCGAGGTGGAGTTTCAACTATATGACAAGGAAAAGTTGCTTTGCCGTGTTGCCAGTGCAGAGGTGGGTGAGGATAAAAAGGTGGTGATGGACATGGTGCTTGAAAGGCCTCATTTGTGGGATGGAGTGAAGGACCCCTATTTATATAAAGGAGTGGTGATATTGCGTAAGGATGGGAAAGAGATAGACCGCCGCGAAGAAGAGATAGGTTTCCGCTACTTTCATGCCGATGCGGAGAAAGGTTTCTTTCTGAATGGAAAGCCTTATCGTTTGAATGGCGTGAACCGGCATCAGGACAGGGCGGAACGCGCTTCGGCATTTTATCCGCAAGACCATGACGAAGATTTGGACTTGATGCAGGAAATGGGATGCAATGCCGTGCGTCTTTGCCACTATCCGCAAGCCAAATACATGCATCAACAGATGGACAAGCGGGGACTGGTGGCATGGGTTGAGATTCCTTTTGTCAATGTTTATGTGAATAATCCTGCTTATGATGAAAACTTGCGCCTGCAATTGAAGGAACTGATTTTACAGAACTACAATCACCCCTGCATTTTGTTCTGGGGGCTGTTCAATGAGATAAATTCCGGTTGGCTGGACCGTCCTTCGCGTATGGCGGCAGAGCTTCATGCTTTGGCCCGTCAGTTGGACTCGAGCCGTCCCACTATGGGAGCCAGTAATCAGGATGACGACTTCAACGGATTCACCGACCTGATTGCTTTCAACAAGTATTTCGGCTGGTATGGCGACAACATGGATGACATGGGGCGCTGGATAGACCGCGAGCATGCAGCACATCCGGAGCGGAAGATGGGCATCAGCGAGTATGGTGCCGGGGCATGCGTATTCCAGCAGGCAGACTCGCTGAGGCATCCGGAACCGTGGGGGCAATGGCATCCCGAAAACTGGCAGACTTATTATCATGTGGAGAATTGGAAACAGCTTCAGGAACGTGAATTCTTGTGGTGTAACTTCATCTGGTGCATGTTCGACTTTTCGGCGGCAGGCCGTAGGGAGGGGACCATTATGGGACGCAATGATAAGGGGCTGGTGACTTACGACCGGAAAATAAAGAAAGATGCCTTTTACTTTTATAAGGCAAACTGGAATCAAGAAGATAAGTTTGTATATATCGCAGGAAAACGATTGGTAAACAGAACCCGCAAAACTGTTGATGTGCAAGTATTCAGCAATAGCGGAGCTGCCAAATTGTATATCAATGGCAAAGCATATGGGACTGCAAAACCTGATTCCGTAAATGTACTGGAATGGAAAGGCATTGTATTGGATACCGGTGAAAATAGAATTGAAGTCAGGAACAAATATGGAGCGGATTGTTGTGTATGGATATGTCCTTTTTAATTTTCATCAGGCGCGGAATGTATAGGAGAACCACGGAGAATAATGAACCGTGACATGCTGTGCAGTCTGCGCCTGATGGCTTTAATATGTGATTTTCTGTAAATCCGTATTCGGTCCGTGGACTACCAGTTTCCCGTCCGGTTGGATGTCTATGGGGTCGATGAATACCATTCGTTCGTCACCAGTGGTTTCGGTGCGTCCATGATAGACACAGTAGAGGCGGTTGTGAATATCGATGAGCATACAATGCCCGGTTCCGGTCACGATGCCGCCTTGCTCTGTATCCTTTTGCAGCACCGGATTGTTGGCAGCTTTTGTGAATGGTCCTAAGGGGTTCTGGGAGGTAGCATAACCCACCGCATAATTTTTCCCTCCGAAAAAGTTTGCAGAGTACAGCATATAGTAAAGATTTTTGTGCTTCACGATATACGAACCTTCTGTCCAGCGTCTGTTGACTTCATGTGAAGTCACCGAGCGGTTCTCCCATTCCGCTTGAGGGTCGTCCATTGTCTGGGGCGGGCAAAGCAGTGCTACCGGTTCTCCGATGATACCGGAGAAATCTGGTTTCAGTTCCACGCCGTAAATCCAACTTTCCTCAATCTAGTCAAACCAGCCCTTTTCTTTGGCCCATGCTGAAACTTCGCTTTCAACGGCATGTTTGTAGCAGCAGCGGGAGTAGTAGAGGTAGGTCTTTCCGGAAGCATCGTCAAAGAGTATGTTTGCGTCGATGATAGGATAGCCGGGGTCGAATACCGGTTGGTTGAACAGCTCTTTGAAAGGGCCGGTAGGCTTATCGGCTACGGCTACACCGATACGGAAGTTCTCTTGCTCCTTAGTGGGATTTTCCTTCCAGTTGGCGCTGAACCATAGGTAGTATTTGCCGTCCCGTTCATACACTTCGGGTGCCCAGAAACAGTCGGTGGCCCATGAGTCGGAGGTGCCGCCTTGATAGATGGGACCCTCGTCTGTCCATGTCACCAGGTCATCGGAGGAGTATACTTTAAAACCGTTCGATACTCCGCCCGTTCCGTACATATAGTATTTGCCGTCGGAAGCTTTCAGTAGGAACGGGTCTCCGAAGGCCATGGGCAGGGGATTCTGATATGCTACTTTCTTGTTTCCGCATGATGTTGACAGTAAGGCCAGTAAAAACAGTGTCAATGTGAAAAAAGTGTGTTTCATCTTGTTATAATTTTAATGGTGAAGTAATGAAAAGTGTTTGTATCCGCAAAGTAAACATAATATAGGGAAAGCAGCAAGGAAATTAGATAGAATGCAATCTTTTCATTATTTTTGTGCATCATTCCAAATAATTCTTTGATGGAACAGTCATTTTCGGATATATCGCTATACCACGAGTACCGGTCGGCGAGGGAGACAGAACATTTGGTGTCGCAGAAAACCTGGGATGACCTCAATCTGGATGATTTTTTCGAATGGGCTGACCGTACCTCTTCTTGTGTGGGCCGACAGTACCTCTACGACGTGTTGCATTACAACCGTCTTTCGGAGATTTCGGAACAAGAGGAAGTGATTCGTAAGCTTTCTGCTGACAAGGAGTTGCGTGCAGAAATCCGGTCGGAGTTGCGGAAACTGGATACGCCGGATGCTTATACCATTGCATCGCTATTCTCCATTTCCCATCCCGTGTATTCCCGCCGCTTTTACCGTTTGCTGACTATCTTGCAATTCGCGCCTTTTGTTTTGTTGGGAATAGTTTACATTACGTCTTCGCTTTATGTTTTGGGGATTTTGTGCACATCGGTATTGGTGAACATGGTACTGCACTATCGCAGCAAGGCGCGGATTCAGGGCTATTTCTTTTCCATTCCTCAGTTATGGCAGTTGCTCAGGCAAGCGGAGAAGTTGGCACAGATTCCGTTGTGTGCATCCGTGCATCGGGATATCCAAAAGACTTTGCAGGCATTGCATCCGTTGCGAAAGAAACTTTCCACTTTCCGTTTCAGTATCAGACTGGAGAGCGACATCGCCATTTTCGCTTATTTCTTCACCGAGATAGTGAATGTGTTTTTTCTGCGGGAAGTTATTCCGGTTTCCAAGGCTTTCTTTCTATTGCAGGGTAGACAGGAACAGATTGAAGAGGTTTTCCGCTATTTCGGATTGGTGGATGTGCTTTGCTCTGTTTCCGAACTCCGGAATGGGCTGCCTTATTATGTTTTACCGGAAGCTTGCAGCGAGGGTGAAACGTTTCATGCAGAAGGGCTTTATCATCCGCTTATAGAACGTTGTATCCCTAATGACATTACACTCTGTGGCAAATCTGTCCTTGTTACCGGCTCCAATATGTCCGGTAAGACAACTTTTATCCGTGCCATCGGACTTAACCTGCTTTCCGCACAAGTGCTCCATACTTGTTTTGCTCGCAGTTTCCGTTTTCCTATGGATACTGCGTTATATTCTGCTATCCATCTGGAGGATAGTCTGATGGAGGGAAAAAGTTTCTTTCTGCAGGAGGTGCAAATTGTTCGAGAGATGCTGGAAGCCGGAAAGGAGTGTTGGCGGTTTTTCCTGCTGGACGAGTTGTTCAAGGGGACGAATACGGTGGAACGGATAGCTATAGCCAAAGCTGTGCTGTCTGCTTTGGCGCACAAGAACAGTATTGTGTTTGCTTCCACTCACGATGTCGAACTGGCTTCCTTACTTGAGGACGAATATGAATTGTTTCATTTTTGTGAGTGTGTTGCCGACAATACATTGTCTTTTGATTATAAGTTGAAGCCGGGACCGGTGACGGAACGTAATGCCATCCGGATTATCGAGATGTGCGGCTATCCGCAGGAAGTGGTCAGGGAAGCATATCGGCTTTCAGAGGAGGATGTCCTATAATTTTATTGCTTGTTTTTACGGGGTGGGTGGTTTGCTATACCTCCTTCCTGATACCTTCTGAGAGGGGGTGCAATGACTCAAGGACTGAATGGCATTCAGTCCCTGAGTGAAAGGCTTTCAGTCCCTGACTGAATCCGGTTCGTTCAGTGAGTGAGATGAAAAGGCATGGGAATGCAGGCAGATTGTACTTATATTTGTAATATAATATAAATGGGTACGAGGGCCGGGTCTCTTTTTCCCTTTCAATTATCCAATCAGGAGATTTATGTTTTTCCCCTTCATTTTCTCAATATTCTCTTTCGAGATATGATTGTCTGTGATGAAGGAGTTCACCATAGTTATCGACCCTAAACTTGCGAATGCGCTTATCCCGATTTTGGAAGAATCGGCTACCAGGATGACTTCTTCGGCAGCCTTTATCATGGCCGATTTTACCATCAGGTCGCTGAGGCTTGGATAAGTCAGGCTCATGTCCGGAGATATTCCTGCTGTGGCGAGGAATAATTTGTTGGCATGGAAACCTTTGAGTGAGTCGGCTGCCATCTTTCCGGTCAGTGAAAGGGTAGGCGCTTTGAACTCTCCTCCCGTCACGATGAGGGTGATACCGGGATTCTCGCCCAATATCAACGCTATGTTCAGTGCATTGGTGATGACAGTGAGCTCTTTGTATTGCGTAAGTAGTTTGGCTATTTCTGTAGTGGTGGAACCTGAATCGAGAATGATGCATTCGCCTTCGCGGATAAACGATACCGCTTTTCGGGCTATTTCTCTTTTTTCTTCAATATGGTTTTGGTTGAAGACCTTTCCGGTCTTTGCAAATGAGCCTACGTCTTTTAGGAAAGCTCCACCATGTTCTCTTTGGATATACCCTAATTTTTCAAGGGCTTCCAAGTCTTGTCTGATTGTAACATCCGTAACATTGAAAATCCTGCTTAATTCTTGAACTTTTGCATGTCCGTCTTCGCGGATTAGGTCCAAAATCTTGACTCTTCTTTGGTTTAGTGCCATATCTACTTTATATATTGTTATATCTTGTTGTTCCTGCGATACTCTTGGATATCTTTGATAGCTATAATTTTCAGCTGGAACTTTTCTGCTATTTCTAGTAATTGAGGCAAACGGGCCATTGTTCCATCCTGGTTCAGTATCTCAATGAGGGCGCCACCGGGTGTCAATCCTGCCATTCTTGTCAGGTCTAGCAAGGCTTCCGTATGTCCGTCGCGTCCTAATACTCCATTCTCATGTCCGTAGAGAGGAAAAATATGCCCGGGACGTGCCAATTCCGACGGTTTTATATTGCCAGTAACCAAAGCGCGTATGGTAGCAGAACGGTCATAGGCGGAAACCCCCGTTGTACAACCGTAGCCCTTCAGGTCGACAGACATGGTGAACGGAGTGCCTAAAAGAGAAGTGTTGTCTTCCGACATCGGGTATAGTTGAAGCTCTTCACAACGCGAACGAGGTAATGGTACACAAAGAAGCCCTTTTCCATGTGTAATCATGAAATTGACAATATCAGGGGTGATTTTTTCACCAGATACGATAAAATCACCTTCATTTTCTCTATTTTCATCATCGACAACTATCACTATTTTTCCTTGCCGAACCGCTTTGATTCCTTCGTCTATAGTATTGAGCATTGTGTAATCATTTAATTTTTTCGCAAAGGTAGTCAAAAAAAGTCAAATGAAAGTTCGTTTTTACTGTTTTTCTTCTTTTTTATTCTAATAATTATCTTTTATTTTATCGATTGCTTTTGTTTTATATTTTATTTATTTGCTTTTTCCTTCTTGTTAATCGTAAAATATGTTAATATAAGGTGAAAATCTTTCGTTTTCTTTCGATTTATACTTTTCTTTTGTTTTATTTGCAAAGGAAACGAAAGTGTATAAGCTATGAAAACAAAAGAATTAATTCTTCAATCAGAAAGAAATCGAAAAAGATTAATTGAAATTATCTATAAAGCAAAAGCCGGACATATCGGTGGAGACTTGTCTTGCCTCAATGTTCTTACTGCTCTTTACTTTGATGTGATGAATGTAGATGCAGGTAACCCTAAGGATAATTTGCGGGATCGTTTCATTTTGAGTAAGGGACATTGTGTGGAGGCTTTGTATGTGACGCTGGAATCCAGAGGGTTCATGGCTAAAGGCATTTTGGACACATTGGGGCAATATGGTTCCATTCTTTCGGGGCACCCCACTATCGGAGTTCCGGGTATTGAAGTGAATACTGGAGCCTTGGGGCATGGCTTGTCTGTCGGGGTGGGTATAGCCATGGCTGCTAAAATGGATAAGAGGAATTATAAAACCTATGTGCTGATGGGAGACGGTGAGCAGGGTGAAGGTTCCATATACGAGGCTGCAATGGCTGCCCGGCAGTACAAGCTGGATAATCTGGTAGCTGTAATAGATCGTAATCATTTGCAGATTAGTGGAGATACGGAAGATGTGATGGGGATTGATGACATCCGTGACCGTTGGACGGCATTTGGTTGGGAGGTAAAGGATATGAATGGTGACGATATGGAAGACATTATCCGGACTTTCCGTTCCATTGATTATGCAAATCACCATCCTCATTTGCTGGTGGCTCATACAACAAAAGGCAAGGGAGTGTCTTTTATGGAGGGAGTGGCCAAATGGCATCATGGGGTTCCGAACAACGAGCAGTATGAACTGGCTATTCGGGAAATTTCAGAAAGGATAAAAAATTTAGAATATAATTGATATGATAGCTTGCAGAAAAAGTTTCACCGACACTTTGTTGTCATTGGCCCGGATGGACAAAGATATCATTGCTGTGACAACGGATGCACGTGGTTCGGTGACGTTAAATGATTTTGCCAAAGAATTGCCACAGCAATTCGTGGAGTGTGGTATTGCGGAGCAGGATGCTGTGGGTATTTCAGCCGGGTTGGCTCATAGCGGAAAGAAAGTGTTTGTGTGTGGCCCGGCATGTTTTTATGTGGCTCGCAGTCTGGAACAGGTAAAGGTTGACTTGGCTTATAGTCAGAACAACGTAAAGATATTGGGAGTAAGTGGAGGAGTAGCTTACGGAGCTTTGGGGGCTACCCATCATAGCTTGCATGATATTGCCGTGTTACGTACTTTCCCCGGTATGAATATTGTGTTGCCTTGTGATGCCCGACAGACAAAAAAACTGGTTGAGTTTTTGATTGACTATCCTGAACCGGTTTATGTTCGTGTAGGACGTGCAGCAGTTCCTGATGTCTATGAGAACGATGATTTTGATTTTGCCATAGGTAAGGCAAATAGGTTATTGGACGGGACCGACTTGACAATCATTGGAACCGGTGAAACCGTATACCATGCACATCAAGCGGCTTTGGAGTTGCGTAAATATGGTATTTCAGTCCGGGTACTGGATATGTCCTTTATTAAACCTTGTGATGAGGAGGCTGTTTTGAAAGCTGCTTCTGAAACCGGTCGTATTATGAGGAGCATAGTCAGTATGGAGGCCTTGGAGCGATGGTGACTGAAATCATTTCCGAAAATCCCGTACCCGTGAAAATTTTGGGGATTCCTGACGAGAATGTGGTGCATGGGAGTTCTTCCGAAATTTTTGCCCATTATGGGTTGGATGCACCTGGTATCGTGAAAACTACCCTTGACTTCCTTAAGTAAGAAATAATCAGCCTTTAATAATACCTAAAATGAAAAACTTGATAATTGCAATAGACCAAAGCACCTCGGCCACCAAGGCTATGCTGTTCAATGAGAGGTGTGAAATGCTGAAGCGTGTCAATGTCACTCACGAGCAATATTATCCCCGAACTGGATGGGTGGAGCATGATGTTGAAGAAATTTATCGGAATGTGCTGAAAAGCATTGCTGAGTTGATTGAAGAGGAAACGGCAGACAATATGTATTCGTTGGCTATCACTAATCAACGCGAGACGGTGGTTGTATGGAATAAACATACGGGTAAACCGGTATACAATGCTGTGGTATGGCAATGTATGCGTGGTGCTGATATCTGTAATGACTTGAAAAATAGAGGATACAGTGAGTTTGTACAGGTAAGAAGTGGCTTGTTGTTAGACCCCTATTTCTCGGCGAGCGGTGTGAAGTGGATACTTGACAATGTGGAGGGAGCCCGTCGGGCTGCTGATAATGGAGACTTATTGATGGGGACTATTGATACGTGGCTGATTTGGAAGTTGACTGATGGTAAACGCCATGTGACGGATTATACGAATGCTTCCAGAACCCTTTTATTGAATATTCATACGATGCTATGGGATAATGACTTGCTGGAATTGTTCACCATACCCAAAACCATGATGCCCGAGTTGTTGCCTTGTGATGCTGTTTTTGGAAAGACTACGGTGGGTGGACTGTTCAAGAACCCTATTGTCATTGCCGGTGTATTGGGCGATTCGCATGGGGCACTGACTGGGCAGATGTGTTTTGAAGAGGGATTAGGTAAGGTCACTTATGGTACCGGCTCCTCAGTAATGGTGAATATTGGCGAAAAGGTTGCTACAGCTCCTCGGGGATTGGTCACTTCCATAGGTTTTGCCGCACTTGGGAAAGTGTTCTATGCTTTTGAGGGGAATATCCATTGTACTGGCGGTACTATCAAGTGGTTGGAACAGAGATTGCAGATGATCGGTTCGCCCGATGAAGCAGAAGAACTGGCCGTTACTGTGGAAGACAATGGAGGTGTATATGTTGTACCGGCTTTTGCCGGACTGGGTGCTCCTTGGTGGCAAGGGGATATAAAGGCGGCCATTTTAGGGATGACTTTAGGTACCGGGAAGCCACATGTTCTTAGGGCGGCGCTTGAATCCATAGCTTATCAAGTCAATGATTTAGTCAAAGCGATGACCACTCAGGCAGGTATAAAACTGAAAGAAATCAGGGTTGACGGAGGACCTACAAAAAATAAATTTTTAATGCAGTTCCAGGCTGACTGTTTACGTGTACCGATCAATTGTTCGGATGTTGAGGAGGCCTCGGCTTTGGGAGCTGTTGTGATGAATGGAATGGCCCGCAAGATATGGACGAGCTTTGAACAAGTGGCCGTATTAC
>OOCI01001602.1_pt1 | contig 16147 bp, 10 predicted proteins | sample 1671761 | NCBI WGS metagenome assembly OOCI01 (sample SAMN06348190, study PRJEB24527) | human gut metagenome | biome: human gut; feature: ankylosing spondylitis patient; material: feces | host: Homo sapiens | place: China | collected 2015-10
AATGATGTAGCTCCAAAGGGTCGTGATATCGCTATGGTATTCCAGAGCTATGCGCTGTATCCACATATGACAGTTCGCGAGAACATGGAATTCCCATTAAAACTTCGTAAGATGCCAAAAGACGAGATGAATAAGAGAGTGGACGAAGTGGCAGAAATTCTTGATATCACACAGTATCTTGACCGTAAGCCAAAGGCTTTATCCGGTGGACAGAGACAGAGAGTTGCCATTGGTCGTGCGATTGTAAGAGAACCGAAAGTTCTTTTAATGGATGAGCCTTTATCAAACTTAGATGCCAAGCTTCGTAACCAGATGAGAGCAGAGCTTATCAAGCTCCGTCAGAGAATTGATACAACATTTATTTATGTAACACATGACCAGACAGAAGCCATGACACTTGGTGACCGTATCGTTATCATGAAGGATGGAATCGTACAGCAGGTCGGAACTCCACAGGAAGTATTTGACCATCCAGCGAACATCTTTGTAGCAGGCTTTATCGGTATGCCACAGATGAATATGTTTGATGCGAAACTCGTAGAACAGTCTGGGAAATACAGTGTAGAATTAGGTGGTGTTTCCATTATACTTTCCGAAGAAAAACAGGCAGCACTCGCTAAAAATAACGTAAAATCACAGGAAATCACCCTTGGAATCCGTCCAGAGCACATCGCTTTAGCTCAGCCAGGCAAAGATGCCATCACAGGCAAAGTGGACGTATCCGAGATGATGGGCAGTTCCGTGCATCTCCATGTAAACGCCAATGGCAAAGATGTTGTGGTGATAATCCCCACAATAGACCTGGACGGCAGCGCACAGCAGATGTTCGGCTACGGAAGCAAGGTAAACTTTACATTCGGCGGCAACGTGCTGCATATGTTCAGCAAGGAAAACGAGAAGAACCTCATCTGAAACATATAACGCTAGAATTGCTTACTCCCCCGGATAACCGGGGGATTTTTTAACAGCCGGTTTTTTGTCCCAAATTTGTAAATAAATTGTGCAAAAGTACACAATTGCCCCGATATATGGTATATTTCTATATAATTCGATACGATTCGATCCATTTATATTTTATATAGGGGTAATGCATGATGAAAAGGTTGATGGCGATGCTAATGGCGACGGTGCTGCTGCTTTGCGCTGTGCCGCAGCAGGCCCACGCGGCGGCAGAATATAGCTGGATAAAGGTAAAGCTTTCCACCAACAATGCTACCGTGCTTACCATGTATGCTTCCGGTAAGTATTTTATCAAGGAAAACGGTGCGGAGTTTACCGGAGGCACAGTAACGGTGCGCAGCAACGGCGACGGTACCATGACGCTTTACCATTCCGGCTCCCAGGGGGAGATATATACCGGCCAGTCGCTTTCAATAATGCGCGAGAGGGTATCTCGTGAGGCGGGTTATATTAAGCTAAACGGCAGATGCTACCTGGGCCATTTTAACTTAAAGGTGATGTCCTCCGGCTATATACGCGTGGTAAACGAGGTGCCGCTGGCTCACTACCTTTACGGTGTGGTAGGGTATGAAATGAGCAATACATTCCCTATAGAGGCCCTGAAGGCACAGGCGGTGGCGGCAAAGTGCTACGTGCTTTCCAACATGACCACATCGGGAGATTACTATATAGGCGACACCTCGGCGGAGCAGGTATACAAGGGATATAACGCCTCTTATACCAATGTGATAGAGGCGGTGGACAGTACGCTTGACGAAATACTTGCAGTAAACGGCAGAATGCTGCGCACCTACTATGCTGCCAGCAACGGAGGCGAGACTCTGCTGCCCAGCCAGGCGTGGCCCTCAAAGCGGCTGAGCGACGGCGGCTACGATATACGTCTCGATCCATACGATCTCGGCAACGCATACAGCAAGATGGAAACCATAAAGCTCCCGGTGAACATGGGCGGCGAGATAAGCCCGGCACTGATGAATATGCTGCTGGACAAGGCTTCGAGGGCGCTGGGCTACCAGGTTAACCAGATAGACGGCATATATTCCGTATCCGTACATTCACCCAAGTACTCAGGCACCAGCCGCTGTATGTCAAAGTGCAGCATAGAGCTTGCGGCCAGCCAGAACGGAATGGGATCCGAAAGAGTGACTCTGGAGTTCTATACCAGCGAGTTCGAAAGCTATGGCGTGGTGTACGACAAGACGCTGCGCGCATACTGGGGCGAAATGGACTCATCGGGGTATTATAAGATATACCACGTGCGCTTTGGCCACGGCGTAGGAATGAGCCAGCGGGGCGCGCAGGCAATGGGAAGCGCGGGCATGAGCTATAGGGAAATACTGAAATTCTATTATCCTGGCGCTTCCTTTGCGAGCATCGATGTATCTGCGCCGCAGGATCCTATCAATAAAAACAGCAGCGTGGAGTTTACCCCCTCCGGCAGCTGCGTCGAAGCGGTCACTACCGGCGGCGTGAAACTGCGTTCCGGAGCAGGCACAAAGTACAGCAGCATATGCACCGTTCCCGCGGGCAGCACCGTATACGTATACGGCAGCAACGATGGATGGGCTCAGGCAGTGTATGATGGCAAGAGCGGCTATATATCCGAAAAGTATCTGGAGTATAAGGGCGAAAGGCCGCAGGCTGAGGCAACCCCGGCGCCGTCCGGCAGTCCTGCTGCAGATGCTCCGGAGGGCGTGCGGGCATACGGTACTGTGAACGGCTCCGGCGTGAATATGAGGACAGGCCCCGGCACCTCCTATGAGAGCATCGATAAGCTGGAAAGGGATACGCAGCTGTACATATACGATTCCGCGGGGGGCTGGTATCTGGTATCCACGCCGAGCGGGAGCAAGGGATACGTCATATCCACATATGTGAGCATAACGGGCTACCCAGCGCAGAAGTCAGATGCCGATGAAGAGGAAGAGGTACCGAAGGCCGATGGCGCAAACGGCGGCGATAATGACAGTGAAGCGGCGGATATAATACTGGTTCCGGAATCTGTGGCCTCAGGTATAGTGACGGGGCAGGGGGTAAACTTCCGCAATGGCCCCGCGGTGTCTTATGCCAGCATAGACAAGCTGGATAAAAACACCAGCATAAGCATATACGGCAAGACCGGAGGCTGGTATTATGGCGAGGCAGGCGGCAAGCTTGGATATATCAGCGAAAGCTACGTAAAGGTCACGGGCGGGGAGAAGCAGGAGAATATCGAATCTCAGGGCGATACTGTGACTGCCCCGAAGCAGGACGACGGCGGAGATACAGTAAAGGTAGGCCGGGTGACTTCCTCCGGAGTGAATATGCGCATAGGCCCCGGCACGTCGTATAATTCCTTAAAGAAGCTTGAAAAGAACACCGGAGTATACATACTCGGTCAGTCCGGAAACTGGTACAGCGTCCAGACAGGGCAGCTGAAGGGATACGTACACAAGGACTACATACAGCAGACGGGCACACAGAAGGTAAACGGCGGCTCGGATGCTGCCGGCAAGGGCGTTACCACTGGCAGCGTCAGGCTGCGCAAGGGCAGCAATACCGATTCAGCGATAATAGCTACTCTGAAAAAGGATACAGAGCTTATACTTTATGGCAAAAAGGATGGCTGGTACTCCGTAAAGACCTCTGACGGAACGGAGGGCTTTGTAAGCTCAAAGTATGTAAAGGTGACGGAAGCATATGCGGGGGGCGAGCAGCAGAATGCGGGCAGGGCGGAAAGCGACGATGCCATAGGCACTGGAAAAACCAATACCAAGGTGAATATGAGGCAGGGTCCTTCCTCCAGTACAAAGAAACTCGCGCGCCTGCCCAAGGGCACCGAGGTTACTATATACGCTAATGAAAATGGCTGGTGCCTTGTGGAATACAAGGGTACAAGGGGCTACATATACGCGAAGTACGTCACGGGCACTGTACACGATAAAGGCACGGCCGTAGGCACCGGGGAGAATGATAAGGATACGGCAGCGAATGTGGACAGCGGCTCCGGCGTGGTGCTGCCCAGGGGCGAGACCAATTCCAAAGTGAACTTCCGGAGCGGTCCCAATACGAAGAATACCAAGGTTTACGAAACCCTTAAAAAGGGCGCCGAGGTGGAGATAATAGGCCAGACGGGAAGCTGGTATTACGTCGTATACGGCGGGCAGGCGGGCTTTATCAGTTCTGATTATCTCAAGCCCACAAAGGCGGGTACTGTGGACATACAAAAGGTCAGTTCAGGAATAACTCCGCAGAAATGCGTAACGAATTCCGAGGTGAACATCAGGAGCGGCCCTTCCACCGGCAGCAAGAAGCTGGGCAAGCTGGATAAGGGAGAGAATGTGACGGTATACTATGTATCCGACGGATGGTGCTTTGCAAAGTGCGGAAAGCAGTACGGCTTCCTGTACGATAAGTACGTGAGCCTGGCAAATCAATAAAAAAATAAGACAAAGAAAAAAAGGGCCTGCTGCCGCGATAAAAGCGTCAGGAAGCCCTTTTTTCATCAAAAAAAGCGGGGAGAAGCCGTCAGAATCTGTGACCGCATATATCGAGAAGGTATTTGCGGAACATAACTATCTCGGGGGAGCTGGAGCGGTCGGCGGGGCAGATAAAGCTGAGATAAACCAGCCCGGGAGGGTTGAGCGGCACTGCCGCTACGCCATAATATGAAGCGAAGGAACGGGGCCCTATGGATACCCCCTTGCCGCTGCGGATAATGTTTATGACCGTATGTATACCGTCGGAACGGTATACGCGCCCGGGGGATATGCCGTGCTTTTTGAAGGTTTCCTTCAGCGTTCTGTCCTCGATGGAGCCTTCCAGGCCGGTTATCATGGCACTGCCCTGCAATTCCCGGGGGGAGATATACTCCATTGTGCTTCTTGGATCCATAGGAGACATGAGGACGCACTGGCTTTCGCCTATAAGATTACAGCAATCCAGAGGGGGGCAATCGTTCATAAGGCTGTGGGGCGGAAGCCTGTCCAGCGCCAGATCTATGGAGCCATCCTTAAGTCCCGCAAGGTAGTCAAAGCCCGCTTCGGTTATGAAGGTTACCTCTAAATCGGGAAGATTATCAAAAAAAGATGCGATATCGTGAAAAAGACCGTTTGAATACACACGCGATCCCATGGCGATGCGAAGATGCTTTTTACACCTGCTGTTCTCAAAGCCTATGCTGCGCTGAAACCGCTGCCAGCTGTCTACTGCGGGCTGTGCCGCATCGCAGAACTGTCTGCCCCTTTCCGTAAGGTAAAACCCATGGGAAGCCCGGGAAAAAAGCTCGTATCCCAGTTCCTTTTCAAGCCGGGATATCTGCTGGGAAAGGGCGGACTGGGAGAGGTAGAGCCTGCTTGCCGCCTTGGATACGTTGTGATATTTCGCAACCTCCAGGACATATATTAATTGAAGTATGTTCATTGAACGCCATCTCTCTTTATAATAAGGTTTGCTAATATCACTATTATAAGGTCGCGCTTTACACAGCGCAATAAGCTGAAATAAAATATAAGCAGGAAAATAGAAAAAAGTCAGTCAATTCAGCTATGGAACAACTCTTTTAGTATGACGGGAGGCGGATAAATTTGGAAAAGCATCTACTTTACGGAAATGAGGCAATAGCAAGAGGCGCGTATGAAGCCGGGGTGAGGGTATGCTCCGCATATCCGGGAACGCCCAGCACCGAGGTGTTTGAAAACCTGACCAAATATGGAGATGACCTGTATTGCGAATGGGCGCCAAACGAAAAGGTGGCGGTGGAGGTGGCATACGGCGCCAGCATCGCCGGAGTGCGCAGCCTCGCGGCCATGAAGCATGTAGGCGTAAATGTGGCGGCAGACCCTATCTTTACCGCGGCTTATAACGGAGTCAACGGAGGATTTGTAATAATATCCGCAGACGACCCGAGCATGCATTCATCGCAGAACGAGCAGGACAACAGGAACTACGCAAGGGCCGCCAAGATAGCTATGGTGGAGCCGTCGGATTCTCAGGAGTGCCTCGATTTCATGCATACCGCATACGAGATATCAGAGCGCTTCGATATGCCGGTGCTGTTCAGGACGACCACAAGGATAGCCCATTCAAAGAGCATCGTGACCTTCGGCGAAAGGAAGGAGCACAAGGCAAAGGAATATACGCGCAACGTGCGCAAGTTCGTATCCACCCCCGCCAACGCATACGCAAACAGGGCGAAGCTGGAAGAAAACATGAAGAAGCTTGAGGAGTACGCATGTGATTGCCCGCTTAATGTAGCAGAAATGAAGGGCGGCAAAATAGGCGTTGTGACCGCCTCCATAGCGTATCAGTACGCAAAGGACGCTTTCCCGGAGGATACGTCTTTTCTTAAGCTGGGGCTTACCAATCCCCTTCCCATCGAGCTGATACGAGGCTTTGCAAAGAAGGTCGATAAGCTCTACGTCATAGAGGAGCTCGACGGCTTTATGGAGGAGCAGATGAAGGCCGCCGGCATAGAGTGCGTGGGCAAGGAGCTCATAGGCGATATGTACGAGCTCAACCCGCAGATACTTAAAGAAAGGCTCTTCGGCGAGAAGGTCGCAAGCGCGGAGCTTGACGTGAAGCCTGTTCCGCGTCCGCCGGTGCTTTGCCCGGGATGCCCCCACCGTGGCTTCTTCTATACCATATCCCGCCACAAGGACGCGGTAGTGGCAGGGGATATAGGCTGCTATACGCTCGGAGCGGCGGCGCCCCTTTCCGCCTTAGACAGCTGCGTGTGCATGGGCGGCGGCTTTACGGTTGCCATGGGCATGGCGAAGGCCTTTGAGCGCAGCGGCGTAAAGGATAAAAAGGTATTCGGCATAATGGGGGATTCTACCTTCTTCCACAGCGGAATGACCGGCGCGGCGGAGATAATCTACAACAAGGGCGAGGTTATTCCCGTGGTTTTGGATAACTCCATAACAGGCATGACGGGGCATCAGGATAACCCGGGCAGCGGCTATACGCTGCAGGGGGATGTGGCGGAAAAGATAAGGATAGAGGACGTACTTGCTTCCATTGGCTATGAAAAGGTTATTATAGTGGATCCGCAGGATCTTCGCGCCATGGAAAAAGCGGTAGAGGAAGCCATGGCTTCCGAGGTACCGGCGGCTATCATAACCCGCCGTCCCTGCGTGCTGATAAAGAGGATAAAGCACGATATAGGGTTATGCGAGGTGGATGCGCAAAAGTGCATAGGCTGCAAAATGTGCCTAAAGGTCGGTTGTCCCGCCGTTATGGTGCATGAGGGCAAGGCGCACATCGACGCCGCACAGTGCATTGGCTGCACCGTCTGCGCCCAGGTATGTCCCAAGGGCGCCATTTCAAGAAGGAAGAGGTAATTTCCATGGAACAGAATAAAAGCGCGATACTTGTAGGCGTAGGCGGCCAGGGAACTATACTGACGGCGAAGGTTCTGGTAAACGGACTTATGCGCGCCGGGTATGACGTAAAGATGTCTGAGGTCCACGGCATGAGCCAGCGCGGCGGAAGCGTATCCACGCAGGTACATTGGGGCCGAAAGGTATACTCCCCGGTCATAGGCAAGGGCGCGGCGGATATAGTCGTGGCCTTTGAAAAGATGGAGGCGGTGCGCTATGCCGACTATCTCAAGCCGGACGGGATAGCCGTCATAAACGATTTTGAGATAGAATCCTCCACCACGGCGGCGGGTATGTGCGAATATCCCAAGGGCTGCATAGAAGCCATGAAGAGCAGATTTAACTGCTATACGCTGAACGCGGCAAGGATAGCGGAGGATATGGGCAATCCCAAGTGCATGAATATAGTGCTCTTCGGCAGCATGGTAAAGGTGCTGGGCATGGACGGCATAGACTGGGAAGCGGTGATAGCGGATACCGTGCCGGAAAAATTCAGGGATATGAACATCAGGGCCTACCGCGCCGGATACGGGGCCGTATAGCCTGATCGGAAGGGATGCTTATGAAGGTTCTGGTGATAAATCCGGGGGCAACGTCAACAAAAATATCCGCATTTGACGAAGAAAAGGAAGTTATGCGCGTGAGTATAAGCCACAGCGCGCAGGAGCTTTCAAAATTCGCCCATATAGCTGAGCAGATGCCGTACCGCAAAAAACTGATACTGGATGCGCTGGAGGAAAACGGCTTTAAGGTATCCGACTTTGACGCCATATGCGGAAGGGGCGGACTGCTTCGCCATATCCCCTCTGGCACATATGCCGTAAACGACAGAGTCATACATGACATACTTCATCCCGGCTATGGCGAGCACGCGGCAAACCTGGGCGCGTATATCGCAGAGGAGCTGGCGAAGCCCGCAGGGATACCGGCATATTTTGTGGATCCGGTCTGCGTGGACGAGATGCAGGATGTTGCGCGTATATCCGGAATGAAGGGCATGGAGCGGCAGAGCTTTTTCCATGCACTCAATCACAAATCGGTGGCGCGCAGGGCGGCGCAGCAAATGGGGAGGTCATATGAGGAGCTGAACCTCATCGTTGCTCATCTGGGCGGCGGGGTATCGGTGGCAGCCCACGAAAGAGGAAGGGTAGTTGACGTATATAACGTCAAGGACGACGGCAGTATGGGGCTGGACAGGGGCGGCGCGCTGCCGGTGAACGCCGTAGTGGAGCTGTGCTATTCCGGCCGGGAAAAGGCAGAAGTGAAGCGCATGCTTGGCTCGGAGGCGGGGGTGTATTCCTACCTCGGAACAAAGGATTTCCGCGAAGTGGAAAAAAAAATGAATGACGGTGACAAGGAAGCAACGCTGATATTCCGTGCCCTTGCCTATCAGCTTGCCAAGGATATAGGTTCCATGGCAGCTGTACTGCGCTTCAGGGTGGACGCCATAGTATATACGGGAGGTATGGCGTACAGCGAGAGCCTGTGCAGAGAGATAACCTCATATGTTTCCAAAGTGGCGCCGGTTATCTGCCTGCCGGGTGAGGAGGAAATGAGAAGCCTGGCCGAGGGGGCGCTGAGGGTGCTCCACGGCGGGAAATGCTCTGAATACTGATAGGAGATGTTAAGATGATCACCATAGAAAGCCTGATAAGGACGGCGTCAGGCATGGCTTCCGGAGTAATAGCGGTAGCCGCGGCGCACGATGAGGAGGTACTGAAGGCGGTTTGCGAGGCAAAACGAAAGAATATCGCAAATGCCATACTGGTGGGAAATGTAATACGGATAAAGAGCATACTCAGTGAACTGGGCGAAGAGGACAGCGGCTTTGAGCTTATTCCGGCTGACAGCGATGCGGATTGTGCCGCAAAGGCCGTCAGCGCAGTGCGCAGCGGCAGGGCAAATCTGCTTATGAAGGGAATACTGAATACTGCTGACCTTATGCGCGCCGTATTGGATAAGGAAAACGGCATACGCACCGAAAGGCTGATAAGCCATGTGATGCTTTATCAGCCTGCGGGATACAGGCTGATGGCAGTTACGGACGGGGGCATGAACCCCTTCCCCGACCTCGCAAAGAAGACCGAGATACTGGAAAACGCTGCCATAACGATGAAAAGCATAGGCTTTGGGAGGCTGTACGCGGCCTGCATATGCGGCGCCGAGACGGTAAACCCAAAGATACAGTCTATGGTGGACGCGCAGGAGCTTGCGGGTATGTCGGAGCGCTGGAGCAAGTATGATATGCAGGTTTACGGCCCGGTAGGGCTGGATCTTGCAGTAAGCCGAGAGGCCTGCGCGCATAAAAAATACAACGCCCCCGGAGCCGGTATGGCTGATATACTTCTGGTCCCCAATTATGAGGTGGGCAATGCAATGGGAAAGGCCATGTCGCTGTTCGGCGGCGCAAAGAGCGCGGGAATAATCGTTGGGGCAAAGGTACCCATAGTACTGGTATCCAGATCAGACAATGCGGAGACAAAGCTGGCGTCGATCGCCTTTGGAGCGGTTGCGGCGCAGGGTTAACCAAAAAGACGAGGTGGGGATAATATGATATCGGAAAAAATGTACGTCCTGGGATCAAAACAGTCCTGCATACGTGAAATATTTGAGTTCGGACTAAAACGCAAACAGCAGGTCGGCGAAGAAAACGTATTTGATTATTCGCTCGGGAATCCTTCTATACCCACACACAAGCAGGTGGATAATACCATAACCGGCCTTATACAGGAGGGGAACAGCCTTATGCTTCACGGTTATACGCCTGCCGGGGGAGATAAGCGGGCCAGAGAAGCCATAGCGGAGGATCTGAATGAGCGGTACGGCATGAATATAAGCTCAAATAACCTGCTGCTGACCTGCGGCGCGGCAGCGGCCGTTATAGCGTCCCTGAAGGCTATCGCCGTAAAGGACAGCGAGGTAATAGTGATCGCACCATACTTTCCTGAATACCCGATGTATGCAGAAAGCAGCGGAATGAAGCTCGTGACGGTGCCGGCGGATACCGAGGCGTTCCAGATACGGTTCGACGAGCTGGAAAAGCGCATAACCCCTCATACTCAGGCTGTGATAGTGAATTCCCCCAATAACCCCTCCGGCGCGGTATACGGCAGGGAGACGCTGTGCCGGCTGGGCAGGCTGCTTGAGCAGAGAAGCGCGGAGTACGGGCATCCGATATATATAATAGCGGATGAGCCCTACCGCGAGCTGGTATACGACGGCGCCGAGGTCACGTTCATACCCAAGCTGTATGCAAATACCATAGTGTGCTATTCATATTCCAAGTCGATGTCTCTCCCGGGCGAGCGCATAGGGTATGCCTGCGTGACGGACGAGGCGGAGGACAGCCATGAACTCCTGCTTGCCATATCCGGCGCGTCAAGGAGCATGGGCCATGTATGCGCCCCCTCCACCATGCAGCAGATGCTGGCGCGCTGCGTGAAGCTACGTCCCGACGTGGAGGCGTATGACAGGAACAGGCGTACCCTTTACGACGCGTTGGCGGAATACGGCTACAAATGCGTTAAGCCCAAGGGCGCGTTTTACTTGTTTGTTGAAGCGCCCGGCGGGGACGCAAAAGAATTTGCCGCTCGGGCTATGAGGAAGGACCTTCTTGTGGTGCCGGGAAATGACTTCGGCTGCCCCGGCCATTTCCGCCTCAGTACCTGCGTTTCACATGATATGATAAAGCGCAGCCTGCCTATTTTCCGCGAGCTTGCCGAGGAAATGCAGGCATAGCGCAAAGAATCACCCCTTAGGAAGCATGATTGCGCCGCACATCCGCAAGGATCGCTGCGGCGCTTTTTTATTATCCTTGCCCATTGACGCCGCAGGGCTGCCGCACGCCGACTGTGTGAAAAATATGACTCATAAAAATAGGTTTTTATGCATTGACAAAAAATTTAACCGCGATTATCATATAAAGCGGCAATTTGATTGATGAGAATTATTAATGCTAACGATTAGTAATCGTACTGGAAAGAAGGCACGCGAAATGAACGAGACAAAAAAGGTATCTGCCGTTGACTTTTTCTGCATAGGCTTTGGCGCCATAGTCGGCGTGGGCTGGGCCGTATCCATAAACAGCTGGATGGCAGGAAGCGGCGGCCCCCTGCCTGCGGCGCTGGGCTACATACTTGCCCTGGTTATGATGATACCGGTAGCGCTTTGCTATTGCGAGCTTTGTGCAATGCTGCCCGTAACAGGCGGCGGAATGGCATATGCCTTCCGCGCCTTTGGCGATAATACCGCCTTCATATCCGGCTGGACGGCTTTCGGTGCATTCATAACCATAATACCCTGGGAAGCCATATATGTAGTTGATATTCTCAGCATATTGTTCCCGGTGCTCAAGCATGGCGAGCCTTTATATACGCTTGCCGGGGCGGATATATACATAGGTCATATAATCGTTGGCACGGTGATTTCCGTAATACTGTACTGCATAAACCGCAAGGGCGTTTCCGCTTCCGCCATGCTCCAGAGGGTGCTGTGCTTTGTTCTTGTGGGAAGCGGCGTATTGGCTATGATATTTGCCATGGGCAAGTTCAGCTTTGCCAACTTAAGCCCGGTTTACGAAAACGTTGGCAAGGGATCACACAGCAGCTTTTTAGGCGGTATGCTGTCAATACTTGCCTCGGTACCATTCTTTATAGCGGGGTTTGAGACCATACCGCAGGGAATCGAAAGCGCCGGCGGCAACATAAAGTCAGTCGGCAAAACAGTTGTGCTGACAGTTGTAAGCTCCTGTCTGTTTTACGCGCTGCTGCTCTTTACCCTGGGAGGGGCGATGCCCTGGGAGAAGTTCATCGGGTTTGACAGTCCGGCGGCGGCATTGCTATTCCGTGATATTTACCCCGGTCCTCTGGGCCAATCCTTATATCTGCTGATACTTATAGGCTCCATATGCGGCCTGCTTACCACATGGAACGGCTTCATGATGGCCTCCTCGCAGATACTCATGGCGATGGCTCGTGTCAGCATCGTACCCGATGTACTTGCAAAGCAGCATCCGGTCTATAAGACTCCGGTAAACGCGTTAAAGGTTACGCTTATCGCCTCTCTTATGGGCCCCTTCCTCGGCAGTGGGCTTATAGGCGATCTTACCACCTTCTCGGCGGCGGGATACGTTGTCAGCTGGATGCTCACAGCTTTCTGTCTCATAAAGCTTCGCCGCAGCGAGCCCGGCCTTAAGCGCCCTTATACGATACCCGGAGGGGCAAAGACAGCCTGGTTTGCGGGACTCTGTATGGCTGTGCTTCTGGTTCTGCTGCTGATGCCCGGGCAGCCTGTATGGATAGGCAAGCTGGCAACGGTGTTGTTCCTCTGCTGGATGGCCATAGGCGGAGTGCTGTACGTGCTTGACAGCCGCCAGCGCGCACGTTATTCAAAGCTCAAAAGGGCATCGATACTGTTTGCTGGCATGGCTGTAGCTGACGGTATGCCAATGCCTGAAACTATGGAAATATACGACGAGAGCTATAAGATACTCTCCTTTATAGTCCCGGATGAATTCGTGGGCCAATCGCTTATGGATATTGGATGGGGTAAGAACAACGGCCTGTTTGTGCTCAAGATAGAGCGGGATACGGAGATAATGATGCTGCCCGCAGGCCGCACGGTGCTGCAAGCCGGAGACCACATATTTGCCATGGGAGCAGAACGCCATATAAAGAAATACTGCGCTAACCATGACATAGGAAAGCACACTGTAACTCCCTTGAAGGAGTTTATGGGTATGGGCAGGGGCGAGCGGCAGGTGCCGCTCCGTTGCGCCGAGATAAAGCTTAATGGTAGTGAACCCTATTGCAACGTATCCGTAAAGCATTCCGGCATACAGGATCAATACTCCTGCGTGCTCATAGGCCTGAGCCATGGCGGTGTGCAGCCCATAGTGCCTGACGGCGACAATGTCATGGAGACCGGCGACACCATATGGGTGCTGGGAACGGACAAGAATGTTGAGAAGCTGCTTGCGTCATAAAGCTCAGGCCCCATAGATGGCCTCGCAGCATTAGTATATTGGGAAAGCCCCCGGATTTCCGGGGGCTTTGAGGTTTTGGCATGTATAAGGCGGAAGAGCTTTGTCCGTGAAGACCGCAGACGCTGCTGCTTCGCTTTTTACAGATCCAGCTTATAATCCCCCGGCTTGATCAGGCCACGTCTGCGCATAAGCTCGGATACGGCCCAGGATACAAGCGCAGGAACCACTATGGACACCAAAATGAGGCCAACAATATCCCAAGCGGTGGCGCCGTCACCGTTGACCCAGCCCACGATGACGCCAATCGGACCCACAAGGCCGCAGGTCCCCATGCCGGAGGCGATTGCGAAGCCGTTCTGCTCCAGGTGGAACACGCAGGTCGCAAGAGGCCCGCCCACCAGAGAGGCGGCGACCGCAGGAAGCCAGAGCACGGGCTTGCGCATCAGGTTCGGAACCTGAAGCATGGAGGTACCCAGCCCCTGCGCCGCAAGGCCCTGGAAGCGGTTCTCACGCCAGGAGGCTACGGCAAAGCCCACCATATGGGCGCAGCAGCCGGCCACACAGGCGCCGCCCGCAAGGCCGGTCAGCCCGAATGCAGCGCATATTGCCGCGGAGCTGATGGGAAGCGTGAGCACCGCGCCCATTACGGCGGAGACGAGAAGACCCATGACAAAGGGGCGCATCTCAGTGGCCCACATGATAAAGTTGCCTATAACCGTGCCTATCTCTCCGATGGGCGGGGCGATGAGCATGGCGGCAAGCACGCCCGTCAGGATTGTTACAGCGGGGGTAACGATCAAATCCACCGGCGTGCGCTTGGAAACCAGCTTGCCAAAGAAGATGGATACAAGGCTCACAAAGAAAACGGACAGGGGACCGCCGCTGCCGCCCAGCGCGTTTGCTGCATAGCCGACGGTCAGCAGCGAGTACAGCACAAAGGCCGGGGCCTTCATGGCATAGCCGATGGCCGCAGCCATGGCCGCGCCCTGCACCGCCTTGGCAAAGCCATTTGCATCCGCAAAAAGGCTGTATTCATTGCCCCACAGCGTAAAACGAAGGTCAAAGAGATAGGTGCCGACGGTACTGATAATGGTGCCGATCAGGAGCGAAGCGAACAGGCCATACGCCATGCCGCCCAGCCCGTCTATAAAGATGCGCTTTGCGGAAAACTCGATGTTCTGCGCCTTGAAATAGGCCCTCATTTTGCCCGTGAAAGTTTTTTCGGTGTTCATTGCTTTTTCATTCCCCCTCTATACTGCGTCAACGAACAGACACATTTGGCATCTATTTTGATTATAAGGTCGCTTCCGCCTTTGTCAAGAAGGGCTTAGGGCTGCTTGGGGGGAATGATAAGACTACAATATCTCCGAAAAGCGCCCCATTACTGCAACCCGGTAATAAAGATTACCAAAGCCGTGATCGCCAAAACTGTCCAGCCCATGTACCTTCCCGCTATTTCCCAGTCGGACGGCTCGGCGTCCTCTGTGTTTCGGATCTGGAACGATAGATTCCATCTGAACAGCTCGTCTGCAAATAATATGGATAGCGTGTTGAGAATACAAACAAAGACTGCACCGAACCATGCGGATGCATCGCCCTTGTGCGTCAGCTTGGGCTGGTTCAGCAGCTCATAAATCGTATAAGCAGACGGCGTCATTTTATCTACCTCATTGCCGTCCTGATCCACTTCGAGCCCATAGTCGGGCGCATAGGAGAATTCGAAACCATATAAGGTCCCATCCTCGTTGTAAAGCCAATAAGCATCGCCATAATCTACCAGCCCACCGCGGAACAGCACCGTATCGCCGTTGAAAACTTCAATGCCGATTATGCCGTCTTCGAATTTTTTATCCTCGGGGATCGCGGTAGGGTTCTCCTGTATCATGTAAGGGCCATAGGTTTTATCGCGGTACTGCAACACGACGGACTTGTTTTCAGACACTATGAATTGGGCCTGCCCTCCGTCGATCTTGCCTGAATACACCGTGTTCCCGCCTTCCTGCTGCGGGACGAGGATCGCGTCGTGGTACCTATATCCGACTCTTGCGAGGGTCTTAGGGTAAATCACCGCAAAAATCAGCGCCATAATGACCATTGCGATAATGACACCTTTTTGATAATTATTCAACCTTTTAATTCTTTGCATAAGCACACCTGCAACGTTAGGATCGTCAAGTTCAGGATCGTCCGGCCTGGCAGGCCGGGAGCTGTCAGTTCAGCTTTTCGCCGCAATTAGGGCAGTACTTCACATAAAGCGGGCCTAAGTTTTTCCTGCATTTGGGGCAGCGCCAAAATGCGGCAACAAGGATTCCATAGAGGCACATGACGGCGATCGCTATATAGCCAAAGACTGCATTGTATGTGAGCAACATTAGCGCCATAAGAGCCGAAAAGATACCGAGAAGTGATTTAGCGATTGCCTTTACTTTTCTCAATTTCATAAAAATACACCCCCGCAGTTTTCGATTTGCCGGCACCTTGCCCCTGCGCCGATACCTTCTAACTAATATTATAGATGATATACGCAGGAAAGTGAACGGCGATTTTATGAAGAGCCCCGCTCTCCATAAGAAAAACAAAAGGACACCCGATGGGTGTCCTTTTGCATCTGGCGGAGCGGGTGGGATTCGAACCCACGGAACCTTGCGGTTCAACTGATTTCGAGTCTTTTATGCAACTGTGACGGTGGTGTCCGTTTTGGGGTCGTTTCTGTAAGCCCTGTCCCCGCTGAAAACCGCTTGAAATCAGGATTTTTCGCCCGGAAAGCCTTGCGGGACGGGCTTTTTTGAAAGTGGGTTCAAATCGGCATTTTTCCCGATTTTGGAGAGAAATGCGGGAAGATAGG
>OOCI01001603.1_pt1 | contig 16142 bp, 19 predicted proteins | sample 1671761 | NCBI WGS metagenome assembly OOCI01 (sample SAMN06348190, study PRJEB24527) | human gut metagenome | biome: human gut; feature: ankylosing spondylitis patient; material: feces | host: Homo sapiens | place: China | collected 2015-10
GGCGAGATGGACTACAGCGGCTGGTTGCCGTGATGCTTGGTGGTGCGGCGCACGCGCTTCTTGTCGGCGAGCAGCCGCAGCGATTCGGCGATGGCCTGACGGGTCTGCTCGGGATCGATCATCGCGTCGATCTCGCCCATTTCGAGCGACAGGTTCGCGTTGACGGTGGTGCGCTCGTATTCGGCGGCGAGCTTGGCCCGCAGCGCGTCGACGTCCTCGCCGGCCTCCTTGGCCTTGACGAAGTCCTTGCGGTGGATGATGTTCACCGCGCCGGTGGCGCCGAGCACCGCGATCTGCGAGCTGGGCCACGCGAAGTTCATGTCCGCGCCGATCGCCTTGGATCCCATCACGATGTACGCGCCGCCGAACGCCTTGCGCAGCACGACGGTGACCATCGGCACCTGCGCGTTCGCGTAAGCGTAGATCACCTTGGCGCCACGGCGGATGATGCCGGCGTGCTCCTGATCGGCGCCCGGCTTGTATCCGGGGGTGTCCACGAGCGTGATGACCGGCAGGTTGAACGAGTCGCACAGACGCACGAACCGCGCCACCTTTTCGGAGGCGTCCACGTCGAGGATGCCGGCGCGAACGTTCGGCTGGTTGGCGACCACGCCGATCGGCCGGCCGTCGATGCAGGCGAATCCGACGACGGCGGACGTGGCGAACAGCTCGTGCACCTGCACGAATTCGCCGTAGTCGACGATGCAGCGGATCACGTCGAGCACGTCATACGGCTGGCGGTCGTTGTCCGGCACGATGTCGGTAAGGCGTTTCGCGGTCTCGCGGTCCGCGCGAGTCGCCGCATAGGCGTACATCGGGGGCTGGGCGTCGCTGTTCGACGGCAGGTAGGCAAGCACCGTGCGCGCGTAGTCGATCGCGTCGGCCTCGTCCTCGCCGAGGTAGTGCGCCACGCCGGATTTCGTGCTGTGCACGAGTCCGCCGCCGAGGTCGTTCATGCTGATCGTCTCACCGGTGGCCGCCTTGACGACGTCCGGGCCGGTGACGAACATGTCGGAGTTCTCCTTGGTCATGACGATCAGGTCGGTCAGCGCCGGGCAGTACACGGCGCCGCCGGCGCACGGACCCAGGATCAGCGAGATCTGCGGGACGAAGCCGCTGGCGTCGCAGGTCTTGCGGAAGATGTGGCCGTACTGCGTCAGCGCGGCGACGCCTTCCTGGATGCGGGCGCCGCCGGAGTCGACGATCGCGACGATCGGCACCTTCAGGTCCAGCGCCATGTCCATCAGGTGGCAGATCTTCTCGCCTTCGGCACGACCCAGCGTGCCTCCCCTGACGGAGAAGTCCTGCGCGTAGACGGCGATCTTGCGGCCGTTGACGATCAGGTCACCGCCGGCGTGCTCCACGATTCCGGGGAAATTCCGGAACACGGAGTCATATTTCAGCAGATACACCATGTAGTCCACATCCGCCTTCCGCAGGTTGATGCCGCATACCTCAAAGCGCTCCGGGTCGTCTGCAAGTATACGCAGCACCACCCGCCCGATACGGCCGAAGCCATTGATACCGATCTTGATTCCCATGTGATTGTCCTTCCTTTGTTCCACCGCCCGGGGCGGCCGTATTTGTTCCAAGTACATTATACCAGCTTACATAAATTTGTCACTATAAAAGTAAAAAATATTTCACAATAATTGAGGTTTTACGCCTGTTTTTCTACCGAAAAATTCAAAAAACAATGAAATCTAAACCAAATGTTCCATACGTTTCAAACTTTGTAAACATGCAGTTTCTTATGATATACCGCCTTAAACAGAGCAACCAGGCGTTTGCCCGGCTGCTCTGTTATGGAGAATATATCCGGTGTTACAGAATAATGCAGATAAGTCCGCCGCCGCCCTCGTTGATAATGCGCTCCAATGCCTGCCGCAGCTTTGCCTGAGCGTCTGCCGGCATACGCTTCAGCTTTGCCTGCAGGTCCTCTCCTACGATCTCATGGAAGCTGCGGCCGAAGATGTTGGACTGCCACAGCTTTCCCGTATCGCCCTCGAATTCCTGCAGCAGATAGTTTACCATATCCTCTGACTGCTTCTCGTTGCCTACGATGGGGGAAACCGTCGTCTCGATATCCGCACGGATCAGATGGATAGACGGCGCGCTGGCCCGCATCCGCACGCCGTAGCGTCCTCCCTGCCGCACGATCTCCGGGTCCTCCAGATTCAGCTCCTCCACGCCGGGCATTACGATGCCATAACCAGTCTCCCTGGCGGATCGAAGGGCCGGTGCCACCTTGTCGTATTCCCGTTTTGCCTCCGCCAGCTCACCGATGATCTGCATCAGGTCGCCGTCGTCTGCCACCTGCAAGCCGCTGCGCTGGCTCAGCGTTTCAAAGAACAGACGCCGCGGCAGCCGTATTTCCACCTGTGCCACGCCGCTGCCCAGATCAATAGTGCTGGCTGCCGCACTCTCAATATTTTCGCCTTGGGACAGCGCTGCCAAGCATGGCGGCAGTGCACAGATACGTGTCAGCTGGGATGCAGCCTCGCCGATCTCCTGGTACAGTCCGCTGCGGATGGGGTGTTCACCCGGCAGCGCATCTACCCATTCGGGAAGAAAAACATCCAGTTCCCGTAAGGGGAACTGATACAGCAGATCCCGCAGGATATCGCCGATGTCATCCTCCGTCAGTGTCAGGCAGTTGACACAGCGGCAGGTCACGCCGTAGCGTGTCTGTATTTCTGCTGTGGCAGCAGCTGCCCTGGGGTCCTCCGGCTGGGCAGAATTTACCAGTACCACGAAGGGCTTGCCGATGTCCTGCAATTCTCGTATGACGCGTTCCTCCGCCTCGCGGTAGTCCTCTCGAGGAATATCCGTGATCGTGCCGTCGGTGGTCACCACAACACCCACTGTGGCATGGTCGGTAATGACCTTGCGGGTGCCGATCTCCGCCGCTTCGGTCATGGGGATCTCGTGATCGAACCAGGGTGTCATCACCATCCGCGGCGACAGGTCCTCAAACTGCCCTACGGCGGAGTCCACCATATACCCCACGCAGTCTACCAGCCGTACCGAGAAGGCCGCGCCCTCCGCCAGCCGGAGCTCCACGGCCTCCTCCGGAACGAATTTCGGCTCCGCCGTCATAATGGTGCGCCCAGAGCCGCTTTGCGGCAGTTCGTCCTGTGCCCTGTCACGCCGGTAGCTGTTTTCGATGTGCGGCAGCACCAGCGTCTCCATAAATCGTTTGACAAAGGTGGATTTTCCCGTGCGGACCGGTCCCACAACGCCGATATACACACTGCCGCCGGTACGCTGAGCCATATCCTGATAAATAGACGTTGTCTCCATCATAATGCCATCCTCCGAATGCTGTCTGTTGCCTTATTTCTATGCGCTGTCTCCGTGGTTTAGAAGTGCCTGATCTTCCACAAGAGTAAGGCGGTTTTGTAAAAAAGCCTTGTTCTTTCTGCCTTTTTGTGCTAAAATCAACACAAGGTCAACTATTCAGCAGATCAAATAGAGTGCGGAGGGTATTGGTATGGAAGAGAGAGGTATTGACCGGCGCGTCAGAAAGACAAAGCGGCAGCTGCGGCAGGCACTGATGGATCTCATGTCTGAGAAGCCTTCCAAATCCATCTCCGTCCGCGAGCTGGCTGAGCGTGCCGACATCAACCGCGGTACCTTCTATATCCACTATAAGGACGTCAGCGATCTTCTGCAGCGGCTGGAGGACGAGATGGCCGAGCGTTTGATCCTGGTCTGCAAGAAATACGCCTACTCCACCAGCGAAGTCGATGCGTTTCCCTACCTGACGGAGTTATACCGCTTCGCCCGGGACAATGCAGACCTGTGTTTGGTGCTGTTGGGCCCCAATGGCGATCGGGCGTATACCGAGCGTATCTGCGGCATCCTACGCAGTTATTTCCTGCGTGACTTCCTGGCCCGGTTCTATTCCGGGAGCAGCGACCGTCTGGACTATTTCTGTTCCTTCATTGTCTCCGGCAACCTGACGCTGACGCTGGAGTGGCTCTCCGGCGGTGCAAAGGAGACGCCGGAAGAGATTGCCGCCCTGGCCGGCGCCATCATTATGGACGGTGTCCGGACACTGTGATATATGTAAAGAGACAGGGCGTCTGCCCTGTCTCTTTTATACAGTTCCATCGCAGACTGTGCATCGATGATGACCTTTTCTGTGCCGCGTACCGCGGCACACGCTTTTCCATCACGCTCGATCCGTTCTATTGTCAAACAATCACTCTTCCCATAGATAAAGGCGGCCTCGCGGCCGCCTTTCGTATGTTCTCCGATCAATCCTGCTGCCAGTTATGCCAGACGTTCTGCACGTCCTCATTGTCATCCAGCATATCCAGAAGCTTCGTCATGCTGCGGACATCGTCCTCACTGGTCATGACAATGTAGTTCTGGGGAACCATCTCGATCTCCGCACTCTCGAAGGAATAGCCCTTCTCCTCCAGCGCCTTGACCACGTCGTTGAAGCTGTCCGGATCGGTGGTGATCTCAAACACGGGGCCGTCGGCCTGCATATCCTCGGCGCCGGCATCCAGCGCGTCCATCATCACGGTATCCTCGTCCAGTTCGCCCTCTTCGTTGTCGATGACGATCACGCCCTTGCGGTCAAAGGACCAGCTGACGCAGCCCTGAGCACCCATGCCCTTGCCGAATTTGTCAAAATAATGGCGGATCTCGGGTGCAGTGCGCTGACGGTTGTCGGTCAGCGCCTCCACGATGACAGCAACGCCGCAGGGGCCGTAGCCCTCGTAGGTGACAGATTCATAGTTATCGGTATTGCCGGAACCCAGTGCCTTGTCGATGGTGCGCTTGATGTTGTCATTGGGCATATTGGCTGCCTTGGCCTTGGCGATAACAGTGGCCAGGCGGGAGTTGTTGTTGGGGTCGCCGCTGCCGCCCTGCTTGACGGCCACGATGATCTCCTTGGCGATCTTGGTGAATGCGGCGCTGCGCTTGGCGTCGGCCGCCCCCTTGGTTTTCTGAATATTGTGCCACTTGGAATGTCCTGACATGGTTTACTTCTCCTTTATGCAGTATTGGATGATCTCGCGGCTGTGCGAGGTCGAACATAAGACGGCGACTGCGGGGAATGCCTCTGCCAACCGGTCTCGCAGTGCGGGACATACCACGTTCTCCGTGGGAAAATGACCCGCATCGATCAAATTTAGCCCCTCCGTGTCCAAAAAGTCGTTATATTTCAGGTCGGAGGTCACAAAGGTGTCGCAGCCTGCGGCAATAGCCTGCGGAATATAGCAGCCGCAGGCGCCGCCGCCTACCGCCACCCGGTGTACCGGCCGCCCCGCGTCCATATAGCGCAAACCATTGCATTTTAATAATTCTATCACAGAATGGGTGAACTCCACAAGGGGTATTTCACATTTTAACGTGCCGATCCGCCCTATTTTTTCCTCCGTAAGCATTTTCAGGTCAGAAAGGCCCAGCTTCTGCGCCAAAACCTCATTGACGCCACCGGCCGCCGCGTCCAGATTGGTGTGCATACAGATGGCGGCGATGCCGTGGCGTATCAGCTCTGTCAGTACCCTTCCCTGCCGGTCATCGGTGCGGACTGTCTGCACCTGGTGCCACGCACAGTTCATCACCGGATGGTGTGCCGCGATAAGCTGGCAGTCTTTTTCGATGGCCTCAGCCACCACCTGCGGCGTTACGTCCAGCGCGACCAGAACGCGGCGCACCTCCGCTTCCGGGTCACCCACCAGCAGACCCACATTGTCCCAGCTCTCCGCCAATTCCCGCGGTGCCCAGGCGTACAGATACTGTTCGATATCCCGTACCGTTGTCATAGGGTTTTCCTCTTTTCTTCTATCTGTCGTACCAATGCTTCCGCGGCCTCCGCCCGACGCAGAGCGTCCTCTCTGCCGCTGCGGCGCAGACCTTCCGCGATATGAAGCATCTTTTCGGCGTGCTGGGTGAGATAGTCCGCATACAGCGGGTCGCCGTCCAGCAGAACACCGGTCAGTGTCTGTAATTCAGTCAGCGCCGGACAAATGCCGCCGTTCACGCGCAGCACCGGATACAGGTAATTCTTGTCCCACACCAGCCGTTCATCTGTAAAGGCGTACCCGTTTACAGATAGCCATCGGCGCAGCTCTGCGGCCTTTGTCATGGGTTGAAGCAGCAGCGTATGCGCGCCGTCCTTCGTCCATGGCGCACTTTCCAGGATGGCGATGATGGTCTCTCCGCCCATGCCGGCGATGATCACTGTATCCGTTTCCTCCGGAGAGATATTGGCCAGCCCGTCACACAGGCGGAAGCTGATACCCTCCACGCCATATTCCTCCGCAGTCCGCCGCGCGTGCGCCAGAGGCTCTGCGCCGATGTCCGCAGCAATGGCGCTTTGGATACGCTCCCTTTGCAGCAGCCACACCGGCAGATACCCGTGGTCCGTGCCGATATCCGCCAGACGGCAGCCCGCCGGTGTCATGTCCGCCAGCAGCTGGAGCCGCGGTTGTAATTGCAGTCGTCTCTCCATATTTCCCTACACAAATGGCCACGCATACGCAAGCGCATGCGTGGCTTTGTTTTTTTGTTTACTCGGCGATGGGCTTGTTGGCTTCCTCGTTCACCAACTCCAGCAGCTTATCCACATCGATGCCGTGAACGGCGCAGGCCTCCTCCACCGTCTCGCCGCGGGAGGACGGGCAGCCCAGGCAGTGCATACCAATGGACAGGAAGATGGGCGCGGTCTGGGGCGCAACGTCCAGAATATCACCGATAATGGTGTCTTTCGTGATCTCGATCATGTTGGAAAACCTCCAAATACAATATTGTGCTGATAGTATACCCCAAAATGCCGGAACTTTCAACAGGATTTTTCTCATCCTGCGCTATAAAGAACCGCCCTCCGGCGTACCGGAGGGCGGTCTATTCTATCTACTTAACAGTGTGCAGTCAGCAGATCAGCCGTTCTCACGCATCTTGGCGAAGCAGTCGCTGCAGTACACAGGACGATCGCTCTTGGGCTCGAAGGGCACCTTGGCCTCGCCGCCGCAGGCAGCGCAGACAGCGGTGAAATACTCGCGGGGACCACGGGCAGCGTTCTTGCGCGCGTCACGGCAGGCCTTGCAGCGCTGGGGCTCGTTCTGGAAGCCGCGCTCAGCGTAGAACTCCTGCTCACCGGCGGTGAAAACGAACTCGTTGCCGCACTCTTTGCACACTAAGGTCTTGTCTTCGTACATGATTTTACCCTCTCTTTGAGAAAAAATATATTGCGCTCAGCCTTTGCTGATATCGCCGGATAGAAGCTGCCGCGCTATTTTGCGGCGCAAACGCTGCACGGCATTGTCCACCGATTTCGGGGACCGGCCCACAGTTTCTGCGATCTCACGGCAGGTGAGACCGTCCAGATAATACCCTAAAATCTTTACCTCGAATTCGGACAGCAGCTTGCGCGCGTTTTCCAGCAGAGCGGCAGTTTTTTCGCAGTCGATGACCCAACCCTCGGGATCGACGTGGGCAAAGGAGAGATTCGCGTCAAAGAAAGAGGTATCCAAAGGAACGGCTTGGTTCAGAGGTGAATGCTTCCCGGAGGCGGCAGCACGCAGCACAGAATACAGCCGCCGACGAATGCAGGTCTCAGCAAAAGTGCACAGAGAGGCCTCGTGTCCTGGCTCGTACTCCCGTATTGCCTTGATAAGCCCGAACATTCCCTCCTGCAAAAGGTCCTCGCTATCCCCTCCCGCCAGAAAGTACGGACGGGCGCAGGAGCGCACCAAACGGTGGTAACGCCCTACTAGGATCTCCTCGGCGTCGCGGCTGCCCTGCTTTACCAGAGCGCACAGCGCCTCGTCGCTCAGCGTCTGCAGATGGTCATATTCAGCCCTTGTATCATTCACCATACGCTATTATACCTTTTTACAAAATAATTTGTCAAGTCAATCGTGTAACTTTGTCAAAAATAACTCAAATTTGACGGCTTTCTTGCGGAGAACAACCGAAAAATTCCACCGAACCGTCTCTGCGCACTACAATTCCAGCTGCTGCTGGCCCGTAAACGCAATGTGCAGATGTGCATAGGCCTTCTGCGTGACGCAGCGCCCTCGGGGCGTTCGGGTCAAAAAGCCGATCTGCATCAGGTATGGCTCATACACATCCTCCAGCGTCACCGACTCCTCGCCGATGGTGGCCGCCAGCGTGTCCAGACCTACCGGGCCGCCGCCATAGTTTTCAATAATGGCCTGCAGCATCCGTCGATCTACGTTGTCCAGACCCAGATAGTCTACCTCCAGCGCCAGCAGCGCCTTGTCCGCTACGGACTTGGTGATAACGCCGTCGGCCATCACCTGGGCGAAGTCCCGTACCCGCCGCAGCATCCGGTTGGCGATACGGGGTGTGCCCCGGGACCGCCGCGCGATCTCCATAGCGCCCTCCGGTTCAATGGACACGTTCAGGATGCCGGCGCTGCGCGTCACGATCTTTGCCAGCTCCTCAGGCGTGTAGAGCTCCAGCCGCAGCGTCACGCCAAAGCGGTCCCGTAGCGGTGCAGACAGCGACCCTGCCCGTGTTGTGGCGCCGATCAGGGTGAATTTCGGCAGATCCAGCCGGATAGAGTTGGCAGAAGGTCCCTTGCCGATGATGATATCGATGGCGTAGTCCTCCATGGCCGGGTATAGGATCTCCTCCACCGCCCGGTTCAGCCGGTGTATCTCATCCACGAACAGGATATCGTTCTCACTCAGGTTCGTCAGCAGCGCCGCCAGGTCCCCGGGCTTCTCGATAGCCGGTCCGGAGGTGATGCGGATATTCACGCCCATCTCCTGGGCGATGATGCCCGCCAGTGTGGTCTTGCCCAGTCCCGGAGGGCCGTGCAGCAGCACATGGTCCAGAGACTCTGTCCGCCGCCGCGCCGCCTCAATGAAGATCGACAGGTTTTGCTTGGCCTTCTCCTGCCCAATGTATTCCGCCAGTGTGTGGGGCCGTAGAGAACCTTCGTTGGCATCCTCACTGAGAAACGTTTTGGCGACGATAGGCTCCTCGTACAGGTCCGCCCCGAAATCAATGCTCATGTGCGCCCCTCCTCTACTTCATCATGCGCTTCAGCGCCTGCCGGATGATGTCCTCCAGCGTCAGCGCTTCCATGTCGATATCTTTCAGCGCTGCGGCGATCTCCGCGCTGCCGTAGCCCAGCACCGCCAATGCCGACTGCGCCTCACTTTTCTTGCTGTGGGGCACCGCAGCCATCGCGGGCGCGCCGCCCTTAACGGATGTGCCGCCCAGCGCTTCCTCCCGTGCCAGCTTGTCCTTCAGTTCCAGTATTACCCGCTGGGCGATCTTTTTGCCGATGCCGTTGGCGGCAGTCAGTGCTTTTTCATCCTCTGTCACCACCGCCAGCGCCAGCTGCTGCGGTGTTACGGCGGACAGGATAGACAACGCCGCCCTGGGGCCTACGCCGGATACGCCAATCAGCAGCTTGAAGCTCCGCAGCTCACTCTGATCGGCGAAGCCGAACAGCTCCATGGCGTCCTCGCGTACATTCAGATAGGTGTACAACTTGGCCGGTGCGCCCTTTTTCAGCTGGGAGAGCGTATAGTTCGTCGTGGCACAGGCGTAGCCCACGCCGCTGCAGTCGATGACCGCCAGCCCCGCATCGATCTCCGCCACGGTGCCGTTCACATAATAATACATATCAGACAGTCTCCTTCACGTCGGGGTCCTTACGCCGCAGCAGGCTGGTAGCGCTGCGGGCATGGCATATGGCGATGGCCAGCGCGTCTGCCGCGTCGTCCGGCTTCGGCACTGCCTTCAGCTTCAAAAGCCGCTTTGTCATGTCCATCACCTGCTTCTTGTCCGCCAGGCCGTAACCGGCCACCGCCTGCTTCACCTGCATAGGGGTATATTCGAATATGGGTACGCCCAGTCGCTCCGCCGTACACAGGATCACACCCCGCCCGTGGGCCACGGCGATACCTGTGGTGATGTTTTTGCTGAAAAACAGCTCCTCAACGGCGATCTCATCAGGCTTCAGCTGGGCGATCAGCGCGGTCATGTCGTTTTCGATCTGCACCAGACGTGTCGCCAGCGGCAGTCCCGCCTCGGTAGTCACAGCGCCGTATTGCAGCATTCGCACACTGCCCCGGTTCGATTCGATCAGCCCGAAGCCCACAATGGCGATGCCGGGGTCAATGCCCAGTATCCGCATAGCTGCGCCCACCTCCCAACATTTGTTCTATTATAGCAAACCACAATAAAAATAGCAACAAAAACCGCCCGGAAAACCGGGCGGTTTGATAGGCTGTTATGCACGGGGATGGGCCTTATTATATACATCCTTCAGCTGCTTTTTGATAACGTGTGTATATATCTGCGTGGAGCTGATATCCGCGTGACCCAGCATCTCCTGAATGGATCGCAGATCGGCGCCGTTTTCCAGCAGGTGTACGGCAAAGGAATGGCGCAGGGTGTGGGGGGTGATATCCTTCTCGATGCCCGCTTTTTCCTGATAGTACTTGATGATCTTCCAAAAGCCCTGGCGACTCATGCGTTCGCCGCTCATATTCACAAACAGCGCATGCTCTTCCTCATCGGCGATGAGCCGGGGACGAATATCCCGCACATAGTCCTCCAGCGCCTTCACCGCAGCGGTGTACAGCGGCACGATTCGCTCCTTTCCCTTGCTGCGGCAGCGGATAAAGCCGGCGGACAAATTGACATCGCTGACATCCAGACCGATCAGCTCACTGACTCGAATGCCGGTGGCATACAGCAGCTCCAGCATAGCGTGGTCACGGAATCCCTTTTCGTCCACGCATTTGGGCTGCTCCAAAAACAGCTCTACCTCCCGGTTGGTGAGGATCTCCGGATACTTTCGTTCTACCTTCATGGCCACCACACTCTTGGCCGGGTTGCTCTTCACAGCGCCGCACTGCATCATATAGGCATAAAATGACTTGATCGACGCTGTGGACCGCGTGACTGTGGCGGGGCTTTTGCCGCTGTGGGTCATATGCAGCAGATACTCATTGATCGTCTCTTTCTTCACCTTCCGCATATCCGTTACGCCCACGGAAAGCAGCCAGCTGTGAAACTGGGTCAGGTCACGTATATAGGAGCTGAGGGTATTGGCGGAGGCGTGCTTCTCTTCAGTCAGATAGTCGCGGTATGCCGCGATAAAGTCCGTCATGTGTCCCTCACTCCTCTCTCTTTCAAGTCAAGCCCGGCATCAGCCATGCAAAAAGCCGCGGCACCAGGGCGCACTCCGCCACTGTCCCGGTCAGCAATACAAACACACAGATGATCACGCTCCGCCGGTCTCTCACCTCCGGCTTTTGACGTTCTGCCCGGCGCCACGCACACGCAAAGCTGTCCGCCGCTATCGTCAGCAGACATGGTATGGTGAACAGACACCGCAGTCCCAGCGCCGCCAGCGCCAATACCACGCCCTGCTTTCCCAGTGCAGCGGCAAAGCACTGCACCGCGAACGACAGGAAGAAGCCCTGGGCCGCGCACGTCAGCGGGATCAGCATCACGCCCCAGGCTGTACAGCCCAGCAGAAACGCCGCGGCCGGATAGCGCAGATAAGTCCATAGGACCTGCCACAGCCCCGCACTGCGCGGTTCTTCTGCATTCAGCCTCGCATAGCCTGTCACATAGCGGCTCAACGACAGAAGATCCTCCGACGCCACAGTCCGACCCGCTAAAAAGCCCGCCAGAACTCCGGCGGCAAGAAACAGGCACAGTATGTACAGCCGCGCCTTCGGCGGCTGGAGAACAGGCATACGGCGACGACGCAGCTTCATAGGGCTCACCTCGTCCACAGTGTATGAGCCAAGCCCTCTCGATAGACGTGCCAAAACGTAATAATAAATATATGGCATAATTCACAAAACCGCAAGAGGTTTTCAGCAAAAACATATTTTTTGTAAATTATGTCAAAATGTTATGTCAACTTGATTATGTAAACAAGGTATACCGGGGTACTGACGCGGTTTATAAAAATGCCAAAATCCCAATATCCGGGGAAATGCCTGAAATACCTGCACCATATCTTGAAAAGCGTGATGCGGCGAACGACTCCCCTGCCGCCCGCCGCACCGTCGGATAAAAAATGCCGCAAAAACACATTTTCGTTATTTTAACCATGCGCCGCTTTATGTTACCGCCCGTTTTCGACGGTCACCGCCCTTCCGGCGGCCGCTGTGGGGCCTCCGCCGCTTCTGCTTCGTTCCGATCAGTCCCGCTAAAAGGCCGCCGCCCCACACGGCGCAGGTCTGGGCGATGCCGCTGCCGGCAAAATGTATCGCCTCGTTTCCCGTCAGCGCCGCGATCCACATTGCACCATATACACAGGCGGATACTGCCAGCGCCCGAGGCAGCGGACCATCGCCGCCCTGCCGTATGGCCATACGTCCGCCGCAGAAGCACGCCAGAACGCTGCTGCCCCACACCAACGGGCCCATCGCGCGCTCCGGCACGATCCCCCGCAGCAGGAGCAGTGACGATACGCCCAGTGCTGCCAGCAGCACGACTGCCGCTGTGGCGGTGCCCAGCCACGTTCCCTTGCCGGCCAGTTGCTTCCAAGACATAAGAATACCTCCCGCATCAGCTTTGCTTCAGCTTATGCGGAAGGTCTGCATCACATGATACACCGGTACTGATCGCTGTCAGCGCAAAAAGAGCGCCGCCCTCTGGGCAGCGCTCCTCTCGGTCTGTATTACTCGGCGTCGGTTTTGTCAGCCTCAGCGGGAGCCTCGGTGACCTCATCAGAGGTCTTCTCCTCCACAGCGGGAGTTTCCTCCGCGGCCTCTTCCTTCTTAGCCTTCTTCACCGGACGCTGCTGGGCGGCAGCCTGCTCGTCCAGGGTACCTACCTGGCCGATAGCGGACTTCAGGAACTCCACGCGAACGCGGTCCTCGCTGGTCTCGATGACCACGGTGCGGTCGGTGATAGCCACGACGCGGCCGTACACGCCGCCGATGGTGGTCAGCCAATCTCCCTTCTTCAGGGAACTCCGCATCTCCTCGGCCTGCTTTTTCCGCTTGTTCTCGGGGCGGATCATCAGGAAGTAGAAGATGGCGATCATCAGGACGATCATCAGAATGGTGGAACCCATGCCGCCGGAGGTGGTGGCAGCGGCAGCATCAGCGTAAGCGATCTGAATCATGGAACATTACTCCTTTAACAACAAAGTGATACTATTATACATAGTTCTTTTGCTTTTGGCAAGAGGTTTATATCTTCTCCGCCAGTTTTTTACTGTATTCCTCCCGGAATGCGTCAAAGCATCCGTTGTCCAGGCTGTCACGGATACGCTCCGTCAGCTTGTTGTAAAAATACAGGTTGTGCATCACCGCCAGGCGCATTCCCAGCATCTCCTCCGCTGTAAACAGGTGCCGGAGATATGCCCTGCTGAACTGCCTGCACACCGGGCAGTCACATTCCGGATCGATGGGCTGTTCGTCCAGCTTGTACTTGGCATTTTTGATGTTCAGCGTGCCCTTCCAGGTAAACAGCTTTCCGTGCCGCGCGTTGCGCGCCGGCATCACACAGTCGAAGAAGTCCACGCCCCGGGCCACACCCTCGATGATGTTGCTGGGCGTGCCCACGCCCATGAGATACCGCGGCTTATCCGCCGGCATATACGGCTCTACCGCGTCGATGATCTCATACATCACCTCCGTGGGCTCACCCACCGCCAGTCCGCCGATAGCATAGCCGTCGCAGTCGATCTTGGCGATCTGCTGCATATGCCATATCCGCAGATCGGCGTAGGTGGCGCCCTGGTTGATGCCGAAAAGCATCTGTCCGGGGTTTACCGTGTCCGGCAATGCGTTCAGCCGGTCGTGCTCCTTCTTGCAGCGTTCCAGCCACCGCAGCGTCCGTTCGCAGGAGGCCTTGGCGTAGTCATAGGGCGCGGGGTTTTCCACGCATTCGTCAAAGGCCATGGCGATGTCGCTGCCCAGATTGCTCTGGATACGCATACTCTCCTCCGGACCCATGAAGATGCGGTGTCCGTCAAGGTGGCTGGCAAAGGTCACGCCCTCCTCACTGATCTTCCGCAGCCCCGACAGCGAGAATACCTGGAAGCCGCCGCTGTCGGTGAGGATGGGGCCATCCCAGCGCATGAACGTGTGCAGGCCGCCCATGGCCCGCACCACGTCGTCGCCCGGCCGCAGATGCAGGTGGTATGTGTTGGACAATTCGATCTGCGTCCCCAGCCGTTCCTTCAGGTCGATAGCGCTGACGCCGCCCTTGATGGCGGCCTGGGTACCTACGTTCATAAACACCGGTGTCTGCACTTCGCCGCCATGGGCACAGGTAAACACACCTCGCCGGGCTTTTCCCTCTTTTTTGATAACCTTGAACATTTCTCTCTCCTGCTTTCACTGAATAAACATCGCATCGCCAAACGAGAAGAAGCGGTACCGTTCCTCCACCGCCTGCTGATAGGCCGCCAGCACGTGCTCTCGTCCCGCCAATGCCGATACCAGCATGATGAGTGTGGACTCCGGCAGATGAAAGTTTGTCACCAGTGCGTCCAGCACCTTGAACTTGTACCCCGGATAGATGAAAATATCTGTCCATCCGGCGCTGGCGCGCATGGTGCCGTCCTCCGCTGCCTGAGATTCTATCGTGCGGCAGCTGGTGGTACCTACGCAGATGACACGCCCGCCGTTTTTCTTCGTCTCGTTGATAAGATCGGCCGTCTCCTGGGGGATCACACAGTATTCACTGTGCATGGTGTGGTCGGTGATCTCGTCCTCTTTCACCGGGCGGAAGGTCCCAAGTCCCACGTGGAGTGTAACGTATCCTACCTTTACACCCATTGCCTGTACTCGCTCCAGAAGCTCCGGTGTGAAATGTAGCCCCGCTGTGGGCGCCGCCGCCGAGCCGTTGACCTTGGAGTACACCGTCTGATAGCGCTCCTGATCCTGCAGCTCCTCCTTGATGTACGGCGGCAGGGGCATCTTACCCAGCCGCTCCAGCACCTCCAGAAAGATGCCCTCATATTCGAACCGCACCAGCCGGTTGCCGTCGGGCAGCTCGTCCACCACCTCCGCCGTCAGCTCTCCGTCGCCGAAAGACACCCGCGCGCCCTTCCGCAGCTTCTTCCCCGGCCGCACCAAACATTCCCAGATGTTGTCGCCCCGGTCAATCAAAAGCAGTATCTCACAGGCCCCGCCTCCGGGTACCCGATGCCCCAGCAGACGCGCCGGCAGTACCCGGGAGTTGTTCAGGATCAGGCAGTCGCCCGGACGCAGATACTCCGGCAGATCGTAAAAATGCCGGTGCTCTACCGCCCCTGTTTTCTTGTCCAGCACCAACAGCCGTGAGCCGTCCCGCCGTTCCAACGGTGTCTGCGCGATCAGCTCCTGCGGCAGGTCAAAGTAAAAATCGTGTGTTTTCATCGTGTATCACTCATTCATTCAAAATTTGCACACCGCGGGATATTATAGTATATTTCCCGCCTTTATGCAACGTTTTTCCCGGGAAAAGTTCCTTTGCATAGGGAAAAGCCGCGGTCATACCGCGGCTTTTCCAAAAAAACGATGGCAATAATTACAGATGCAGCGCACAGCTTACACCAAAACAGCCTTGTGGAACACCTTTTTGCCCTTTTTGATGACCATGCCGTCGCCGGTGAACTGCTCGCAGCCGAAGGTCGTCTCAATGGCCGCCACCTTCTCATCGTTGACGGTGACGCCGCCCTGCTGCACCAGCCGGCGCGCCTCACCCTTGGAGGCCGCCAGTCCGCACTTCACCAGCAGAGTCAGCACGTCGATGCTGCCGCCGCCGAAATCATCGTTGGTCAGCTCGGTAGTGGGCATATGCTCCGTGTCGCCGCTGCCGGCAAACAGCGCCTTGGATGCGGCCTTGGCCTTCTCGGCCTCCTCCTCGCCGTGGACCAGCTTGGTCAGCTCGTAGGCCAGGATCTCCTTAGCCTCGTTCAGCTGAGAGCCCTCCCAGGTGGACATCTTGTCGATCTCCTCCAGCGGCAGGAAGGTCAGCATGCGGATGCACTTCAGCACGTCGGCATCATCGATGTTGCGCCAGTACTGGAAGAACTCGAAGGGGCTGGTCTTGTTGGGGTCCAGCCACACGGCGCCCTTGGCGGTCTTGCCCATCTTATTGCCTTCAGAGTTCAGCAGCAGCGTGATGGTCATGGCGTGGGCATCCTTGCCCAACTTCTTGCGGATCAGCTC
>OOCI01001610.1_pt1 | contig 16116 bp, 17 predicted proteins | sample 1671761 | NCBI WGS metagenome assembly OOCI01 (sample SAMN06348190, study PRJEB24527) | human gut metagenome | biome: human gut; feature: ankylosing spondylitis patient; material: feces | host: Homo sapiens | place: China | collected 2015-10
ATTTTTTGTGAATAATTGAAAGATTCTATAACTCAAAATAAAAGTGTTTATTGAATCTTAATTCAATGTATGTTAGTGAGAAAAAGAATACAATAAAATTATGCAAAGTAGAGGATAACTAACATGAGAGAAAAAACAGTAAACAGAATTAGAAAGTTCACAGAAGATAGAGACTGGGATCAATTCCATTCACCAGTTAATTTAGCTAAGTCTATAGTAATAGAAGCATCAGAACTATTAGAATGTTTTCAATGGTCTGATGGCAACTATGATTTATAGCATGTTAAAGAAGAACTTGCTGATGTGATTGTATATAGTCAGAATCTATTAGATAAGCTAGGATTAGATGCTGATGAGATAGTAAATATGAAGATGGGTCAGAATGAAACAAAGTACTCTGTAGAAAAGGCTAAGGGTAAAAGTGATAAGTATACTGAACTATAATATGTGATGACGTTGTCCTCCTTTTCTTAAGTTGTGAAAATACTTAAAGCCATAGCCATTTTGCTTTACGAGATTTACTTTTCTATTAATGTTTATTTCGTAAACCCCAAATTGAATATTACGGAGTGGCAAGGCCACTCCATACGGTAAAATAAGTCCATACGTTACGCTAGAAAAGTCCAGTGAATCCGTTAAACAAGTCCATCATATTTAATATAAAGATTTGCATCTCTTGGTTGTAAAATGGATTTGATAAGTAATAAATACTTATCAAATCTTGCAACTAGGAGGTGTTTTTATATGCGAGATGTTAAGAAGATTTTGGAAATGAGATCTCAAAATTTCAGTCAGCGAAAGATAGCTGAAGCACTTAAGGTATCAAGAGATACAGTAAGAAAAGTATCTAAAGCAGCTGATGAAAATAATATTTGTTGGTCAATGATCCAGAATCAAAATGAAATGGAAGTACAGAAACTATTATTTGGAAAGGAGACTAAACTTAATCTAATCATTAAACAACCTGATTATCAGTATATTCATAAAGAACTGCTAAGACCAGGGACAAACATCAGATTATTATGGGAAGAATATGCAGAAGATTGCAGAAACAGTAACTTCCCATTCTATCAGTACAGTTACTTCTGCGAAAAGTATCGTGATTATGTAAAGAAAAACAATCTTACAATGCATATCACACATAAACCAGGGGATAAATTAATGGTGGACTGGAATGGAACCACCATGTGTGTATTCGATCGTTATACTGGTGAAAGTATTAAAGCGTATCTATTTGAAGCAACACTCCCATTCAGCATGCTTTGTTATGTTCAGGCTTGTCCTACTATGAAGATTGCAGACTGGATTGATTGTCATATCAATGCCTACAGCTACTTTGAAGGCGTAACAAGACTGCTGGTTCCTGATAATCTTAAGACAGGTGTCATATCCAATAAGAAATACGAGGATCCTGTTCTCAATAAGTCTTACCAGGAAATGGCTGATCACTATGATACAACTATTATTCCTACAAGAGTCAGAAAACCGAGAGATAAAGCTGCTGTCGAAGGGGCTGTTGGTGATTGTACAATCGCAATTGTTGGTAAGCTAAGAAACAGAAAGTTCTTTTCTTTTAATGATTTAAATGCGGCTATATTAAAGGAACTGGATGTTTTCAATAATAAACCATTCCAGAAAAGAGAAGGCTCAAGAAAATCAGTTTATCTGGATGAGGAAAAAGATTATATGCACCCTCTTCCTGAAACTCCATTTGAACTGAGTTCCTGGAAGCGTGCAAAGGTTCAACTCAATTATCATATTTCAGTTGATAAGATGAATTATTCTGTACCGCATGAATATGTAGGCAATTATGTAGATGTTAAGCTGACTAAAAGTACTGTAACTGTCTACTATAAAACGAATCAGATTTGTTCACATCAGAGACTTTATGGACGTGTAAATCAATATTCGACCAATGAAAGTCATATGCCTGAAAATCACAAAAAGTTCCAGTGGAATAAGGAACGTTTTGTAAACTGGGCATTATCCATTGGTCCAGAAACAACCAGAGTTGTAGAAAGATTATTTGAACGATGCAAAGTAGAAGAACAGGCTTATAAGGGCTGTCTATCATTACTCAAATTATCTGATAAATATGGAAAAGCCAGACTTGAAGATGCGTGTAAATTGGCGTTGAAGCACATCTATCAGCCTAGCTATAAGAATATTAAAATGATTCTACAGTCAAATCAAGACATGAAAGATAGAAGTACTACAAATAATAAACACGTCTCAGATACGCTTGCATTTGTACGTGGTAAAGATTATTACGGAGGAAAAAACAATGAGTAGTCAGGATACAGTAAAAAAACTCAGACAGATGAGATTGCCTGTAATAGCTGAACAATATGAAATTCAAATCAGTGATCCAAGCTATAATCAGTTATCTTTTGAAGAAAGATTTAATGAACTGATTGATATGGAATATGAAAGCAGAGTCAATCATACAATCACAAAATATATAAAAGATGCCCATTTTTATGATTCTACAGCGAGCATAGAAGATATCAACTATAATCCAGATAGAAAACTTAATCACTCTCAGATGGAAGAACTGGCTACAAATAATTACATAGAAAGAGGTCTCAATGTCATATTTGTAGGTGCTTCAGGATGTGGAAAGACATGGCTATCTAATGCATTAGGCGTACATGCCTGTCGCAATAGAAAGACAGTGCTATATATCAGATTGCCTGAATTATTTTCAAAATTTGAAGAAAAGAGAATTCAAGGAAAATACAGCGATTACTTAAAAAGATTAGGGAAATATGATCTGTTGATTATTGATGAATTCTTATTGAAGCCAACAAACGAATCTGAAAGAAGCGACCTTCTAGAGTTAATGGAGATTCGTTGTAATAGAAAATCAACCATTTTCTGTAGTCAATACTCCTTTGATGGATGGCATCAATTATTAGATGGAGGACCTATTGCAGACGCTATTCTAGATAGAATCATTAATAGTTCATACCTAATTACTTTACATGGAAAATCATTACGTGAGGAATACTCAAGAATAAAACAATAAAAATGGAGAAGGCATAATAATGATAAAGAATTATTATGCCTTCTTTCAAATTAATTGTGGACTTCCAACCGTATTCAATTTTTTGGTGAGGTGGACTTGTCCAGCGTATTGGGTGGACTTCTCTACCGTAACGAGTGGTCTTCCATTAGCGGAATACTCACTTCTTTTGACCATGCAGGGTCAAGTGCAGAAATTCCTATCGTAGAAACACGTCCTGATTCCTCGAAAATCTGATTGCGGATTGCTATCGTTTCTGGCAAATCCAAATTATACCAAGTAAATTTACCATTATCCATGCGATAAAATCTCGTATCCAGACCACAGGCAATATTAACCACCGTACAATCAGGATTTTTCTCTATAAAATTCTTTACTAATTCATCAAAAACTACCGTTCTAGCAATTACCCCATTTCCCATCGTAGAATCCTTGGCTACTGTAGAAAAATCATAATCAATTTTGTCAACTAATTCTACTGCCTTTGCATCATAAAATTTATTATGTTTATTTTTGGAATATTGGGCTCTAGCATAAAAGCTCTGGAGCATTGTCTCTGCACTGCCACTGATAGTAGGTTTTATTCTTTCACTCATACATTTACTTTTTTTGCAATATAATTAGTTTTAACTAACTTGATTGTAACGCATTTCATGAAAATAAACAATTCAAATTGACATGTCTTGGAGACAGCCCCCATAAACTTTTCATTTGTTTTCTTTATTTTGTGCTTTTCTTCAAAGTTATATAAGAATTTGGAATTGCTTACTTCCTTATTGTATTAAGAATATTTAAGGCTTTTTCACCTTCATCTTTATTTGTACTCCATACGCTGATAGATAACAATTCACCCGCAGAATAATACCCCACATAAACAACACAAATAGTGCTGCTATCTTCTGTTAATTCTTCATCGTATATCTTTGCTTCAAATCCACTCGGAATGTAGAAATCTAAATTTCGCTGTCTTGCAGATACTGGCACTGTTCTGATATAAGCATCTTCCATTACTTCTCTTGGTGCAAGTATACCATCCCTTTCTGCGTGGAACGGTGTTATACGAATTGTCAAATCACTATTGTCAGGATAAAAAATGTACTGACTACTCTCTTTATCGTATTCGCCTTGCCAGTTATCTGGCATAGAAATTTGCCAATCAAAAAGTAATTTATAAGAATTCATGTTGCCCCTCCAAATCCCGATTTGCATTTTCATTCATTTTAGAAAATGGGCAACTCCGATTGGAATTGCCCAAATACTTTATTTTTGCTTATCAATACAGCTTTGCACCTGCCGGAATGTGGTCATCTACCATCAGAAGATGAAGCTTTTCTTCGCCTTCTTCTTCATGAATAGCACTGAGGAGCATACCGCAAGAGTCAATGCCCATCATAGCTCTCGGTGGAAGATTTGTGATAGCAATAAGAGTCTTTCCAACCAGTTCTTCCGGCTCATAAAAGCTATGAATACCGCTTAAAATGGTTCTGTCTGTGCCTGTTCCGTCATCAAGAGTAAACTGTAACAGTTTCTTTGACTTCGGTACTGCAACACACTCTTTAACCTTTACTGCACGGAAATCTGACTTGCTGAATGTATCAAAATCAACAAATTCCTCAAATAAAGGCTCTACCTTTACCTTAGAAAAATCAATCTTTTCAGACTCAGTTTTTACATTTTTTTCAGGTGCTTCAGAAGCTGTATTATTTACATCATTTTTCTTATTTACATCATTCAGGGACTTCATCGTCGGGAACAGCAGTACATCGCGAATCGCCGGGCTGTTGGTCATCATCATGACCATACGGTCGATTCCGAATCCGATACCTCCGGTCGGCGGCATACCGATGGAAAGTGCATTTAAGAAATCCTCATCGGTGTGGTTCGCTTCCTCATCACCAGCCGCAAAAGCCTCCTCCTGGGCAGCGAAACGTGCGCGCTGGTCGATCGGATCATTCAGCTCAGAGTAAGCATTTGCCATCTCCCAGCCGTTCATGAAGAACTCAAAACGCTCTACATAGTCCGGATTCTCCGGCTTCTTCTTCGTGAGCGGAGAGATCTCGATCGGATGATCCATCACAAACGTCGGCTGGATCAGGTGCTCCTCGACATACTCCTCGAAGAAAAGATTTAAGATATCACCCTTTTCATGGCGCTCCTCATACTCGATGTGATGCTCGTCTGCAAGCTTCTTCGCCTCGGCGGTATCCTTCACCTCATTAAAATCGATGCCTGCATACTTCTTCACCGCATCCACCATGGTAATGCGCTCAAACGGCTTGGAGAGATCCATGGTATGCTCCCCGTAGGTCAGCATCTCGGAACCGGTCACTTCCTTTGCCACATAGCGGTAAAGGTTCTCAGTCAGATCCATCATGCCGTGGTAATCGGTATATGCCTGATACAGCTCCATGAGTGTGAACTCCGGATTGTGTCTGGTGTCCAGACCCTCATTACGGAATACACGACCAATCTCATAGACACGCTCCATGCCGCCGACGATCAGTCTCTTTAAGTAAAGCTCCAGAGAAATACGAAGCTTTAAATCCTCATCTAATGCATTGAAATGCGTCTCGAACGGTCTTGCAGCCGCACCGCCCGCATTCGACACGAGCATCGGGGTCTCAACCTCCATGAAGCCCTGTCCGTCCAGATAGCGGCGGATCGTGCTGATGACCTTGGAACGCTTCACAAATGTGTCCTTGACATCCTCATTCATGATGAGATCGACATATCTCTGACGATATCTGGTATCGGTATCCGTCAGTCCGTGGAACTTCTCCGGCAGAATCTGTAAGCTCTTGGAAAGCAGTGTTACCTCTGCTGCATGAATGGAAATCTCGCCTGTTTTCGTCTTAAAAACAGTACCCTTCACGCCTAAAATATCGCCGACATCATACTTTTTGAAATCCGCGTAGGACTCCTCGCCGATGCTGTCGCGCGCTACATAGATCTGGATACGTCCCTTTAAGTCCTGAATATTGCAGAAAGATGCCTTACCCATGACACGTTTGAACATCATACGTCCGGCAAGAGATACCTCCTTGCCTTCCATCTCCTCAAAATGCTCCTTGACATCCGTGCTGTGGTTCGTCACATCATACTTGGTGATGACGAACGGGTCCTTTCCGTTCTCCTGCAGTTCGTGTAACTTATCATAACGAACCTTGAGCAGCTGGTTGACGTCCTGCTGCTGGTTATTATTCTGCTCTGCCATGCTTTTCCTCCATTTATCCTGCGCCGCCTGTCCGCATGAAGCGGAGTCCGCAGACGGTCATGCTCTACTCGTTTGATGATCTGTGAATGGAAAGTATCTTGTACTCAAACTCTCCTGCCGGTGTCGTTACCGTTACGGTATCGCCGATTTTCTTTCCAAGAAGCGCCTTACCAACCGGTGACTCATTGGAAATCTTGCCCTTTAAGCTGTTTGCCTCTGTGGAACCCACGATCTTGTAGGTCAGCTCCTCGTCAAATTCACAATCTAAGATCTTTACCTGACATCCGATGCTTACCTTATCTAAGTCAGCCTCTTCCTCTACAAATACTTCAGCATTCTTGAGGATCTTCTCAAGCTCTTCAATACGTGCCTCAATATCTCTCTGCTCGTCCTTCGCTGCATCGTACTCTGCATTCTCGGACAGATCGCCCTGCTCTCTTGCTTCCTTGATCTTCTGGGAGACTTCCTTTCTCTTGACAACCTTTAAATCCTCTAATTCGTCCTCCAGTTTTTTGAGTCCTTCATACGTCAGAATGTTTTTCTTGTCCATTACTCTCTACCCTTCTTTGTAATTTTTATCAGTTCAATTTTCATAAAAAGCTTCTTCAAATCGGTCACGTCCAAGCTTTTCTCTCTGGTGATGCATGCTCTTAACAATCACAGTATTATAACCGATAGGCACCATGATGTCAAGATTTTCGCCCTGTTTCCAGGGCTTTTTGTGGATCGGAATGTAGGTTGCCGCGGCGCAGATCATCTCTGTCCGGTATGCTCCCTCCCACTCAAAATCCAGGATCACCTTCCGGGTCAGAAACGTATCTCTCACCCCCGCCTGTCCTTTCCCCGCGGACAGTCTGGTTTTTGGAAAAAGCATCACCACCAGCCCGTTCTCCTCATACATTCTCTCTGCAAATGCGGAAAAATATGCGGGGCGTCCGGTGTACACCGTAAGGTAATTCAGATCGTCTCCGATCTGTTCAAGCACATCGCGCACATCCGCCGGTTCAAAGACATGGCTCTGCTCCTCGTCAATCACCACAAGCTCCACGCGCTCCGGGCGAAAGCTTTGCGCCTTTAAGATCGCCAGAAATACCGGTCGGAAATTTCTAAGAAACTCATTGGAATAGGACATTCCTATGCCTCATATCCGTTTTTCTCATTATATGACTCCACTTCCCGGAATAATGCCTCGAGCTGCTCGTAATTCTCCACCTCGTTGATTCTTCCTCGAAGCTTGGACGAATTGCGGTACCCCGCGGTGTACCATGCCGCATGCTTGCGGATCTCACGGATGCCCGTATAGTCTCCCTTGCAGTCGATCTGCATCTTTGCATGGCGCAGAAGCATCTCCGTCACCTCCGAGAAATCCGGCCGGGCAAGGTGCTCGCCCGTATCAAAATAATGCAGGATCTGACGGAAAATCCAGGGATTGCCCTCCGCTCCGCGCGCGATCATGTAGCCGTCGCAGCCGGTCTGCTCTGCCATCGCTGCCACATCCTCCGGCGTCCGGATATCCCCGTTTCCAATGACGGGAATCGATACCGCCTCCTTCACCTGGCGGATAATGTCCCAGTCCGCATGTCCGGCATAATACTGCTCTCTGGTGCGCCCGTGCACCGCGACCGCCGCCGCACCGCTCTCCTGCGCAATGTGCGCCAGCTCAACCGCATTGACGTGCGCATCATCGAATCCCTTGCGGATCTTCACCGTCAGCGGTTTTTTGATCGCCCGCGCCGTCTTCTCTATGATCTCCCCGGCAAGCCGCGGATTTTTCATGAGCGCGGAGCCGTCCCCGTTGTTGACGACCTTCGGAACCGGACAGCCCATATTCAGATCCAGAATGTCAAACGGCCGCTCCTCAATCTGCTTCGCAATCTCACTGATAATATCCGGATCGGAGCCGAAAAGCTGCAGCGATACCGGGTGCTCCTTTGGATCAATGGTAAGAAGCTCCTCCGTGTTGCGGTTCTTATACAGAATCGCCTTGGCGCTCACCATTTCCATGCACACCAGTCCCGCGCCCTGTTCCCTGCAAAGCAAGCGAAATGGCAGGTCGCTTACGCCTGCCATTGGTGCCAGTATCAAATTATTTTCTAAGGTTACATTTCCTATCTGCAGTGTTCGGATTATTGCCACGCTGCCACCCTCATTTTCTACTTATTTAATCTTCCCGGATTTACGGTTCTGCTTTTTATAGATGAGATTCATGCCCTTCAATGTCAGGTTCGGGTCATACACATCGATCATTGTGGTCTCATTTGCAATGATTCTGCCCAGTCCGCCGGTTGCCACGACCTTGACCTCGCCCATGTTCGCCTCATCGATCATATGACGGATGATGTATTCCGTCTGTCCGATCTGCCCGTAGACAAGCCCTGCCTGCATGGAGGAAATCGTCTCCTTCGCGAGGATGCTCGCCGGCTTGCGGATCTCAATCTCCGGAAGCTTCGCCGCATCTTCCCACAATGCTTTTGCGGAAATGCGGATTCCCGGAGCTGTAACGCCGGATACAAACGCGCCGTCCTTGTCCACCAGATCGTACGTGGTTGCCGTGCCAAAATCAAGGACAAGCACCGGTCCGCCATACAGCTCATACGCTGCCGCTGCATCCACAATACGGTCCGCACCGATCTGGCGCGGGTTCTCAGTCACGACACGGATACCGGTCTTGGTTCCTGGCTCCACAATAATCGGCCGGATGCTAAAATACTTGATAATCGCCCCCTCGAGAGAATGCATCACATTCGGAACAACCGATGCGATAATCGCATCCTCAATATCGTCATGCGAAATCGAATTCTGCTCCAGCAGGTTGCTCAACAGCATCCCGTATTCATCGGATGTACGGGGCATTTTCGTCGTGATACGAAAATTCGATACCACCTCGTCTCCCCGGAATACTCCCACGGTAATATTTGTGTTTCCCACATCAATCGTCATTATCATCGTCCGTACCCCCTATATTCCCACATATAAAACCTTATAATACATCTGCAGCGCTTCCAGCAGTTCCTGTTTTGTCTGCTGTAACTGACGGATCTTAAGTCCGCAGCCGATCTCGTCGTACAGCAGATCATTTTCATCGCAGGAGGTGCGGAATTCCAGTTCGCCCGTTTCGCTGAACACCAGCTGAAAAATACCGCCCACATCCTCCGTGAAAAGCACGCACATGATCTTCAGTTCATTCTTGATCTGCTCCGGAAGACCTTTAAAGTCCTCGTTCAGATAAAATTTTTTATTGTATGCGCTCGCACCGCACAGTACCACTTCTTCCATTCAGACATTCCTTTCCAAACCGTTTCCACAGACACTGTTTGCACAGTATCCCTTACACATATCCGTAGACACCGCGCACAGAGACTTCTCCTGCAGATACAAGTCTTCTGCTCTCCCAGGTATCCACGATCAGCTCGCCCCGCGGCGTTATGCCCATCGCTTTTCCCTCAAACGGTTCCTTCGGATCAAGCACCTTCACGATCTGGTTCCGGTTGATCAGATGCGTATCGTACTCCTTCACAAGACCGCTCAGATCCTCGGTCTCCATGAAAATCGCATAATAATGCTCAAACTGTTCCCATACTTCCTCAATCAAAGCCGCGCGGTTAAAATGTTCTCCAGTCTCCATGTAGAGAGAAGTTGCCACTGGGGCAATCTCCTCCGGGAACGATTCGTTGTGAACGTTGATGCCAATGCCGATCACAATGTGATTGACATAATCCATCTGTGCGCTCATCTCCGTCAGAATGCCGCAGACTTTTTTCCCGTTCATGACAATGTCGTTCGGCCATTTAATGCCCGCCGGTCTGCCTGTCGTTTTCACGATCGCCGCAGACACCGCAAGTGCCGCCACCAGCGTCAGCATCGGCGCATTCACAGGCGACAGCTCCGGCTTTAACATCAGCGTCATAAAAATACCGGCTCCCTGCGGGGACTCAAAGCTTCTCCCTCTTCTGCCTCTGCCTGCATCCTGCTGTCCGGCGACCACGAGCGTTCCGGTAGGGTAATCTTCCTCCGCCAGCTGCTTCGCCCTGGTATTGGTGGAGTCGATGACCGGATAGTAAAAAATCTCCTGTCCCACCCACGCGGTCTTGCGGATACTTTTTAATTCTTCCTCACTCAGTGTGTCGGGCACCGACAACAGCTTATATCCCTTGTTCGGCACCGCCTCGATCTCATACCCGGCTTCCTTGAGCTGATTGATGCCCTTCCAGACCGCCGTCCGGGATACGCCGAACTTTTCACACAGATCCTGCCCGGACACGTAATCGTCGGCATCTCTTAAAACGGAAAGTAGTTCTGCTTTCATGATGTTCCCTCTTATTCTCCCAGTGTAGCAAGCATGACTGCCTTAATCGTGTGCATGCGGTTCTCTGCCTCGTCAAATACAACCGACTGCTCACTCTCAAATACTTCGTCGGTCACCTCAAGCTCGCTGTAACCGAATTTTTCATAGACTTCCTTACCGATCTTGGTCTTTAAGTCATGAAATGCCGGCAGGCAGTGCATGAAGATTGCCGTTGGCTTGGCATTTGCCATGGCTGCCTTGTTGACCTGATACGGCATCAGATCCCGCAGGCGCTCTGCCCAGACTTCGTCCGGCTCACCCATCGATACCCAGACATCCGTGTAAATGACGTCCGCGTCCTTCGTGCCTTCTGCCACATCCTCAGTCAGCGTGATCGACGCTCCTGTCCCGGCCGCCACTTTTTTGCAGTAATCCACCAGCTCCTCGTTCGGAAAATATTTCTTAGAAGTACATGCGACAAAGTCCATACCGAGCTTTGCGCAGGTCACCATCAGGGAATTGCCCATATTGTAGCGGGCGTCGCCCATGTATACAAACTTCACACCCTTTAAGTGTTCCAGGTGTTCCCGGACCGTCAGCATATCTGCAAGCATCTGCGTCGGATGGAACTCATTCGTCAGACCGTTCCACACTGGAACCCCTGCATATTTTGCCAGCTCCTCCACAATGTCCTGTCCGTATCCGCGGTACTCGATACCGTCAAACATGCGTCCCAGCACGCGCGCGGTATCCGGAATGCTCTCTTTTTTGCCGATCTGCGAACCGGATGGATCAAGGTAAGTCACATGCATTCCGAGATCATGTGCTGCCACCTCAAAAGAACACCGTGTGCGGGTGCTTGTCTTCTCGAAAATCAGCGCGATATTTTTTCCGATCAGACTGTCATGCAGAATTCCCTGCTTCTTCTTGCTCTTAAGATCCGCTGCCAGATCAATCAGGTAGAGAATCTCTTCCGGTGTGTAATCCATCAGTTTTAAGAAATTGCGTCCTTTTAAGTTCATGATTGCGTTCCTCCTTGCCGCTTAGTGCTTCCTGTTGCAGAATAAACAGGCTGCCACTCTCGTGACAGCCCCCTATTTTTAATCTGATCTATCCGATGTTCTATTTGTTCTCCAGAGCTATTTCTGTCACAGATTTTGCCAGCCCTGCGATTCCCTGAATCTCAGACGGAATGATGATCTTCGTCGCCTTGCCGTCTGCCGCCTTTGCAAATGCCTCAAGGCTCTTTAACTGGATGACGCCCTGATCCGGAGCCGCATCCTTGATCATGCGGAGACCGTCTGCGTTTGCCTGCTGAATCTTAAGAATTGCCTCAGCCTGACCTTCTGCCTCGCGGATGGTTGCCTCCTTCTTCGCCTCTGCACGAAGAATTGCCGCCTGCTTCTCTGCCTCTGCATCGAGAATTGCGGATTCTTTCTTACCTTCTGCCACGAGGACGGTAGACTTCTTCTCACCTTCTGCACGAAGGATCGCTTCTCTTCGCTCACGCTCTGCCTTCATCTGCTTCTCCATCGCATCCTGGATCGCTGCAGGCGGAATGATGTTCTTAAGCTCTACACGGTTTACCTTGATGCCCCAAGGATCGGTTGCCACATCAAGTGTTGCTCTCATCTGCGTGTTGATCGTCTCTCTGGATGTCAGTGTCTCATCCAACTCGAGATCACCGATGATGTTACGCAGTGTCGTTGCGGTCAGATTCTCGATCGCCATCAGCGGGTTCTCCACACCGTATGCATACAGCTTCGGATCTGTGATCTGGAAATAAACGACCGTATCAATCTGCATCGTAACATTATCCTTTGTGATTACCGGCTGCGGCGGGAAATCAACCACCTGCTCTTTCAGGGTAACCTTCTTCGCCACGCGGTCAATAAACGGTATCAGCAGATGAAGACCTACCGGCCATGTCGCAAGGTATCCGCCCAGACGCTCCACAATGTACGCATGCGCCTGCGGTACGATCTTGATACAGGACACCACAACTGCCAATACCAGAATAACCAAAATCAAAAAAGCTACTAATAATCCTCCCATTATCTAACCTCCAATTATTTTCTGTCCGGATCTCTAACACTATTTTCCCCGTTAAATATCATATTACTATATTTGATTTGAAAATACAAGAAAAGCCGTAGGAAATGTCTTGTCATTTCCCACGGCTCTGCCATGATACCTGTTTAATAAAATACGTGGTTTCCGATTACCACACCCGCGTGTCCTCGGGAAGCTCTGCTAAAGCAGGTAGCGCCGCCCGTATTGTCAGCACCGTTGATTGCTTCCTGTGCCGCCTGAATACAACTGGACTTCGGACCGTTTGCCGCAATACTTGCAACGGATCCTCTTCCTGCCGGCGGGAACTGTCCTGCCTGATATATTACACCGTAAATGCTGCCCGCATATCTGCCGGATCTCACACGGTTCATAACAACCGCACCGACTGCAAGCTGTCCTTCGTAGCACTCGTTTCCTGCCTCGCACTGAATCAGTGCGGCAAGCAGTGTCACGTCATCCACCGAAGCGGCCACTGCAGAATTCTGAACGGTACCCGCGCTGGACACCTGTGCGGACTTTGCCGCTTCTGCCGCAGCCTTCGCAGCTGCTGCCTGCTCCTCCTCGATCGTGACAGCCTCACCAAGTGCAAGCTCCGTCGTCACATACTCTGCGCTCACATAACCGGTGGTTCCCTTGTAATCGATCGCAACCCATCCGTCTACGGTCTCTGCATCTGCATCCAGCGGAAAAGTCATTCCTGTCGATACCGCTGCCAGCACAGACGCATCCGGGTCTGCGCTGCTTCTGATGCGAAGTCCGTTCGTCTGGATCTCTACCTCTGTATCAAATGTATCGTTCGCATAGGTATATGCTTCCGATCCCGTCACGCAGTAGGAATTTTTCACATATCCGTCTACGTTTCCGGATTCCACATGTGTCCAGGTATCACCAGCCTCGGTGATCTCTGCCACATCTCCCTTGTATAATTTGCCGACAATCGCTGCATTCTCGTCTCCGGATTCCCTGATATACAGGAAATCGTCGACATCTGCCATCAGGCGGTTCTGCCACTCCTGCTCTTCCGCAGACATCTGATCTGCGTCCGTGCTCTGTGCATCCTCCGGCTGCTCGCCGGCGTCTGTCCGCTCTGCATCCGCTGTCTGCTCACCATCTGCCTGGCTCTGCGCTGCCTCTGTCTCGCTCTGCTCAGCATCTGCCTGCTGTGCCTCTGTTGCTTCGGCCTGCTGCAGCTGTGCATCTAATGTCTCTGCAGCTTCTGTATCCGAAACCGCTTCCTCCGCTGTAGCGACCAGAAGTCTTCCTGTCTGGTTCACACCGGCTGTCGCCGCTTCGATATTACCAAATGCCTCTGCTTCTAACTGATCTAACCGGGCAACAACTCCTGCTGTTCCCCCTGTAGCGAAGTCCGTCTCTGCCTGTACCGCTGCATTCCTTACCTGTACTCCGTCAAGATCAGCAGCCTGTGCGATTGTGCTCATCATCACCAGAGATCCGGCAACCACGATTCCCTCAATCGCTCTTTTCTTCAAACTCATAGAACCCTCCATCGGTGTAATCACATGTTTATTGAAATAGTATTACACCTTTGTGCTGTTTTATTCATATTTTGTTACAATTGTTACAGATTTGTTACAGCAGGAATTATAACAAAGGTACTGTTTTTTGTCAAGTTTTCGGGGCTTTCCGCGTCTTCATGCCGCTGTTTTTCTATAGAAAGAGGCAGCCGGAAGCCCCGTTTTACAAGACTTCCGGCTGTTTTTTGTGCATTTTGCCAGTTTTTCGTTTTTATGAAGATTTTCTTAAGAAAATACCTCTTCAATAACCTCATCAATCAGCATGTCCGCCGGGTATTTTTTCGCTCCTTCGGCTGCCGCTTCACACTGCGAAACACCTTCCGCCGGAAAAGCGCTCTCGAACTCTGCGCTCTCCATTCTGTCGGTGCCGGTCTGTTTCTTCTGTATATATCTCTGGATTCTGTTTATCTTATGTAATGTGACAATCAGAAGCATCACGGTGAGCAGACTGCACACTGCAACTCCCATCTGCAACTGTTCCGGTGAAATATGTTCCAGCCAGAGCATGTCCATTACCTCTCTTTCCGATCAGACTTTTTCCTGTCCGATTTCTTCTATATTATAAGGAATCTGCACGGATTTGAAAAGAGGCTTTCCCCGTGATCTCGCCGCAATTTGCGACAATCTTTTTACATCCCATGCCGGCATCATCCGCACCCTTTTTCCATTGCCGCCGCAAAGCCCGATCTCCAAGTCTTTTCTTGACTTTTATGCATAAGGGTATTATAAATAAGGGAAGCAGACCATTAGGAAAGGGATTCTTACTATGAAGAAAATTGTTATGACCGGAGGGGGAACTGCAGGGCATGTAACGCCGAATATTGCTTTATTTCCAGCTCTGCAGAAGGAAGGTTATGAAATATCCTACATCGGTTCCTATGAGGGAATCGAAAAACGGCTGATCGAGGAGCAGGGTGTGCCGTATTACGGTATCTCGTCCGGAAAGCTCAGGCGTTATTTTGATCCGAAAAATTTTTCGGATCCGTTCAAAGTTTTAAAAGGCTATCATCAGTCCGTCCGTCTTTTGAAAAAGTTAAAGCCGGATGTTGTTTTCTCAAAGGGAGGCTTTGTCTCCGTGCCGGTTGTGCTTGCAGCAAGCCGCTGCCATATTCCTGCGATCATCCATGAATCGGATCTCACGCCGGGACTTGCCAACCGCATTGCAATTCCAAAAGCCACAAAAGTATGCTGCAATTTTCCGGAGACAATGGCACATGTTCCGGAGGAAAAAGCCGTGCTTACCGGCACACCCATCCGCGCGGAATTGCTGTCAGGAGATGCCAGCCGCGCTTTTGCACTCTGTAATTTTACAGATTCCGCAAAACCAACACTTCTGGTCGTCGGCGGAAGCAGCGGCTCCCGTGCCATCAATACCGCCATCCGGGATCTGCTTCCGGAACTGATTAAAAATTACAATGTCATTCACCTGTGCGGCAAGGGAAATGTGGACGCTTCCCTGAATGCCATCGCCGGTTATGCCCAGTTTGAGTATGCCAATGAGGAACTTGCCGATCTGTTCGCGCTCTCCTCCCTTGTCATCTCCCGCGCCGGAGCCAACGCGATCTGCGAGCTTCTCGCACTGCGCAAACCGAATATCCTGATTCCGCTCCCGGCAGCAGCCAGCCGCGGCGATCAGATCTTAAACGCCAACTCTTTCCGTTCCCAGGGATTCAGTTATGTTCTTGAGGAGGAGGAGCTGACCAACACCACCCTGCTGGAAGCCATCGACCACGTCTTCCACAAAAAGGACGCTTATATCGATGCCATGGAGCACAGCAAGGTCACAAACTCCATCGAGACGATCATGGGACTGATCCGCGAGGCATCTTCTCACAAATAGCGGTTCCTGCATAAAAAGGAATTGTCGCAATAAACATATCGTATGTTGATAAGTAATATTATCAGAAGATCATATCGTGGGATTTCAGATGGAAATGCAGATGGAATATTCGTTGGAGAAAAATGTGAGCATTTCTTCCGGCTG
>OOCI01001614.1_pt1 | contig 16075 bp, 16 predicted proteins | sample 1671761 | NCBI WGS metagenome assembly OOCI01 (sample SAMN06348190, study PRJEB24527) | human gut metagenome | biome: human gut; feature: ankylosing spondylitis patient; material: feces | host: Homo sapiens | place: China | collected 2015-10
TGGCTGGCAACGTAAAGCTGCTTAGCCATTATCTCAAATTTTAACGAACTATTGATGATACATATAAAAGATTTAATCAGTATGTGAACAATGGACAATCGGCTTTGTTGCAAGCTGTTAAACAAGCAATTGCAAAAACATATCCATGTACGTCCTTGAAAGGGGATGGCCAAATTGTAGATGTGACCTTTTCTGATGGGATGAAATTTGAAATCTTGCCAAGTTTTGAAAACATTGATGGACGTTCGCTTATTTATGCTAATAGTAATGATGGAGGAAGTTGGCAAGTAACTGACCCACGTCCTGAGATTAAGGCTTTTCAAGACATGAATAAAGAATGCAATGATAATCTTTATTCTTTGTGTCGAATGGTTAGGGCTTGGAAATATACTAATAACGTTGATATAAAAAGTTGTCTATTAGATTTGTTTGCGTATCTGTTTCTGAATAGTTATGAGTATAAAGATAAATCATATGTGTATTATGATTGGATGCTTAGGGATTATTTTGAATATCTCTCTAAGATAGATGACAATCAACATAAATGGATGATGCCTGGCAGTCGTAAGATGTATTTCTGTTTTGATAATTTTCAAGCAAAAGCACGAAAAGCATATAAGATTGCCAAAGAGGCAATAGAATATGATGATGTTGGGTGTGAGTGGAGTGCAAAACAAAGGTGGAAGTCAATTTTGGGTAACAATTTTGCCTGTTAGTTTTGAACTATAATAAGAAATATGTATATTTATAAACAAGCATATTGATATTTATTCGTAAACCACCAATATAGCGTAAACAGTCTTGAATGAATAGTACTTTTTTGCAACCGTTTTAAAAATCACATAAAATGGAAAGCAAGGAATATTTTGAAAAGGTGATGCAAGACTATAAATAGAACCACAAGGGAGTATTGGAAACTTTGATATTGATAATGTCAAAGTCAGTTCAGACAAAAATAAGAATATACAAGATAAAATATCAGCATTGGAGGCAGAGATAGCTGCCGGCGATGGCCGTATAGTTAAGGCAAATGCTCAGATAGCCGCAGCCAATCAGAGAGCATCCGAAAATAGCGCCCGTGCCTCCAAAGCAGAGGCTGAGATTCTAAAGTTGCTTTCATTCCCAACTTTCCAGAAGACAAGAAACAGCAAATTCTATCGAAATTGCGAGCTTTTGGTAGTAATGTTTGATATGGCTTAATTGTTATACAATTATGGCAAATGATAAATATAAACCCCGTGTTGGCATCAACGTGATAGAGAAAATGATTTCGTTGAAAGAACAAAATCAAGAGTTCTTGACGAATAAAATCATCTTGTCTTATCTTGGTGGTGTAAGCAGAGATTTTATAAGAGATCTGCGTGAAAGTGGTGAACTTCCATATTATAAGATTCGTAATACCATATTTTATAAAATCTCTGATGTCAGAAAAATGGTAGAGAAGCACCGAATTTGATAATGGAATAAGCCTATTGTCATGCGGTCCCATCCCGCACAACCCCTCTGACGAGACCTCTGATGGTCCGTCAACCTTATAGCGAAGCGGTTAAGAGCGACAGGAGAAGCGGTTTCCTCTTCTTCCCTGAGGGTTTCTGTCCCCTATAAGGGGAACCGATGGGGTCGTAAAGACTATTGAAGAGAGGCTTGGTGAGAAAGGTGGAGCCTTCTTTAATGGGAAAAAGCGGTGCCAATAAGTGCAATGAAAGTTCGCTTTCAAATTGTCGAGTGCAGCCCACTTTATCAAAAAGAAGGACGGGATGATTTTAGAAAATCTTATTATAAGAACAAAAATTAATACAATGAATATAATAAAAACAAATATTGATGGCGTTCTCATCATTGAGCCACGCCTCTTCCGTGATGCTCGAGGCTACTTCTTCGAGAGTTTCAGCGAGCGAGAGTTTGAAGAGAAGGTTGCCCCAATTCTGGGACACAGTGTACACTTTTGCCAAGACAACGAGTCTATGAGTAGTTATGGCGTAATGCGAGGCTTGCACTTCCAGCGCCCACCTTATACCCAGAGTAAGTTGGTACGCTGCGTAAAAGGTAGAGTACTCGATGTCGCCGTGGATATTCGCAAAGGTTCACCAACCTATGGCAAGCATGTAGCAGTAGAACTTACAGAAGATAATCATGTCCAGTTCTTCATCCCTAAGGGCTTTGCACATGGTTTCGCAGTCCTCTCAGAAACAGCCGTCTTCCAGTACAAGTGTGATAACTTCTATCATCCGGAAGCTGATGGTGGCATCAGCATCCTTGACGACACCTTAGGCATAGATTGGAAGATTCCAACCGATCATGCCAACCTTTCAGAAAAGGATACGAAGCATGCGATGCTGAAAGATTTCGATTCTCCATTTGATATCAATGTAGATTTATACAAATAAGTGTCTTATGTCAGATAAAGAATTTTTAAAGTAAGGTTCTCGATTGTAAAATGAGTATAATATCTTCAAACTATGAATACTATCAGTTTAAGTGTCTACAGTATTACTTTATATAAGCGCTTTAAAAATAAAGATTTGGAAAACTTATCTAGTTTTGATCATGGAAAGGACTTTCTGAGTTTAGTTGATCAGCTATTTTTGTCTTGGAAGCAAGATGTTGAGTTAGCCCTTTACAATGATGAGCAAGCTAAGAAAGTGAGTAGGCTGCGGAGAATAGGTGATGACTGCTGGGAATATCATCGCCATGCGACATTTATTGATGGAATTATAGAAAGCGGTGAGTATGGAACACAGGAAGATATAATAGAAATCAAGACTGGTCGATCTAAGTATGTTAAGAAAAAAGAAGATGCTAGCTTGAGACCTTTCTACTTTATGTTTTATCATAAGCCTAATACAGAAGTATGCTTTCTGTTAGTGGAAAGAATAGGTCAAAATGGTATTGTCACCATTTTGGAAAAAGCATTAAAAGAGTTTTTGAGCAATGCCCTGTCTGAGGAATATACGCTTGTGCTTAGACCTTATCTGATGCCAAAGGTCTTGAAGTTAAACATGGAGGCTGTTGGTGGTGCTAAACGAGTTATCTTGAAAGGGATAAAAAATAATGCAGTAAGTGGTACTGCCAAGCAGCAGATGTTTGCAGGTTGTGCAACAGAAGTGTCTTTTGTCGCACCCAAGAATAGCTATATTTCTGGATTTGAAACACTCTTTGAAAAACTGAAAAAAGAAAAAGATAAGGGTGAAACTTGCAAGATAGATGCTTATGAATGTCAAGATGTAGCCTTTGAGGTATCATTCAATGGAAAAACAAGAATGTTATCTGTTGCCAATATTACCAATATGGGTATGAATGTAGATGTCACTAATAGGGTTAAATATGAAGGCGCTACAGGGTATCCAACTTATGCTTCTCTTAATGAGCAAGCCCATCAAGTTTTATCATATTTAGATTCATAGAGTTATGGGAAGAATATATAAGATTATTTTATGTGTGGCTGGTATTCTTGGATTTGTATGTGTTGTAATTTTCTTCTATTACATATACCAATATTCTACATTTACTGACGTACAGAAAGCAGTGAAGTCCCAGTTGTCGTCTAATGTTGGTGACTTTATTTCCGGAACCATTGGCACTATACTTGCTTTTATATCAACATTGTTTTTGTTTGTTACCTTTCGTGTGCAGCAAGTTCAATTTGAAAAAAATCAGTCAGATGCCTATCGTCAAAGATTTGAAGGAACATTCTTTAATATCATGTCCATGCTCTATCAAGTAAGAACAGAGGTGAACCAACAAATTTGTCTTAATTCTAAGCTAAAGTCTAAGAATCTTTTTGAGTTTTATCATTCGTTTGTTGATTTCTACGATCACAAACTAGACAAAGAGGCAGACTTTAAAGAAGCAATGACGATTTTGTTAAAAGACAATTATCAAAAGACAGAATTAGAAACCGCCATGTATGATTTAGGTCATGCTTATGATGAATATGTGGAGAGTCAAGGCTGTAATGCAGGTTTCTTCTTCCGTTATATTCATAATTTGATAACTTTTGTCATTCATCATTGGGGAGGTGAAAAACAGAAGGATGTTGCCATTGGTTATTTGAATTTTATCCAAGCGCAACTGACCAATGAGGAATTGGCTTTGTTGTTCTATGATAGCATCTCTAGAAATGGCATGGATAAGAAACGGGTCTATACATTCAAGGAAAATATGGATGAGTATTCTTTCTTGGAGAATATTCCCGAGTTCATTTTGGCAAACAGAAACCATTACAAGATATTCGCTCATACTATGTTTAAGTTTCTGAATGATGATGAGAGAAAAAATGTAGTTTCGAAGTTTAATAAAAAAAGTTGAATATAAAATATGCCTTACTTGTTAAAGTAGGGGTTGGCTGATAATTTAAAATGATAATATGAAGATTTCTAGATAGAATAAACCTATATCTTATTGGTCAGACCATAAGAAAGAAAACGTTTTTTATGTTCTATATCAGTCTTTTACGACTTGGGATAAAACATTGTTAGGAGTGATAAAACAGCACGAAGAATCCCTTGAATAGATAATAGAGGAACAAAGCGTGGGAATGTTTATTCATTTCCTACAAAGACTATGAAGAATCATCCAAAAAGAGTGAGCTTGGACGCTTTCATGCCCTCCTTCCGCTACGTGAGATGGTCATGAGATTCGGCTTGATTAACTCTGTACCACGTAGAAAAGTTGGTCGCAAATCTTACTTCAGTCCTGAAGGCAAGGTGGCCTCATGTTCCTCAAGTCATATGCAGGATTGTCTGCTACCGCATGACTTGATGTAGCTCGCGATAACATGGCCTATGTGAAGCAACTCGCAGAAATAGATACGATCACAAAGATATACCTTCAGCATCGCAAGCATCACGAGAAAGGCAATGCCAAGGAGAGCATTTCCTAATCATCTTTTTCGGCGCATCCACACAGCTAATGCCGTACAATTGGCAAAGAGAATTGTGAAAGCGAAACTCCATCAGGCTGCATAACCACGTATAGCATTATCCTCCATACAAAGGACAACTATGCCCTGACAAAACATAAATCGGCTCAAATTACGATAAAACTCCGAAAAAAGCAGACGAGGGCAACCACAGAAGGCATACCCTCGTCTATAGATATTGAATTCTTAGAATTAAACGACAATCCCTTAATAAAGTGGTTCTGAGGTTGTGTAAAAGAAATGGTTATTAATTGTTTTTTTTTATGAAAATAAATATAGTTATACCTTGCTATAATGAGCAAGAGGTCTTACATAAGACAGTAGACGTTCTTGGTAAACTTGCCGAGAAAATCAAATGTGAAACGAGTGTTGACACAGTGCTTCTTTTGGTTGATGACGGAAGTAAGGACAATACGTGGGAGATGATAAAAGAAGCTGCGCAAAAACATTCTTTTGTTAGTGGTATCAAATTATCCCATAACCGTGGACATCAAAATGCTCTTTGGGCAGGTATGGAGGCTTCTATAGATCATTGTGATGCAATGGTTAGCATAGATGCTGATTTACAAGATGATGAGAATGTTATCCTTGATATGGTAAAGCAACTCAAGGAGGGGAAAGATATCATATATGGTGTAAGAAAGGAGCGCAAGACAGATACCTTCTTCAAAAGATTTACAGCGCAGGCTTTTTATAAGATTATGCAGATGGCGGATAAGGAAGTGATATACAATCATGCGGATTTTCGTATGATGAGCAATCGTACATTGAAGGCCTTGATGCAATATCCTGAGCGAAATCTGTTCCTGCGTGCCATCGTTCGAGAGCTTGGATTTAGAGAAGGCTTTGTGTATTACGACCGTAAGGCTCGTGAGGCAGGAGAGTCTAAGTATCCATTAAAGAAGATGTTAGCTTTCAGCATTGATGGAATTACGTCTTTTTCTGTAGCACCATTGAAGTTTATTACCTTTATGGGATTGACAATGACTTTTATTGCAGTCTTGATGATATTCTTCGCCTTGATAAAATATTTCAGAGGTGAGACAATACAAGGTTGGACTTCTATGTTGGTGTCATTATGGTTTATAGGAGGTATTATAACGACAGGTGTTGGCATAACAGGACTTTATATAGGTAAAATATATACAGAAGTAAAGCAACGTCCAAGATATTTCATAGAAGAAAAAGTATAAAAAACAAGATTAAATATAAACAGGAATAAATTAAGTTAAGTAAAAATGAATAGAAAAAATTATCTGCCAGTGGCATTCTTTGTAGGATTATTTATGTTCTTCCTACTGTACTATATTGTAATTCATCCTCTTATTCCATACAATTCTGATGATTGGATGTTTATGTCAGCTAATCGTATAGCTCTTCCTTCTATCCATGCATGGAATCCGTCAAGAGTTTTCCCGGAATTTTTAATGCCTTTGGTGTCAGAATTAGCTTCTTTTTTGATATATCCATTGTGTCATGACTATTTTTTATCGCAAACAATATTACATTCTTTTGTTATTAGTATATTTCTTACTTCCTATGTAGGAATGTTCTATCATCTTTTGTATAAAAGATTTTCTGTAGAAAAGAAATTGGCAATGATGCTGTCTTTGTTGTTCTTGTTGCTTCATTACTTGATATTCCGGACACAAGATACTGCTAATGTTCATCTTTTCTATAGTAATGACCTTACGTGTCATTATTTTTACTTGATTCCTAACGTTGTAAATGCAATGTTGGTTATGAGTCTGTTGAAAAAAGATTGGTTGCATGGTAACGACTTTAATTTTGTAAAGAAGGGTATGCTCTTATTAGTTGTATATCTTGCCATTTGTTCTAATCTGTTTTGTTCAGACATTCTTGTTATCTTCTTAGGTACGCAGATTCTGACAACAATGCCCTTTGGTAAAAAGAAAGCAAAGAAATATATTTCGTTTGTAAAACAAAACATTTGTTTTTTTGGTATCATTGGCTTCTGGCTCTTTGTAAATTTGATGGAGTTGATGGGGCCACGTGCTGCTTATCTTGCCAAAGAGGCTCAAACTGTGGGTTTTACCTCTCAACTTGTAACTTCTATACATTCAATATTGGCGGTTAAATATAATGTGTTCTTTGTCTTGCTTGCACTCTTTGCACTTGCTGTTAGTGTATATGCTTTAAAAAAGGAAAAGCGTTTGCCTTTATTCACCATCCAATTATTGCTGTCATCGGTAATTACTGTAATTTATGTTGTTTTAGTTTCAGCTAAATCTGTTCCAAGCTATTCGAGTCGTCCCGATATTCTTTTTGCGGTATTCTTCCCAATTATCGTCTTGGCAGTTTTAGGAATCGTCAAAATAACTCGTTATTGGGAGAAGAGTATAATCGTATTGCCTGTTTTGTTATTGATTCTTTTTTCTCAGGTAAATCGTTCGCTTCCAACATTTGCAGATTTGCGTATTAATACAGATGTGCCTTTTAATTATACATTAAATACACTTCAGCGTGTCAATTACGATATTTTGAAACAAGTTGTTGAGGCCGATAAAAAGAATGGAGTTGATAACGTCAGTATTATTGTCCCTCATGTTGAGAATGATGGAGAAAACTGGCCGTACTTGCTTATATACAATAATTATTCAAATTCTCTCATTCAAACCTTGTATAAGCATGGCATTATAGAGAAGAAACTCAAAGGTGAGATGAAAGTCGGTAAAGATTTGTCTGAATATTAAAATTAATCAAAGTTTTTAGGATAAAATGGCGGAATCCAGAACAGCAAAAAGTATTAAAAATGCCCAAGTATCATTTTTCTATTATGTAGTTTTTATGATACTTGGCTTCTGGTCAAGAAAAGTCTTTTTTGATTATCTTGGTTCGGAAGTTGTAGGATTGGAATCGACAGTAGGAAACCTTCTCAGTTTTCTCAATTTAGCAGAATTAGGCATAGGTATGTCGGTTACCTATTTCCTTTATAAACCATTATTTTCAAAAAATTTTAATGAAATCAATCGGATAGTTACCCTGCAAGGCTGGATATATAGAAAAATAGCCTTTATGGTTATAGCAGGATCTTTGGTTTTATTATGTTTTTTTCCAAAAATCTTCAAAGGCATGGAATTACCGATTTGGTATGCCTATGCTATTTTTGGAGTCTTTCTTTTTAATTCCTTATTGGGCTATTTTGTTAATTATCGACAAATTGTTCTTAATACTGATCAGAAGGGGTATAAGGTAACAAGAGTTACTACAGGTATGGGAGCGGCATTAAAGCTGTTGCAGATATTTTTGTTGCCAGTAGTACCCAATCCTTTCCTCTTTTATGTAGGAACCAGTCTCTTTTCTACATTATTCAGTTGTTGGTGGCTTAATCATACTATTTCAAAGGAATATCCTTGGTTAAAGACTGTTGAAAGTAAAGGAAAGAGTTTGTTTAAAGAATATCCAGAGGTTATTAAAAAAACAAAGCAAATTTTCTTTCATAGAATCACAACCGTATTGTTGCTGCAAGGAACTCCATTTATCATGTATGCTTTTTCAACGCTTTCTATAGTAGCATATTATGCCAATTACCTATTGATAGTTGGAAAACTGAAAGATGTCATCAGTATGGTTTATAGTAGTGTTGGTGCTGCGATTGGAAATTTAATAGCAGAAGGAAACAAAGAAAAAATTGAAAGACGTTTTTGGGAGTTGTATGATTCTCGCTTTTGTATGGTTGCTATAGCCTTTATTTGTGTCTATTTTCTTTCTCATCCCTTTATCGCTTTGTGGTTGGGAGAGAAATATGTACTTGGAAATTTTCTTTTAATACTTCTAATTATTGATCAAAGCATATTCATTACCCGTAGTACTGTAGATCAATATATAAGTGGTTTTGGAATATTTCGTGATATATGGGCACCTATGGTTGAGGGTGCAATCAATATTGCAGCAGCTTTGGGGTTAGGATTTTTGATAGGCTATGAAGGTGTTATCTTGGGTAGTATTCTTTCTCAGGTAATTATTATTTGTATATGGAAACCAATTCTTCTTTTTCATGATGGATTGAAAAGTTCAGTAATGATATATTTCAGAAGGGTTGTTTTTAGATATATAGTAATCGTAATAGATGTTATTGCCTTTGATTATCTGTTTGCATTCTTTTTGCCTCATAGATTTTCAAGCTATTTTGTTTTCGGTGGCTATAGTTTGGTTGTAGCTATAATAGTTACTGTCTTTGTTTTTGGTGAATTCCTATGTTTCTCTCAAGGAACAAGAGATTTCTTTTTGAGAATAAAAGGTGTAATACAACATAAATATAATTAAAATGGAGAAAAAACGAAATTTAAATATTGAATTGATTCGTATATTTGCCATGATGTTAATATGCTTATGGCATGTTAATGGACATTTCCTGCCATTAGTTTCTAAAGAATCCAATCAGCTTGGTGGACTTTTAGTTAGAATCATGCCATATATTACCTTTCATGTTAATTTGTTTGTTTTGATAACAGGTTATTTTGGTATTCGTCATTCTTTAAAGGGAGTGGTGAAGACCAGTTCGCTTGTCATGTTTTATGCAGTTGTTCTTGGTGCCTTGCTTGCTGTCATAGGAGGGACTGGCTTTAACTGGATGCAAGTTTTGCCATTCAGCGGTTCTCCCTGGTGGTTTATGAAAGTTTATCTTTTGTTGGTATTGATTGCGCCTGTGATAGAGTGCTATCTGCTGCACATTTCAAAATATGGATTCTACAAATTATTGTTTGTTGTTACTTTTATTAATGTATATTTAGGATGGTTTATGCATGATTCCTTGTATAATCATCATGGATATGACATTCTCAATTTCATCAATGTATATTTGATAGGATGTTGGCTGCGGTTCGGGGGAAAATATATAGACTTGTTTAAAGCGAAGGTTCATTTGCCAGTTATCTTGTTTTTATTGTGTTGTGCAGTTAGGTATAAGGTACAGCCAATTGAAGCCTTTAACTGGTATGATTATTCGTCGCCTCTTAATCTGTTAATGGCAGCGAGTATGTTCTGTATATTCCTGAAAATAAAAGTATCTCAGAAATTATCTGGTTTCATCCTGTTCTTTTCTACCTCAGCAGTTGCCGTTTATTTAATAACTGATTACGAGGCATATTATCCATGGATAGCTTCTTGTTTGTCTCAATGTTTAAGTTGGAATTATAGCCCTGTAATACAGTTGATAATCGTTCTTGGCTTTGTTTCCTTGATGTTTGTCTTATGTTGTTTGGCTGATAAAGTAAGAATAAAACTTACCTCTTGCTTAGAAAACAAGATTTGTTCAAATGTAGAAAAGCTTTTGTTAAAAATAGGAAGGAATTAAAAAACAATGAATAAGATCAAATATCTCAACGGATTAAAAGGCATCGGTGCTATAATGGTGTTTCTCTGCCATTATCATTTGATGGGTTTTCCTATGCCGTCATGGATGAGTACTAACCCCTATGCTTCCTTGCTTATTGATGGTGGCTTTGCTGTGGCATTTTTTATTATCATCAGTGGTTTCACTGCATGGTTGTCTGTAGAAAGAAAGTTTCATGACATGGCTCTCTTGTCTCAAATGGCAGTTAATCGATATTTTCGCTTTGCTGTTCCTTTTGGCGTAGCGTTTATTATTATGTTTATAGCGTGGCATCTTGGAGCATTCGATTATCATGTAGAAGCTGGTAATTTTTCTGGTTCAGAAACATTAAAGACAGCTTTTTGGCCCGTTAGTATTGTTGGTTTCACCAAGGCATTATTATTAAGTCCTGTTAATCCTGATTTTTGGGATGCTCCTTTGTGGATGATGAAATATGTGTTCTTTGGAACTTACATTGCGATAATTGTGCGTATGGGTATAGATAATATGTCTCCTAAGTGCAAACTATTAGCGCTTGTGGTAGTCTTAGTATTGTTTGGTATAGGTGATATCTTTTATTTGGGTATCTTGATGGGATTTTTGTTCTCTTACTTATATAAGCAGCCAGTATGTACCCCGAAGAAGCTGATGGGGGGGCAAATCTTATTTATCCTGTTCCTTATAATAAGGTGGAAATTTCCAGTTAATGCCAGTGTCGAGGTGATGAATTTTTCGATGGCTATCGTGCTTTTACTTGCCATTTATATGTTGCCCTTTCTGCAGCGGATATTAGAGTCTCGCCCTCTTCAGTATCTTGGAAAAATAAGTTTTAGTATTTATATTTTCCATTGGCCTATTATGGGAGCATTAACCAGTTATGTTTATGTAAAAGTGCATTCTTTTCCTTATGCTTTCCCTGTTGTTTTTGGTTTGACGTTTGTTTCGGTAATTTTATTCTCGCACTTGTCGGAAAGATTCATAGAGAGAGGGGTGTCTAATTTTGTAATCAAACGAATTAATCAGTTTTTATTTGTTCCAAGATAAATTGATGACTTATGAATGATCAATTCAAGGTTAGTATAATAGTAGCAGTCTATAATGTTGAAAAATATATCCATCGTTGTGTGGATAGTCTTCTTTGTCAGACTCATCATAATATTGAGGTGTTGCTTGTAGATGATGGTTCCATAGATGGAAGTGCTGCTATTTGTGATGAATATGCTGCAAAAGACTCAAGAGTGAAGGCTATCCATCAAAAGAATGGTGGTGTAAGTTCTGCCCGACAGACTGGTCTTGAGGCTGCATCTGGTGAATTTGTGATACATGCCGATCCTGATGATTATGTGGATGCCGACATGATAGAATCTCTTTTGACAGAGGCTTTAACAACAGATGCTGATATTGTTACTTGCGATTTCTATATGAATGAACAGGTGATGAAGCAACATTACAAAGGTAGTGCCGACTTATTGAAGAAACTTATTTCTGTTGAGACCATTTGTGTTTGTTGGAACTCGATGGTACGCCGTGACTTTATTGTAAAGCATCATGTTTCATTCACACCCTCATGGTTATGCATGAGCGAGGATTTCTTATTCATCTGCCGTCTGTTGGTGGCTGGTGCAAAAGCAGTTCATCTTCAAAGACCATTTTATCATTATTGGGTTAATAATATGGGGAGTTTGACCAACAAAAAATCAGAGAAAAAACTGCTTTCCATTATAGCTGTAATAGATGAGTTGGGAAAAATGGTAAAATCCTCAGATTATGATGATTTTTATACAAGAAAGAAATCTGTTGTACAGTATGCTTATCATGGAAAAATGTTTAAAAAAGCCAAACTGCTTTATCCAGAGATTCGAAATCGAATGATATCTACGGAAGGCAAGGAAGCAGTTCGCATTTATTGTCAATTCCCTGCTTTGACATATTATTTTTGTCGAGTTTGTTACTATTGTAAACGTATTTTTAATATGATTTTGCGATGAATTTATTTTCAATAATTAGTAAGTTAAGAATAAAGGCAGATTCCTTGTATTACCATGCTGTGAAGGATCGTTTTGCTAAATTGGGACATGGAGTTTATATAGGATGGTTGTCTCAGCTGGTAGGTCCTGAATATATACAAATTGAGGATCATTCTTCTGTAGGAAAGGGAACCTGTCTTTGTGCATGGGATAAATATCAAGAACAGTCTTTTAGACCTCAGATTATATTATGTGAGAGGGTTATTATTGGACCATATGCACATATAACAGCATGTAATTCTATAAAGATAGGCAAGAATACCTTGTTAGGTAAATGGGTGACCATTACAGACAATTCTCATGGAGATACCTCAATAGATATAAGATCTTACCCCCCCATATCACGTCCGCTTGTATCTAAGGGAAAGGTTGTTATAGGAGAAAATGTCTGGATTGGTGATAAAGCAACAATCCTGCCAGGTGTAAGCATTGGTGATGGGTCTGTTATTGGAGCCAATGCTGTCGTAACAAAGGATGTTCCACCATATTCAGTGGTGGTAGGAAATCCAGCAAAAATCATTAATAAAATAAAAATATAAAAATCAAATTATACAATGAGTAAACCAAGATTAATCGCATTTTATTTGCCACAGTTTTATCCAACTAAAGAGAACGATGAGTGGTGGCAGCCAGGATTTACAGAATGGACTAATGTAGGAAGAGCGAAACCGCTGTTCCCCGGACATCATCAGCCAAAGGTTCCTGCAGATTTGGGTTATTATGATCTGCGTGTGCCTGAAACACGAGAGAAGCAGGTAGAGCTTGCTAAAGAAGCCGGAATTGAAGGTTTCTGCTATTGGCATTATTGGTTCGCTGGTAAACGTCTTTTAGATAGAGTGTTCAGAGAGGTAGTTGAATCAGGAAAACCTGATTTTCCTTTCTGCCTTTGTTGGGCCAATCATTCATGGCTTAAGAAAGTATGGGATCCTACGAAACCTGATAAAATGTTAATGGAACAAACATATCCTGGTGAGCAAGATTATATTGACCATTTCAATGCCATGCTTCCTGCATTTAAAGACCCACGCTATATGAAATGTAATGGCAAACTCATCTTTGGTGTTTTTGCTCCTCTTGAAGTTCCTGATTTTGAATTATTCAAAAGTACATGGAATAGGCTTGCTAAAGAGAATGGGCTTGAAGGCTTTTATTTCTATGGTATTTGTAGAGGTATGGATGCCTCAAAAGATGCCTTGGATAAAGGATATGATGGGGCGGCAGTAGAATATACATATCTTCAGAATGTTATTAAAAATCCCGTTAAAGAGTTTTTATGGCATTGTTTAAGATATTTTACTTCTCTTCCTAAAATAATGACATATAATCGCTATGTCAAAGATATGCTTATGTATTATCGTCCAAATGCGAATTATTTGCCATGTATAAATCCTAATTTTGATCATTCCCCTCGTAGTCATAACCGCGGTGTTATATTACTTGGATCAACTCCTCAAAAATGGGGTAGATTTTGTAAAGAGATTTTTAAGAGAATATCTTTTCGTACAGAGGAAGAGAATATAGTCTTTGTAAAAGCGTGGAATGAATGGGGTGAAGGTAATTATTTGGAACCGGATTTGCAGTTTGGCAAACAGTATATTGAAGAAACTCGCAAAGCTTTGAATGAGGCTAAATAAATGAGCATATTAAAATCTTATGATTACGATTCTTTTTCTCACAGCATGTGTCAATCCAAAAGGAATGGCATATACGAAGCTGAGTAATCCGGAAATTCGACTTCAGCAATATAAGGATGCTCTTGATTGGTATCTCGAAAATACTACGATGAAAATCTTGTTGGTTGAGAATTCTGGCTATGACTTCTCTGATTGCTATCAAAAGCAAATCAGAGAAGGAAGGCTTGAATTTATTTGCTACGATGGAAATGATTATGATCGAAGACGAGGTAAGGGGTATGGCGAGGCTGCAATAATGGAATATGGCTTTGCTCATTCTCTTTTAGTGGACCAGAATTCGGGATTGCAGATTATTAAGATTACGGGTAGACTTATAGTTCGGAATATAAATGAACTTTGTCATAGTTGTAATAATGCAAATACTGTTTATGCAAATATTAGCAAGGACGATTGGAATGGCAATATAGCAACCAGTCAAGTTGTGATGGCACCTAAGGATTTCTATTTTCATTATTTTCTGACTCGACGAGAGGAAATCAATGATAGCCAATGTCGTCATTTCGAACATGTCCTTTATGATGGTATTGTAGAATGGAAAAAAGCAGGTGGGCGACATCGAATGTTTTGGACTCCTCCCAAACTTGAGGGCATGAGCGGTACACATGGTACTAAAATATGTTCTACAATATCTGGGGTTCAACTTTTACGCTATCATATTATGTATATATTACGCCAATATTTTGGGTATCGAGGTTATGAGAATCCTTTTTATCATGGACAACCTAAAAAAGCATTAAGCGTATGACCAGACAAAACATGAGCAAACATCTTGATTGGGTTGATGGTTTGAAGGGCATCAGTGCCATCATCGTTGTTTTGCAGCATACGTTTGTAACGATTTTCGGATTGTCGGTATCTGATAACTTTAGAATACCTGTCGTTCATAATTTATGGGATGGCAATTTTGCTGTATCTGTTTTCATCATATTAAGCACAATACTTACTTGTCATGGCATAGAGAAGCATCGCAAAGAATTGATCAAACGATACAGGTATATCGTACTGAAACGCTATTTCCGATTGGTGGTTCCTGTGGGAGTTATCATTGTTATGATGTATTTACTCAACTTAGCAGGTCTTTTCTATGCAGAAGAATTTGGCGCAAAAACAAATAATTGTTGGTTGATGAACTCCACCGAAACATTAATTCATTTGCCAGGCAACATTCTGTGTGCACCTTTGGGTGGATGTTATACAATATTGCGTGTAGGATGGATGCTGAAATATGTATTCTTAGGGACAATGTGGGTCGTCATCTTAGATTTGTTGTTAGCAGAAAGGAAAAATAGTTCTAAACTTTTTTTATTGGCTATTTGTACTTATATTGCTTGGAAATGTGATTTCTATTATATTAATGTGGTATTTGGTTATGCCATTTATACATTTAGAGATGAATTGCGATATGGGGGGGGCAAAGAAATATATTCTTCTGCTCGTTCTCCTATTAATATTTTGTGTCAGTGATTTGTGTTATAAGACTGATCAATGGAATATGGTACGTGCTATTTGTATTGTATGTTTGGTCTTTATCTCAAATTGCTCTATTAAAATTCTAAGTATGAAACCTTTGGTATGGCTTGGAAATATTTCTATGAACATCTATCTTCTCCACATGATGGTATTGTATATGATTACGTGTCGCATGGCAAATGCTTTGCCTTTATCGCTGATGGATGTGAGTGTCATGTTTGTAGTAACATTATTGATAACTATAGTGTTGGCGTATGCTTATACAAAATTTGTTGAAATAAGATTGAATGGAGTTGTGGATAAACTTTTGGGAAAAATATAGAAAAAACTATGTGTTAAGATAAAATATCAACATCACAGGATTTTTTAAGGAACAATTGTAGTTTCTAAAATGATTTATAATCATTTGGTAAAAGGAACAAATTTTGTTTCCGGTTGACACTTTTAGAAAAGGTAAGCAGATAATGCCATTATGATATTTTTTATCGGGTCTTTAATATTTGAGTAAAGAGATTATAATGTATTATGATTTATAATTTGCTTACGTTTGATATTAGTATAATGGAGCATAAAATAATGAAAATTGTAAAAGCCATTCCACCTTATATATATAAAGGTGCGAGTAATT
>OOCI01001617.1_pt1 | contig 16046 bp, 7 predicted proteins | sample 1671761 | NCBI WGS metagenome assembly OOCI01 (sample SAMN06348190, study PRJEB24527) | human gut metagenome | biome: human gut; feature: ankylosing spondylitis patient; material: feces | host: Homo sapiens | place: China | collected 2015-10
ATCAGGGAAAGGGAAAAAACTGGGGATTACTCTTCGATCAGAAAGATAAAGAGCGAATCATCGAAGATGGAGATATCACCATGACCTGCCGTCATTTCTTCACGCTACCATGGGATCCTCGCGCTACAGATGGAAGTAAATGGCCTGAAGGCGGTGGATTGATTCTGAAACTAGCCAAGAACGAATACATCATAGCAGGTAATGGAATCGTCGTAGTCTTCCAAAGCAAGACTGAAAAAGCGCAAGCTGAAGAAAAGAAACTCGGTGAGGACGGATTTGTAGACAATGGTGGAACCGAAACAAAGAAACAAACCGCTACTTTCAAAGGCAAGCGTATCGGTATCGGATATGTTGACCAGGTTCTAGTAGACGAAAACGGCAAATTACAGTTTATCCGCCGTGACAACGGCGATCAGGACCACCAGGGGCGCCATGCCCGCATCTCATGTGGAGACCATAAAATACTCCACATCAAGCTATACGAATACTAAAATGTCTATATATAATAAGGTATAAAGGGGATTTGCAGCTGCATATCCCCTTTTTTCACCTAAACATGTCTGTTTTATTATACATGAAACATTTAAAAACACGCAAGATACAAATTTTAACTGCACTTTACAAAAAACGACATATCTTTGCAGCCGTAAACAATTAACAAAATAGTAAGTAGTAAACATTTCCTATAAGCTGTTAAACTATGAAGTTATATTTAAAACAAACAACAATCTTGATGGGTATGTGTTCCGCACTTGGAATGTATGCTCCAGAGGTACAAGCTAGCAATGGAGAAGCAAATTCTCTGATAGCAACTTCAGTACAACAAACAAAAAAGGTTACAGGTAATATCAGCGATTCTATGGGTCCGCTGATTGGTGCAACAATCAAGGAGAAAGGAACAGGTAACGGTGTAGTAACCGACCTGGATGGTAATTTCTCTATTAATGTAAAGCCTGGTGCTACGCTCGTGATTTCTTATGTTGGTTACAACACCAAGGAAATTGTAGTAGGCAATCAGACAAACATTAAGGTTTCAATGGAAGAAGAAGGTCATAGCCTCAACGATGTTGTCGTTATCGGTTATGGTACCCAGCGCAAGGAAGCCATCACAGGCTCTGTAGCCAATGTAGGTGGTGACAAGTTGAACCAAATTGCTTCATCAAATGCCGCACAAGCCCTCCAAGGTCGTGTTGCAGGTGTATTGATGACCCAAACCTCCTCACAACCTGGTGCAGAGATGCAAATTCGCATCCGTGGTCAGCGCTCATTGACAGCCAGTAATGACCCATTGATTGTCCTTGATGGAATTCCATTTATGGGCAATCTCTCTGACATCAATCCGGCAGACATCAAGTCTATGGACATTCTCAAGGATGCTTCCGCAACGGCCATTTATGGTTCCCGTGGTGCCAATGGTGTCATCATCATCACCACCAACAAGGGTGCCGAAGGAACTCCAGCTAAAGTAAGTTACAATGGTTACTTTGGTTTCAAGAAAACATTCCATAAGTTCCCAATGATGAATGGTAAGGAATTCGCAGCTTTACGCAAGGCTGCTGGTAAATACGAAAACACCTTGGACGAAAGCGATGACACAGATACCGACTGGCAAGATATGTTCTTCAAAACAGGTATCACCACAAGTCACGATGTCAGCGTAGCAGGCGGAACTAAGGGCGGAAGCTATAGCTTCGGCGCAGGTTACTACCATGACGAGGCTGTCGTTCCTACACAGGGATTCAATCGTATCTCTGTAAGAGGTAACTTTGACCAAAATGTCGGTAAGTTCTTCCATTTCGGCTTGTCAACCAACAATAGTTATCGTGAAATCAAAGGTGGCAACGTTGGCATCTACAATGTTTTGACCATGAGTCCTCTCGCAAATCCATACGATGAGGAAGGCAACTTAAAGAGAGTCATCAAGATGCCTCTGGACAACACATGGGTATTGACCAAGGACGTAGCAGAAAGTCTCGAAGACTCTTGGCTCAATGAGAGCAAGGGTATCGGTTCTTACAACACCTTGTTCGCGGAGGTAAAATGCCCTTGGATACAAGGCTTGTCATACCGAATCAACGTGGGTCTGAACTACCGTTCCAACAAACAAGGTGCTTTCACAGGTACAGGCATTGGTAGTGACAACGCAGATTCTCCAAACAGTGCATCAGTACAAGAATCTGTTTACAAGAACTGGGCTGTCGAGAATTTGATTACTTACGATCACACTTTTGCAGAAAAGCATCATGTCAATGTTGTTGGTATGTATTCTGCCGAGCAGACGACTTATGAACAGACACAAATGTCTGGTCAAGCTATTCCTGCTGAATACTTCCAGTATTATAATATAGGTGCAGCCACAAAGAATCTATCCGTCAACCCAAGCTACCAAAACTACTGGCAGAGCGGCTTGATGTCTTGGATGGGACGTCTTATGTATTCATACGACAATAAATACATGGCTTCTGTAACATTCCGTGCTGACGCATCTTCTCGTTTGGCAAAAGGACACCAGTGGCACACTTACCCAGCAGTTTCTGTAGGTTGGAATATCGCACGTGAGAAATTCATGCAAAACTTGACTTGGCTTGACAACTTGAAGCTCCGCATTGGTTATGGTGAGACCTCAAACCAGAGTATCAATCCTTACTCTACCCTCGGTGCACTCAGTACACGTCCATACAACTTTGGTCCAACTACTTATGACCGTGGATTCTATGTAAGCACATTACCTAACACAGAATTGGGTTGGGAATACTCATCTACCTGGAACTTCGGTGTTGATTTCAGTCTCTTCCAAGGTCGTCTGAGTGGTACTTTGGAGTACTATATTCAGGACACTAAGGATTTGTTGTTAGGCGTATCTCTCCCATCTACCTCTGGCGTGAACAGCTATACAGCAAATGTCGGAAAGACACGTAATAAAGGTATTGAGTTCTCTTTAAACGGTACCATTCTTGATGGCAAAAACGGCTGGACTTGGGACGCTGGTATCAACTTGTATGCCAACAAAAACAAGTTGGTAGCATTGGCATCAGGTGCAGATCGTGATCTGGGCAACCGCTGGTTCGTAGGTCATCCTATTGATGTCATTTACGACTACAAGAAGATTGGTTTGTGGCAAAAAGACGACAAATATCTCGACATTCTTGAGCCAGGTGGAAATGTGGGTATGATCAAGGTTGAATACACCGGTGATTACAATGAAGACGGAACACCTACTCGTCAAATCAACAGCGATGATATGCAAATCATGGATATGGATCCAGACTTAATGGGTGGTTTTAACACAACAGTGGGTTATAAGAACTTCGACTTGACTGTCATCGGTTCATTCCAGATTGGTGGCAAGTTAGTCAGTGCACTCCATTCTTCCAACGGTTATCTTAACCTATTGTCTGGTCGCCGCAACAACATCAAGGTAGATTATTGGACAGAAGACAACACGAATGCCAAATATCCAAAACCTGGTGGCATCATGTCTGGCGACAATCCAAAATATGGTTCTACATTGGGTTACTTCGACGCAGGCTATCTCAAGATTCGCACCATCACATTGGGTTATAACTTCGCCAAGTTGAATGCCATCAAGAATCTTGGTATAAGCAAACTCCGTGTATATTGCTCAGTACAAAACCCATTTGTATTCTTCTCTCCATTCAAGAATGAATGTGGTCTTGACCCAGAGACCAACACATTGAGTAACAATGGTGGTACAATGGCAGTAACCATGGAGGGTTACACCAACGCTCATAAGATACCTGTAGTAGGTTACAACACCCCATCTACACGTAACTTTATCTTCGGTATTAATGCAACATTCTAAAGATATACTATTATGAATAAGATATTAAGCAAAAATATAAAAGGCCTTGGCATTGCGTCTATCGCACTTTTAATGCTGGGTTCATGCTCAGACATACTAGACGAGCAACCACGCAGCCAATACGACCCAACCTTCTTCAAGACAGAAAATGGTATCAAGGGAGGTCTTACAGCACTTTACTCACATCTCCGTGACACATACGGTCAAGCATACTACTACAACAACTGCGAGACAGGTACGGATGAATATACCTGGGCACAGTCTGCCGATGGCAACTTTAAGGACGCAGACCTTTCTGGCGTAGGAACTCTGACCTCTCTGTCATCACGTTCTGACGTCTTGTGGGGCAACGCTTTCACATACATCAATACTGCCAGTGGCGTTATTGAAAACGGTGAGCAAGCAGGTATTAACGAATCTCTTCTTAGCGAAGCTCGTTTTTTCAGAGCATTCGACTACTTCCGTCTTGTACAGACATTTGGCGGTGTACCTTTGGACTTAGGTGCTGGCGAATTGAAATTCAACACCTCTCCAACTCGCACCTCTGCACGTAATACTGTACCAGAAGTTTACACTAAGGCCATCTTCCCTGACTTGAAGAAAGCAGTAGAGAACTTACCTGAAAAAGGACGTGTAACAGGTGGCGTCACCAAAACATTGGCACGCCTTATCTTATCACAAGCATATCTCACCTACGCTTGGTGGTTGGAGAATCCTAATAACATTCCAACTTACCCAGAGTGCGAACGTAAAGATCTTGACGGGCACGATGCTACTTGGTATTTCCAGCAGGCATACGATATCGCCATTGAAGGCATCAAGAACCCAGCTGGTTTTGGCTTGATGGACACCTATTATGACGTAAACCTCGCAGAAAACGATCGCAACAAGGAGATGTTGCTTTACGCTGACCATACAGAGAAAAGCGAGGAATACAATGGAGGTTCCCTCTCTTATGGCGGTGGTGGCGCACCAGACAACTTCGCCTCTTGGATGGTATGCTGGAACTACCCTAACATGCAAATCGAAAAGGCTGATGGTTCTAAGTTCAATCCAGTATTGCGTGCTGCTGTTCAAGCCTTAGGACGTCCTTGGACTCGTATGGCACCTACGCAGAATGTTTTCAAAGAGACTTTTGCTGACAAGACCAACGACTCTCGTTATGATGGCACATTCACCTACACATTCCGTGCGAACTGGGACTTAGGCGGCAATAACACAGAAAAAGGTATTGGTGCCAATGGTATGGACATCAAGGTGGGTGATGCTGTCCTCACTTTCGTTGATAACGATAACAACATCTCTTACAATGGAAATGGCGCAGGTGTAGGCGCAGGTACAACCGCTGGTCGTGCAGACTATGTAGTAGGTCCTTCTGCCATTAGCCGTTTCAAGTACCCTATTCTCTGGAAGATTGGTCCTTATCGTACAGATAACAACGGAACAACAGGTCAGCCAAATGCAGGTAGTACACGTCCATTCCCAATCTGCAAATTCTCAGAACTGTACTTTGCCGCAGCAGAGGCAGCAGTAAAGGGAGCTACCACACAACCAGGTTATTCTGCCCGTGAGCTCATCAACGTCATCCGTGCTCGTGCAGGAAAGTGGCGTTGGGACAACAACGGCAACAAGGAGAAGATTGAAGACCACAGTGCAGAAATGACAGCTGCTACCCCACAGACCATCACCATCAACTACATCTTGGATGAATTAAGCCGTGAGTACTTTGGCGAAGGCCATCGTTGGTTCGACCTCGTACGCACCCAGACATGGGCAGAGCGTGCTGGCACGTATGAAATCGCAGGCGCAGGTGCAGCCGACCATGAGCCTCAGACTTTCAAGCGCGACATTCCAAAAGATTTCTATCTCCGCCCTATTCCACAAGGTCAGATTGATGCAATGATGATGAGCGACGCAGAAAAAGAAGCTTATCAAAATCCAGGATACAGAAACTAAACTTGCCAATATATTGCATGTTTAGCAACCCATAACCCAAGAGGGTGTGCCAGTTTTAACTGGCACACCCTCTTTGTATGCAACATTTTATACCCATAGATAACTTATCATATACTTTTATATAGAAATGAAACATGAACTAACACCAATGACACATTCGTTAACCCTTACTCTAAAAATATTTGCTTATCTTTGCAACCGAAACCAATTATAAAAGAATAAACAATAATATAAACCAAACAAAACCAATTAATCATGAAACATGCAGGTAATGCTTTAAAGTACCTGTCATTATTGTTTATGTTCGTTGCATTCCCATACCAGAATGCAGTGGCTCAAAACGGTAATGTTAAAGGTACAGTGGTCGCAGACGATGGTCCAATCATTGGCGCGACAGTTCGTGTGAAGGGGCAGCCAAATATGGCAACCGTTACCGACCTGGACGGTAACTTCACCCTGAAAGCCCCAAAAGGTGCAACTTTACAGATTTCTTATCTTGGCTATAAAGATAAGGAGGTGAAAGTTGGCAATGGTCCTATTGATGTAACTCTGGTAACCGACGCCCAGGCTCTCAGCGAGGTGGTGGTAGTAGGTTATGGTACCATGCGCAAGGCTGATTTGACCGGTGCGGTTACCCAGGTAGACAACAAAGCTTTTGAGAAATCAGTCACAACGAGTATCGACCAGGTTCTCCAGGGTCGTGCTGCCGGTGTGCAGATTCAGGCCAACACAGGTACTCCTGGTGGTAGTAGTACCATCCGCATCCGCGGTACGAACTCTCTGAATGCCACCTCCCAACCTATCTTTGTTATCGATGGTGTCATCATCGACTCAGATGGTTCTGACAATGGAAATTCCAACCCATTGGCAGGCATCAACCCTAGCGATATCCTGACTATGGATATTCTGAAGGATGCTTCGGCTACCGCTATCTATGGTTCACGCGCATCTAATGGTGTCATCATGATTACCACCAAGCGTGGTCAGAATGGTGAGGCTCAGATAACCTACGATGGTTATGTGGGTTGGCAGGCTATGCCTAAGAAACTTGACGTGATGAACTTGAAGCAGTATGCTGAGCACTACAATGCTATCTCTGATGCCAAGATCAAGCCAGCATCCAGCACCTGGCTGCGCCCTGAACTTCTCGGCGATGGTACTGACTGGCAGGACGAACTGTTCAGTACAGCCTTCATGACCAACCACAGTCTTTCTCTTTCTGGTGGTAACGGCCGCACTACCTATGCTATTTCTGCCGGCTACCTCAACCAGGACGGTATCGGTCTGAAGACTGGTTTCAAGCGCCAGACCTTGCGTGGTAACATTGATACCGAACTCAAGAAATGGCTCAAGGGCGGTATTTCTTTCTCACTCTCTGATTCAAAGCAGGAAATGGAGAAAAACTGGGACATCATCATGACCGCATTGAAGTCTCAGCCTTCTGTTGCCGTGCGCAATCCCAATGGTGGTTATGACGGACCAGACGACCAGTGGATGCCAGACAACGCAGTAGCTTTGGCAGAAATCAAGACCAACTATGCCAAGCGACTCAACTTCCGTATCAATACTTATCTGGAAGCAACTCTCCTGAAGGGACTTACCCTGAAGACTGAGCTTTCTACAGATTATAATCTCAACAAGACAAAGACATACCAGCCAGACTATAAGTTTGGCGTGCGCGAGAGTTCACAGCGCGATGGTGCCTGGTACAAGAATGATACCAAGTACTGGTCTTGGCGCAACATCCTGACCTATAACGGAACTATTGCCGAGAAGCATAATATCAATGTAATGGCTGGTCAGGAAATGAGCCAGAGCTATTGGGAGAACTTTGCTGCCAGCAACTCCGGTTATCTTTCAAACTCCGTAACCGACCTCATTGCCGGTGCAACAACAGGTGCCAACATCAACCTGACCCAAGGTAACCAAGACGGCTACAAGCTCTACTCTTACTTCGGCCGTGCACTCTACAATTATGCTGACCGCTATCTCCTGACAGCAACACTCCGTTGCGATGGCTCCAACAAGTTTGCCGAGGGTCACCGCTGGGGTTGGTTCCCATCAGCAGCCTTCGCATGGCGCGCCAGCCAGGAGAACTTCCTGAAGGACAACAAGGTCATCAACAACCTCAAGTTGCGCTTGGGCTGGGGTGCTACCGGTAACCAGAACGTACAGCAGTGGGCCTATGCAGCCATGCTCAAGAACTATACCACTTCATGGGGTGTGGGCGTCATGAATGCCAACAATGCCAACCCGGAACTGAAGTGGGAGACCACCTACTCTACCAACGTAGGTTTCGACTTATCTCTCTTTAACAGCCGCATCGACATCGTGTTCGACTGGTACTACAAGAAGACCAACGACCTGCTGATGATGCTCGACCTGCCAGCCTTCATCGGTTCTGGTACAGGTTCCAAGTATGGTACTGCCTCCAACCCTTGGGGTAACGTAGGTAGTCTGGAGAACAAGGGTATCGAGTTCACCATCAACACCGCCAATATCGAGAACAAGAACTTCTCATGGCACTCTAACTTTGTATTCTCTCTGAACCGTAATAAGGTGGTATCACTTGATTCTGAGACAGGTAGTCTTCCTCAAACCGTACAGATCGGTTCTGAAACTGCTACCGTAACCAATACCAGGGTAGGTCAGCCTATCGGCCAGTTCTGGGGTTACAAGGTTATCGGCCGTTTCGACAAGCCAGAAGATTTCTGGTATAAGGATGCCAACGGCAACGTGAAGCAGGTAGCTCTGCCAGAAGGTGCCAAGATTGCTACAAGTCCTACAAGTGGTGGTGTATTCATCGGCGACTATATCTATGAGGATATCAATGGCGATGGTGTCATCGACAACAACGACCAGACCTTCATCGGCAACCCAGAGCCTAAGTTCACCTTCGGTTTCGGCAATACATTCTCTTATAAGGGCTTCGACCTGAGCTTCCAATTCAGCGGCTCTTACGGCAACAAGATTATGAACTATGGCAAGCGTTTCCTCAACATCACCGGTTCTACAAGCAACCAGTTGACTGAGGTGATGGACTATGCACGTCTGGCTAAGTATGATGAAAACGGTCCGGACGACTACCGCAACTACTACGTTGTTAACACCGGTTCCATCATGCCTCGTCTGTCAACAGAAAGTGGTGTAAACAAGAACAACCGTGTAAGCGATGCTTATGTAGAAGATGGTTCATACATCCGTCTCCAGAACATAGCACTCAGCTACACTTTGCCTCGCAAGTGGCTCAGCCACACATTCCTGAACAACGTCAAGCTCTACTGCAACGTTCAGAATGTATTCACTATCACCAAGTATGATGGCTTCGACCCAGAAGTTGGTTCGATGCGCGGTAATGCTCTCCTCAACGGTGTAGACTACAGCCGCTATCCATCACCACGCATCTATACTTTCGGTGTAAATGTGCAGTTCTAAATCATCAACTTCTTAAAGTAACAAGAACATGAAAACAAACATATTAAAATATACATTGGCGCTGGCGGGAATGCTCTCATTCACGGGCTGTGCCAACGACTTCCTAGAGCAGAAGAATACCTACCAGATTTCGCAGGATAACTTCTTCGACAACGATGAAGCCGTATCACAGGCAGTCATGCCGTTATATAGCTATGTTTGGTACGACTTCAATGATAAGTTCTATTATGGAATGGGCGATGGTCGTGCCAACAACATCACAGCTCAATACTCAGACTACCTTTACCCATATACAAACTTCACTGAGACTGGTCTTTCCATTGGTCTTACCGAAGCTTGGGGTTCACTCTATTCGGTTGTAGCTCAGGCAAACAATACCATCAACAACATAGCCAACCACTCGTCTTCCAACGTAAGCGAGACGGCTAAGTTGCAGGGTATTGCCGAAGCCCGTTTTATGCGCGGTCTCGCCTACTGGTATATCAGTTCACTTTGGGGATGCGCTGTCATCTACAACGACACCCAGAGTCTGGTTAACAATTACGTAGTTAGTCCAAACCCTGGAATAGACGGCATTGAATATGCCATCCGCGATATGGAGTACGCAGCCGTTCATCTGCCAGCAGCCTCTCCTGCTACAGGCCGCATCAACAAGTATGCTGCTTATGCCATGCTGAGCCGCTTCTATCTCTCAATGGCCGGTTTAACCACCAGCGGCCGTTACGACGGAACCAATGCGGCTACAGATAAAAACCGCGGAACCCGCAACGAATATTATCTAGATGCTGCCAAGAAAGCTGCAGCCATTGTTATTGAGCAAGGACCTTACCAGCTGGCTGATACCTATGCAGAACTGTTTGCTGCCTCTACCTTTAATAATAATAGTGAGAGCATCTTCCAGTTGCAGTTCCAGGCAGGTGCAGAAGGAGGTCTTGCCCAATCAATGACCCGCTTCCTGGCATGGAGCACACAGGTCAACCAGGGCAACTCTTGGGGTGGCTCTACATTCTGCTCTTACGATCTCTGGGAAGAGTTCAAGGAGTATGAAGACCCTACCCTCGGCACAAAGGTAGATGATGCCATCCGCCGTCACAACTGCGTGGCTTCTTATGGCGAAACTTATCCTGAACTTTCTGCCAATCCAGAGAAGCCATATATATATGGTGAAACCGAGAGTCCAGGCAACCAAGGTGCCAACATCAAGAAGTATGTCATCGGTACCAATGCTGTAAACGGATTTGCGAAGAACAACAACTCGGGTATCAATACTTACATGATGCGTCTGGCTGAGGTTTACCTCAACTATGCCGAAGCAGTATTGGGTAATAACGCAACGACTACCGATGCTACGGCACTCAAGTATTTCAACGAGCTACGCACCCGTGCAGGTGTTCCTACCAAGAACAGCCTTTCCTTCGAAGACATCCGTCACGAATTCCGTCTGGAAACAGCATTCGAAGGCTTGTACTGGTACTTCATCGTCCGCCGCGGCTACTATCAGCAGCAGGAAATGGTGAACTATATCAACAACCAGTACCGCAATGCCAGCTACTTCAAGTCATCTACTCACGAATATGTTCTGAGCGATGATTATACTGCACCTGGTCCTAGCGTAGCTACGGCAACAGCCAAGAATCTGACTTTGCCTATCGCTGATACCGACCAGACCAAGAATCCTCTCCTCAAGCCAGACGGTAACGGCAACATAGCTACCGTAGCTTACCAGTTTGGCAACCGCGAGGTAGAAGACACCGATTTGTTTAAATAACAGGCACAACCTGTATCATTCATCTTTAATAAATAAAGAATTATGAAAACAATTAAATATCTCTGGACATTGTGCCTCGCATTGGCTGCATTCACCCTTACAGCATGCAGCGATGACGACAACGGCGGAAGCTCGGCTGCAATGCAGATTAACCAGATATATCTGGAGAATGTGGACGACGAGGTAAATCAGGATCGTCCGGTGGAGTTTGCCCGTCTGGGACAGTTGCTCCGAATTGAAGGTTCCGGCTTCAGCGGCTTGAAGAAAATCTATGTCAACGGTTACGAAACTTATTTCAACAACGCCCTGATGACCGATAATAATGTATGGGTTACGCTGAATGCCGCTACTCCGATAGACAAGGCAGATGCTGACGTTCGCAATACCATCGTATTCTATAAGAACGACAACAACAAGCTGGTTTACGAATTTACCATTCGTGCAGCTGCACCTGCTGTTACAAGTGTAGACAACACCTTGCCTAAGGCTGGCGAAACGGTAACCGTTTATGGAGCCAACCTGCAGGAAACTACCAAGATTACACTTCCTGACGGTACAGAAATTACTGATGGCATCCGCAATGATGCCGACGGCAAATGGTACAGCTTTACCGTTCCAAGTTCTGCCGACCTCACCAAGTCGGGTTCCATCACCAGCGAAGGGGCCAATGGTACAGCCAAGTCACCAACCTATTTCAACGACTTCGGCAACTTCATTACCGATTTCGATGGAAATGGCGAACTGGGTTCATGGAGTGCTACTTACGGAACCGATGACCTGGTAGACGATCCTCTGAACAGCGGCCGTGGCAAGGTAGCATTGCTCGCTCCACAGTCTCTGCTCGATGCAGGTGGTCTGGATGCAGGCGGTAATGGTAAATACTGGGCAACAGCAGGCAACGATAATGCAAACGACGACTGGAGCCGCATGTACACCACCATCCCTGCCGAGACAAGTGCTTCCGACCTGGCTATCCAGTTCGACATCTATTGCCCGGAGCCATGGGATCTCACAGGTCAGCTCGAAATCTCTCTGCAGAACAACCTGAACGGCTATGGTTGGGGATCAGCTCCTACAAAGTACAGCGCAGAGTACACCAACACAGCTACCGTATGGGTTCCTTGGCTGAACACAGAGGATGGTTCTCATACAGCCTGGAGCACAGGCGAACGCTGGCAGACCATCACCATTCCGATGACTGCTTTTGGCAATTACGACCCGGAGAAGGCTCCAGACGTAACCTTCCAGAAGATTGTAGAAGACAGAAACGGAGGTTCATACAGGAACTTCGTCCTGTTCCTCGCCAACAGCGACCTGGAATTCTCTGACGACATCAAGTACAAGGCAAGTACCTTCAACCTGAAGATTTATGTAGACAACTTCCGCGTTGTCAGCACCAAGTCTATCACGGTAAAGGACTTCAATGATGACGAAACAGCTACAGAATAATAACCCTTAAATGAAAATCATGATGAAAATCAATAAGATAATGATACCAGTAGTAGCATCAGCGATGCTACTCACTGGTTGCGACGACCAGATCATGCAGTGGGGTAAGCCAGCCAATCATGCTGACGTTACCAAGGCAGAGATTCCGCTCGCCGTAAAGGAAGTCATCGCCAACTACGATAATATCAAGGACTATGCCCAGCAGTACACACCGAACATGAAGATAGGTATCGGTATGGGTGCTGACTTATATGCGAACAACGAGAATGGCGAAGGCGATCTGGCAAATGCCAACTATCAGGTATTTACACCAGGCAATGCGATGAAGAATGATGCCATTATGGGCAACAGCGGTTCTCTGAACTTCGCTACCGTAGACAAGCTCCTTGCAGCATTGGATGGCAACATGCAACTCTACGGTCATAACTTCTTCTGGCACACCCAGCAGAACCAGACTTATCTGAAATCGCTCATCGCCCCTACCCTGGTGGTAGAAAGTGATGGAGATATTGCCAACGTTCTCTCAGGCGATGCTGCCGATTTTAATGGCGGTACCACTGGCGGTTGGAGTGCTTGGGGCAGCAACAAGAATGAAGCAGGAGCGGTAGCCGGAGCCGGACAGGATGGCACGGCAGCACTCGTCCTTGAAAACAAGGGCGACGGCAACGCATGGGAAGCCCAGTGTGCCTATACATTCAATGATTATCTGGAGATGAACAAGACATACGTCATCAAGTTCAAGGCGAAGTCTACTTCTCCTGCCGGTGAATTGCAATTCCAGTATCAGAATGGAACCACATACAGTTCTCAGGGCGGATATAATACTTTCAACGTAGGTACCGACTGGCAAACCTTCCAGTATGAGTTCACCATTGACAAATATGACGATGTGAACCGCATCATCCTCAACTTCGGTAAGGTAGGCGCTACCTATACCATCGACGATATCCAGTTTGGTTTAAAGCAGGAAGACCCGATGAACAATGTACTTGCAGGTGATGCATCAGACTTCGAAGGTGGAACCACAGGCAATTGGGGCTCTTGGGGTAGCAACAAGGAAAGTGCCGAAGTAGAAGAAGGCGTAGGCTATAACAACAGCAAGGCTCTTGCCTTGAAGAACAAGGGCGACGGCAATGCATGGGAAGCCCAGTGTGCCTATACCTTCGACGATGCGCTGCAGGAAGGCAAGAAGTATATCATCCAGTTCTATGCCAAGTCTACTTCTGCTGCCGGCGAGTTGCAGTTCCAGTATCAGAATGGAACCACATACGCTTCTCAGGGCGGTTACAATACCTTTAGCGTTGGTACCGATTGGGTGAAATGCGAATTCACCTTTACCCCGGCTTACGATGACGCCAACCGCATCATCCTCAACTTCGGCAAGGTAGGCGCTACCTATTATATAGATAACATCAAGTTCGGTCTTGCCAAGGATCAGAGTACCGCAACAAGAGGCATCCAGTATGTTCTGGCTAGAAACGGAAAGGCAAGAAAGGGCACCCGTGCCGGCAGCAAGATGTACTACGTACTGAAGACTCCTGCCGAGAAGCAGGCTGCCCTCGAAGGTGCAATGGATGCATGGGTTAGCGGCGTAGCTAATCACTTGAAGGAAAAGAACGTGGTGCCTTTCGGCTACGATGTCATCAACGAACCTATCGCCGACGGCAGCTATGGTCGCCGTGGATATGATGGTGTATTCGGAATGGAAGGCGACAGCGAACCTACCGAGTCAGAAGCAGATGGTCTGAGCCTCAACTGGGAATCAGGTCACTGGTATTGGGGCTATTACGTAAAGGACTACCCTGTCAGGGCATTCCAACTGGCACGCAAGTATCTGCCTGCAGATACCAAGCTCTTCGTCAACGACTACAACCTGGAGACCTCTCCTAAGAAGCTCGAAGCGCTCATCAAGTTCGCAAAGGAAATAGATGAGAAGAACGGCTCTCCTATTGTAGATGGTATCGGAACCCAGATGCACGTCACACTCAATTGCAGCGACGATGCAGAGAAGAACGCAGCCAGCATTGCGGAGCTGAAGACAAAGGTAGATGCCATGTTCCAGACGATGGCTGCCACAGGCAAGCTGGTTCGTGTAACCGAGCTCGACCTTTCTCTCGGCACCGGCACTCCATCCAGCAACCAGTACAAGGCACAGAGCGATGCCTACCGTATGATAGTGGAGAGCTACAAGGCAAATGTGCCAGAGGCTCAGCAGAGCGGTATCACCATCTGGAGTCTGTCAGACAACGAGGCTGAGCACGAATACTGGCTCAAGGGTCAGGTGCCTAACCTCTTCGACAAGGACTACAAGCGCAAGTGGGCTTACAAGGGCTTCTGCGATGGTATCGCCGGCGAAGATCTCGGTCTGAAGTATGGTGGTGAAGAATACAAAGCTTTCTATGAGAAGAACAATGTTTCTTCTACCGTAGACAAGTAATTAAAGAGAAAATTCATGAAAATCTGTCGTAATCTCACTTTTTTATCGAGATTACGACAGATTTCTCGTTTAAAAGTTGTCGTAATCTCATATTTTTTGTAACTTTGCGACAGGTTTCACTAATATGAGATAGATATGAAGGAGAATATTATAGGCAGAGAACAAGAGATTGGAAAGCTTGAGAACTATATTTCAAGCCGCAAATCAGAATTTATAGCCATCTATGGCAGACGCCGTGTAGGCAAGACTTTTCTTGTAAAAGAACTGTTCGAAAACAGATTTACATTCCGCATTACAGGCAAAGACAATGTTACAACCAAGGAGCAACTTGCGAGTTTCAGCTTCGCACTCAACGACCAGTTAGGCATAGAAACTGATGCTTCTAATTGGCCGGAAGCATTCCGGCTTCTGCAGAAAGCATTGGAAAAAATGCCAGAAGGAACAAAAATCATCTTCTTCGATGAACTTCCCTGGTTCGACACGTATGCCTCCCACTTCATCAGTGCACTGGAACATTTCTGGAACGACTGGGCATCATACCGCAGCGACATCAAACTGATAGCCTGTGGAAGTGCTACCACCTGGATGCTCAACCAGGTTATCAATTCACGGGGAGGGCTCCATAATCGCATTACTCACAACATTCTGCTCTCTCCCTTCAAGCTGCATGAAGTAGAAGAGTATTTCAAAGCACAGGGTTTTTATTATGAGCGCCCGGAAATCATTGAGTGCTATATGGCAATGGGCGGTGTAGCTTATTACCTGTCTCTTTTCGAAAACAACAAAAGTGTGGCACAGAATATCCAGCAGCTTTGCTTCACCCGTGGCGGCGAACTCACCGAAGAGTTTGACCGTCTGTTCAGTTCGCTCTTCAAGAAAGCCGACAACCATCTTACCATAGTTAAAGCCCTGAAAAGCAAAGGCAAAGGAATGACCCGACAAGACCTGCTGGACGCCACGGGACTGGCAAACAACGGAAGGTTCAGCCAGATACTCAAAGAACTTGAGCAATGTGATTTCATCCGCAGTTATACTCCTTTCGGCAAGTCGAAGAAAGATATGATGTATCAGCTCATAGATCCTTTCTGCCTGTTTTATTTCAAATTCATGCATAATAAGGGGGCATTCCTCGACAACTATTGGGTCAAGATGCAAACCACTGCAGAGTATGAATCATG
>OOCI01001628.1_pt1 | contig 15982 bp, 16 predicted proteins | sample 1671761 | NCBI WGS metagenome assembly OOCI01 (sample SAMN06348190, study PRJEB24527) | human gut metagenome | biome: human gut; feature: ankylosing spondylitis patient; material: feces | host: Homo sapiens | place: China | collected 2015-10
CGCCGCCCTTGACCTTAGCGGTGTAGGAAGCGGTCAGCAGGTCGGTGTTGACATAGTTGCCGATATCCTTCTTGTCATAGGTCCAGTTGTTGGTGGGACGGCCGAAGTCGTCGGTATCGTCGGTGCGGACCAGCTTCTCGAAGTACTGCTCGCCGAACTGGACATAGCCGTCCTTCTTGGCCTTGGAGGCGAAATAGGTGTACTTGTTCCTGGCCATGGACTCGCCAGCGAAGGCGGCCTGCAGGTTTGCTTCTGTTTTGGATCCTTTGAGTTCCATGATGCGACCTCTGGAGAGCACTATGCCGAGAAGGTATTTAACGATATTCAACGCCGTTACATCTATGTATGGATGTTAATAAAATTTATATATTAAATGTAGGAGGGCCTGAAAATCCCAGCAGAGATGTTGGAGCCTGTGCACCTACATGAGATGTACATAGCAGGATGGGAGGAGCGATGGGGCTCACCGCTTCAGCTTCGCCATTATGCCCTTCTTCTTCAGGTTGCCGTCCTTGTCGAACTTCTCCCTCATGAGCTTGTCGTAGTTCTTCCTGAGGTTCAAGTCCCCCGGCTTGACCGACATCAGGTACTCGAGCTCCTCCTTCGCCTTCACGTAGTCCTTCACGTCGTTCAGGAGGAGGACCGTGTAGTTGAGGTGGTAGTCGTAGTTCCCGGGCTCCATGGCGATGGCCTTCTCGTAATACTCGCGTGAGCGCTGGAAGTCTGTGATCTGGTGCCTGAGGAACCTGGCGTACTGGTTGTACATCTCCGCAGAAGGCTCAAGCTCCAGGATCCTGTGGAACTTCTCATCTGTCTCCTTGTTGTACTTCTTGTACTTCGAGAGGACCGTGACGGCGGCCTTGAGGGCATCCACGTTGTCCGGCTCGAGGTCCAGGATGGCGTCGATCTGCATCATCCCATATTTCATGTCGTCCAGCTTGTGGATGATGATGTCTGCGAGCAGCAGCCTCGGCTTCGTGTTGTGTGGGTCCGTCCTGAGATATGCCTCGAGGGTGTCGACGGCCCCCTGTGCGTTCCCGCTCTCGGCCTGTCTCTTCGCCTTGCTCATGGCCTCGTACGCCGCATCGCTCATGATTGCCCGAGGGGTGCAATTACTATAAAGCCATGTCCGAGGAATCCACGTGGGTCCCGTCGGGAATGTTATATTTTGGACGCACTTTCGCCCTGTCATGAAGGCCAAGAAAGCCGGCCTGTCCTTCCTGGGCGGACTGCTCATGACACTGTTCCTGGTGATCGCCGTGCCGATCATAGTGGACAGCTATGTCCAGAGGTACATCACGGACGTCGTGGGCGACACCACTTTCCTCACCCTGTCCTCCGACGTCATAGTCAACCTGCTCGTATGGACGATAGTCATCGGGTTCGTCGTCCTGCTCGGGGCGGGCGGGATCCTGAAGAGGTTCGGCATCTTCGGGGTCGTAGGACTCGTGGTCGCATACTGGATTCTCGGAGACGTCACGGACGCCTTCATACCGCTGGCGACCCTCGCCATAGTCCTGGTGATAACCAAGACCATGCAGATCAGGAAGCGCAAGAAATCGGAGCAAAACGGGCATAATCAATAGATGTAACAATGTTTACATAGGTTTGATTTATATACAATGAGTAAATCTGGATTTTTGCAGGGAAGTCTAGGGCTTTGCAGCCGCTCATCGTTTCCTCCTTTCCAGTATGATCGGGACCCATTGGGTCTCACGGACTGTCCCTGCGCTTCCCCTTCTCGAACCCCTCGCATATCTGCTCGCAGACGCTCGTCTCGAAGTTGTTCACGTAGAGCGCCGCATAGACAGCGGATGTGGCGAAGAGGGGGACCAGGAAGGAAACGTAGTTCATCACTATGTCCGCAGCGTTCGTGCCGAGGTAAACGGACAGCACGAACATCATCATGAACACACCGAGTGCCATGAATGTCGTGAAGAGCCTGCTCCTGGCCCCGATCCACAGGTAGTAGTCCCTGGGGGCGGAGGAGCGGATCTTGGCTCCCACCGACTTGACTATTATCCACGGAAGGACCAGCGCAGGGGTGAACATCGAGAGCATGAGCGTGACGGCCAGCATCGTGTACTCGCCCAGCTCCTCTATGAGCAGCGGATTGACGAAGATGTACGACGAGATCAGGATACCCAGCATGAAGAGGTAGATCCAGAGCGTGAAGGCGGACGAGAAGTGGAACCTGTGGGAGTCCCTCTCGGGCTCGAGGACCACCTCCTCCACGTCGATTATGTCCGGGACCATGAAGAACTTCTCCGCCTTCCCCCTGCGGCCCGTGCCGGCCCTCGACTGGATCGACAGAAACACCCTTGACATGTATTGGCGCATGTACGCGCTGATGACGCTCAGCACCCCGATGGACGTGAAGTAAACTATCGCGATGGTCGCGCCGAATCCGAGGAAGAACTGCGAGATGTCGTCCAGATATATGTCCAGGACACCCATCATGTCGAAGATGGCCTCCGCGAAGTAGACCTCCCCCATGATTATCCCGGACAGCCACATCATCCCTGCCATTATCACAGCGAAGATGAAGACCACCCAGTTGTTGAACACCCCGCGGTCCATCATGATCAGGCATGGCACGCCCAGTACGGCGAAGCATGTGACGAACACCAGGCACAGGACCTCCACGAGGTTGGAGAACGAGAACTCGACGTAGAGCATCCCGCATACCCAGATGATCAGACACGCCACCACGAAGTAGGGGAAGATCCTTATCAGGAGCTGGTCGCGACCAGGGACCTTCCTGATGGCGTCCCTCTTGGGCGGCAGCCTCTCGGCGGCATGGTCGATCCTTTCGTTGAAGTCCTCCTTCTTCTCGGAGAGCCAGCGCCTGCGCATGCATCATCGGAAGAGGTCATAGGATAAAAGGTGAGCACCTCCGGCGCGCCGAATTCCCGACATTCCTCCGAGATATTTTATCTGGCTAATAAGATGCGCGGGCCATGGCAGAGCACAGCGGTCTCAAGAACCGCGGATACACGGCAGCTGACGTCGAGGACCGCCGCAAAGCGGCGGAGGAGTTCACTGGAGCCAGCCTCGACACCGTATCCAAGTATGGATTCGACCCGGAGACCGCATCGAAGAACATCGAGAACATGATCGGGACCATCCAGATCCCGCTCGGATACGCAGGGCCTGTGAGGATAACGGGGGAGTACGCCGAAGGCGACTTCCTCGTCCCCCTGGCCACTACGGAAGGGGCACTGGTCGCCTCGATCTCCCGCGGAATGTCCGTCATGAACGACGGCGGAGGCGTGAGGACCATGGTCTGCGCCGACGCGATGACCCGTGCACCCGTGCTCAGGGTGGAGGGCATAGAGCACTCCAAGAGGGTGATGGCCTGGATAGAGTCCCACAGGGGCGACATCGACGAGGCCGTTGCATCCACAACCAGCCACGGGAGGCTCTCCAGGATAGACATGTATCCGGACGGGAGAAGCCTGTTCCTGAGGTTCGCCTTCGAGACCGGGGACGCAATGGGCATGAACATGGCCACGATCGCCTCCGAGGCGGTCTGCCGCCTTCTCGAGAAGGAGACCGGCGCCGTCATGATCTCCGTATCCGGTAACATGTGCTCGGACAAGAAGCCGGCCGCCATCAACATGATCAACGGGCGCGGGAAGACCGTCGTCGCCGAGGCGAGGATACCGAAGGAGGTCGTGGAGAGGAGGCTGCACACCACGTCCGCAGCTGTCGTCGAGACCAACTACAGGAAGAACCTGCTCGGCAGCAGCCTCGCCGGGACTCTGGGCGCCAACGCCCACGCCGCGAACATGGTCGCCGCGCTTTACATCGCGACAGGGCAGGACCCCGCCCAGGTCGTGGGAGGCAGCATGAGCGTCACATCATGCGAGGACGTCGACGGGGACCTTTACATATGCGTCCGCATGCCGACTGTGGAGGTAGGGACCGTCGGTGGCGGCACAAGGCTGCCATGCCAGCGCGAGGCACTTCAGATGATCGGCTGCCTCGGCGACGGCAAGTCCAGGAAGCTCGCGGAGATAGTCGCGGCCACGGTCCTCGCCGGGGAGCTCTCCACGCTGGCAGCACAGGCTGCCGGACAGCTCGGCAGCGCCCATGCCGCTCTGGGAAGATGAGGAGGGGGAGCCCCCTCCGATCCCGCCCCTGTGCGACCGCCGGGGGCGCTTCAATCCACTGCGCACGCGTGTTTCTTATAGGGCGTCCCCGATTGGGGCGTCATGCCTTTGATTAACTTCAAGTACAGCGACCTGTGCAACATGCTGGGGCAGAAGGTTCCCCAGGAGACGCTGGTCCAGAGGATCCCGATGATCGGTGCCGACATGCACGACACCGAGCCGGGATGCGAGGACATGGACGTCGAGTTCTTCCCTGACCGCCCCGACCTCTACAGCGTCGAGGGTCTTGCCAGGGCGCTGCGCGCATTCCTGGACATCGAGCCCGGGATGAAGAGGTACGAGGTCGCCGACGGGGACGTGGAGGTCACCGTCGACCCGAGCGTGAAGGAGCTCAGGCCCTGGTTCCTCTGCGGGGTTGTCAGAGGCGTCGACATAGATGACGAGTTCCTCAGGTCCATGATGGAGCTTCAGGAGAAGCTGCACATAACTATCGGCAGGAAGAGGAGCAAGCTCGCCATCGGCATCCACGACCTCAACAAGGTCGAGCCCCCGTTCGTCTACAAGCTCGCCGACCCCCATTCCGTGAGGTTCGTGCCCCTCGCCATGGACGAGGAGATGGATCTCGCCGAGATCCTCGAGAGGAACGAGAAAGGCAGGGCGTACGCGCACCTCCTGGACGGATTCGACAGATACCCTGTCATCCTGGACAAGAACGGCTCCGTGCTGTCATTCCCCCCGATCATCAACGGTGTCCTCACGACCGTCACTGTCGGAAGGCATGACCTGTTCATCGATGTCACGGGCAACGACAGGAAGGCGGTCAAAGGGGCCCTGGACATCGTCGCGACGGCTCTCGCCGAGCGCGGCGGAAGGATCGAGACGGTCATCATGCACGACGGCGACGAGACCTTCCGCTCGCCCGACCTGACCCCCACCAAGAGAAAGTTCTCCGCATCCGCATGCGACAGGTTCCTGGGAACGACGCTCGGCCCCGAAGGCATGGTCGAGTGCCTCCGCAGGATGGGGATGGACGCGGTCGCGGACGGGGACGAGATCGAGGTCACCATCCCCAGTGTCAGACTCGACATCATGCACGATGTCGACATCTACGAGGATGTGGCCACGGGCTACGGGTTCGAGAGGTTCGGAGGCACATACAAGCTGGACCAGACCTCCGGAGCGCTATCCCCACTGACCACCTTCTCTGACAACCTCAGGGACGTGATGGTCGGACTCGGGTTCAGCGAGGTCACCACCCTGACCCTGAGCAACCAGAACGACGAGTTCGGGATCTCCGGTCTGCCGGAGGTCGACGTCGTCAGGATCCTCAACCCCATCACGGAGGACCACACATGCCTCAGGCCCTACCTGATGCCCAGCCTGATAAGGATCCTGAGGCACAACAAGCACAGGGACCTGCCCCAGAGGATCTTCGAGATCGGCAACGTCGTCAGGGACAACCACACCCAGCCCCGCCTCTGCGCCATGGCCACCGCCTCCAAGACATCGTTCACGGAGATCAAATCCCTGACCGAGTCCGTCCTGAGGGAGATGGGACTCGCATACACCATAGAGCCCTGCGACCTCGCAACTTTCGTTCCCGGAAGGGGAGCCAGGATCATGCTCGACGGGAAGGAGATCGGGATCTTCGGGGAGATGGCGCCGGCAGTCGTCGTCGCCTACGAGATCACCCATCCGGTCATATTCATGGAGCTCGAGCTCGAGCCCATCGTGGCTATGAAGAGGGACACCCTGTTCTGAGGGATCGACATGGAAGTAGGAGACAGATTCCCGGATTTCGTGCTTAAGGATGAGAACGGAGAGGAGTTCGACAGCAGGATGCTGGACGGTGTGAGGCATATCGTCTACTTCTATCCGAAGGACAACACCCCCGGATGCACCAAGGAGGCGGTTGAGTTCACAGCCATGGTGCCGAAGCTCATGATGCGCAACATCCCGATCATAGGCATCAGCAAGGACTCCCCAGAGTCCCACAGGAAATTCATTGACAAGCAGCAGCTGAAGATCAAGCTGCTCAGCGACCCAGACCACGAGCTGATGGAGAAGGTAGGCGCCTGGGGCACCAAGATCTCCTACGGCAAGGAGACGGTCGGGACGATCCGCTCGACGTTCCTCATCGGAAAGGACGGGAGGATCGAGGCGGTCTGGCGCAACGTCAAGGTCGCCGGCCATGTGGAGAAGGTCACGGAGTGCGCCCTCTCCAAATTCAAATCAGAGTGACCTGTCCATCTCCCTGAGGATCTCCCCTGCGTCCGCGATGAGACTGAGATCGGCGTAGTGGTGAATCGGCGCATCGGGATCGCTGTTCACAGCGATCACCCTCTTAGCACCGGCCATCCCGATCCTGTGCTGCACGGCGCCGGATATCCCGAAGGCTATGTACAGGTCCGGTGCCACCGTCCTCCCGGACATGCCCACCTGCCTGGAACGGGGCATCCAACCCTTCTCCACGAGGGATCTGGAGCAGGACACCATCCCTCCTACCTTCGATGCCACCGATTCGGCAACATCTATGAGCGACCTGTCGCGTATCCCGTCTCCGAGGGATATGAGAATACGGGCGTCGCGGATGTCCGTCCCGGCCTCCGTGACCTTTTCCTCGGATACGATCTCCTTGAGATCCCCTCCCTTGAACTGCCAGTAGATCGCTGTCCCGGTGCCCTCCTTCTCCTCCGGCATCGGGAAGGTCCCCGGACGCACCGTGGCCATCTGCGGGAACCTGGTGCACTCTATATCGGCGATCAGGTTGCCCCCGAAAGCGGGACGGGTCATGATCACCCTGCGACCGTCGGCGGTGAGCGAGGTGCAGTCGGCGGTGAGTCCCGTGCCCAGCTCCGAAGCTATCCTGGGGGCGAGCTCCCTACCGCGGGGCGTTGCCCCTATGAGGACTGTGGCTGGCTCTATGCGCTTGATGAGCGAGACGATGCATGCGGAATAGCCCTCGGGACGGTATGTCTCCAGGTCCTTCTCCCTCACATGGTACAGGGTGTCCACCCCGCATCCGAACACCCTGGGATACAGACTCTTGACCTCTGGTCCGCCGAACACGACGGCGAACACGCGCCCGTCCGAGAGCCTCCTGGCGGCTCCCAGGAGCTCTGCGCTCACGTCCGCCATCCTGATGCCGTCCGCAGCCCGCTCCGTCTCGATCCACACCAGCACGCCGTCGGCGGTGGACTGGTTCAAGTTGTAGACCGAGAGCATCCCGGGCGGCAGCCTGTCCGGATCGTCTGAGCCGCAGGATGAGCATGAAGAGCACGATCCGCCTGAACATTCGCTCATCTTACCGCCTCCAGCTCGTCGATGATGAATCCAGCCCCCTTGTGGGGGTCGGTGATCTCCACCTTGCGGTTCCTCCTGGTGCCGGAGGACGTCCTGGTGGAGACGATCTTCGTCATGGAGCCTTTGAGTCCCACGGAGTATACTCCGAGACCTACGGCGACCCTGTCGACCTCCTTGATCTCCGCATCCCTGGCCCTGAGATAGTCGCCGATGGTCGGCAGGACGCCGTTGGGGTCTACGGCGGAGAACGAGACCACCGAGCCCAGCGGAACCCTGGAGGTCCTCCTCATGTCCCCGTAGTCCTGAACGGCGACGAAGGAACCCCCATCGATGTCCAGCGACTCCGTGTAGGCGAACTGCTGGACCCCCAGCTGGGCGGCGACCTCGTACGGCACCTGCCCCGTGTCCCCGTCGATGGCCTGCCTTCCGAAGACATAAAGATCCGCTCCGGGACAGAACTTCAGGATGAACGCGGTGATCGTCCTAGCCGTTGCCCAGACGTCTGCACCGGCGAAGCCCCTGTCCGTAAGGAGATAGGCCTCGTCCGCACCCAACTCCATGCATCTGCGGAGGGCTTCCGCCGCCTGGGGCGGACCCATCGTGAAGACGGTCACGGTGTCCCCCTCCCCGCGCATCCCCAGGATGCGCATAAGGGCGTACTCGTCGTACGGATTCAGTATGGAGGGGACCCCTGCCCTCACCAGCGAGCCGTTCTCGTCCACGGACATCTCCATCGTGTCCGGGACCTGCTTCACAGCGACCACATATCTCATTCCCGCACCCCCAGTATGTTGCCGCGACAGAGGATGTCCTTGGGATCGAGGATCGACTTGACCCTGCGGATCTCCTCGACACCCTTCTCGCCGTACATGAGAGTCATGTAATCAGTCTTGATCTTGCCTATGCCGTGCTCCGCACTCGGGGATCCCCCGAGCTCGACGGCCTTCTCGGCGAATCTCTGGTAGACCTGCTTGGCCTTGTCGAAGTCCTCCATCGACTTCAGGATTATTTCCACATGGGGATGGTTGTTCCCTATGTGTCCGAACACAACGTACTCGAGGCCGGCGGAGTCCAGCTGCTGTGTGTAATAGGACATCATCTCGTCCGCTGCCTCGTCGGGGACCGACATGTCGGTGCCCATCTTGTGGATGCCTGGCATCTCCCCCTTGAGAGAAGCCACGTACTCGAATATCGACCTGGGGATGGAGTGCCTGAGTTCCCTCATCCTGTCGCGGTCCCGCGCCTCGTGGCCGCACCAGGAACGCTCCAGGGAGCCTCCGTGCCTTCCTGCGATCTCGGAGACCCTGGAGTACCTCTCGCGGATGTCCTCCGTCTCCTGCATGTCGAAGAACAGAGCCGATCCAGCATCGTCAGGAAGCCTGGGCACCCTTATCATCGCAGGATCGGACTCCATGACCCCTCTGATCAGATCGAGCGACTTCCCGTCCATGTACTCGAGGTACTCCGGGTCGACGAGGGGGTCCTCCCTCATCTCACGGACGGCGGCGAGGCATTCCTCGTCGGTCGGGAAGAACAGGATATTGGAGACGAGGGGGTGCCACGGAGCCAGGTAGACGTCCGCCTCGGCGATGATCCCGAAGATCCCCTCGGAACCGACGAACATGTCGATGAGATCCATATCCTCATGGAACATGGGTCCGGCGGCGTTCTTCACCCTTGTGTTGAAGTTGTAGGACGGTATGTCGAAGGAGAAGTACGACCGCCCAGCAGGGAAGCTCATGCGCCGCCCCTCCGCCTTGTACTCGCCCCTCTTGAAATCTATGAACTGCCCCTCCGGAAGGACGATCCTGAGCCTCCTCACCCAGTCGCGGGTCGGACCATACTTGTACGTCCTGGGCCCGGATGCGTTGCATGCGATGTTCCCTCCGATAGATCCGCTCATCTCCGTCGGATCGACGGGGTAGAAGTACGGCACCGGCTCGGATGCCAGCCTCTCCCTGGCCCCCTCGGTCACATCGATGAGGTGCGAGAAGTCCCTTGACCGGAGAACCCTGTTGATCTCCTCGATGGTCGTGCAGGGCAGAACCCTGAGGAAGTATCCCCTCTCGTCGATGCCGATGCCGATCACCCCGGTCATGCGCTCGAGGGACAGGACGTCGCCTTCGAGCGGCACGCATCCTCCGCATACGCCGGTCCTCATGGCGCTCACGGTGACCGGGTTGCCCTTGGAGTTGTTGACCCTCATGACCTCCCTGAGCTCCGACTCATCCACGGGGATTATGACGTGCTCCCCCTTCCCGGTCATCTTCGACTCGTCGGTCAGATACTTGGAGTCGCTGCGAATCCTCTGTCTGTAGAACATCTCACTCATCCCATATGCGCGGAATCATGGCCGCGATGACCGACTGCTCGGTGAGGGTCTTGCGGTCTATCAGCCCCTTGCTGAGAAGGCCCACCGCCCCCTGCTTCTTCCCGATGTCGGTGTCGCCGTAGACCTCGTGAACGGCATCGCCGACGGTCATGCCATCCCTCACCAGACCGGCGATGCTGTCGGGGTACCTGAACCCGGAGCCCTGGCCGTACGTCTCCCGGCCGTCCCTGGATACGATGGTGCAGTGCTGCACGTCGTAAAGGCCGTCGAGCATCTCGAAGACCCCCGCCTCTATCCCGACCCCCATGTCGTGGTCCCCCAGGGCGGCCAATGCGCGGTTCCTGGATCCCTCGTGGGTCTGGGACTCGAAGGGCTGCGGTGGGACACCGCTGGGAACGTCCACCGCAGTGATCCTCACCTCGCCGTAAACCCTCTCCATGACGGTGCGTACGGCTGACACCTTGACCTGGTTGAGGGACCCCACGACGATATCGACGACATCCCTGTGGCCGGACCTCCCGTACTCCCCTCTGAGGATGGAGGACGAGCTTATCTTGGAGCCGTCGTCGGCCCTGACAAGGGGGACGACGGAGACCTCCATCGGCCTCAGTCCGCGGGACACCCTCCTGTCGTTCAGGACCCTGGCGTTCCCCAGGGTCTCCTCGGATACGACCAGGACATCCACATCGTCCATGACGTTGTCCGGGCCGTAGATGTCATCGATCTCGAAGAGCGAGTGCTCCCCGAGCTCGGAAAGATAGTCCTCCAGCTCGGCCCTCCTGATCCCCATGGGGATGGAGGTGCCCCTGGATGACGACGCCATGCGGTCGGAGGTGATCCCGACGACGACCTGGTCGCCGATCTCGAACGCCCTGCGCAGGAGCGCCCTGTGTCCGTCGTGCAGGACGTCGAACGTTCCCGCGACGGCTACCCTGGTCATCCGCTAGCACCGATGTAAAGGGCCACGAACACGATGGTGACCGCCACGATGGCCACCCAGATCAGTCCCAGTTTCCTCAGCTTTCCCTTGACCTCGTCGCCGGCGGTGTCCTTGCAGGACTGGCTGCAGAACTGCCCCTCTCCGACGAACGCCTTCCCGCAGTTGACGCAGTGCCTGTGCTGCGGGATCCTCTCTACGGTGTCTGCCATGTTTCCACCTCATTCCGACCTGCGGTCGACCTCGTTGTGAACTATGATCATGCAATGGTCCGCATGGAGGCTTAGCGGCCCTATGCGGATCTTGTCCGGACCGTACGACAGCAGCTCCGACTCTTCCTCCTCGGTCAGGTCGCGGTTGTCGCCCAGGACGAACACTGGGTTCTCCGGGAACCCGTAATCCCTGCAGTCGACGCCGTCCTCCTTGAGATAGACGAAGCTCCCCTTCTCCGAGAGCTTCCTGAGGACGTCGGAGAAGGACATCCTGGTGATGTACACCCCGGGAGAGGATTTGACCTCCTCCCCGTCAGCGACCGGCTTGAGCAGTGCGTTGCGGATGAGCGATGCCGTGCTCCTCTCGTCCGGATTCAGGTATCTGAGCTCCTCCCCCTTGAACACGACTGTCTTCGGCGGGTCGTCCCCTCCGAGCAGCACCAGGTAGGCCTCCACATCCTTGCGGAGGTTGTGGCTCAGGAAGAACGCCGAGTTGACGCATCTGACGAGGATATCGAGCCTCCCTGCGCCTCCGGCTATGTCGTCGAGCTTGAAGTCCCCCGTGGAGACCGCACGGTGACCTGTGATGACGAAGTACCTCATCCGGATCCCTGCAGTTCCTTGAGACTGTCGAGGTCGACGCCGGACATCTGCTTGAGCATCTGCTTGCGCATCTTGCGGTCCTTGCCGAAGGTCGTCATCGTCTTCTTCATCGTGTTGTACTGCTTGAGGAGCTCGCGCACGTCGTGCGGCGTCACGCCTGCACCGTTGGCGATCCTCTCGATCCTCTTCGCCTTGATGAGGGACGGGTCCTCCTTCTCCTGGGCCGTCATGGAGTCCATGATAGTACGGAATACCTGGAGCTTCCTCTGGGACGCGTCGAAGTCGATCTGGCCGCTCATGTCGCTCATCCCGGGGAGCATGGTCATCAGCTTCTCGAGCGTCCCCATCTTGCCCACGGCGGACATCTGATAGTACATGTGATTGAGGTTGAACTTGCCCCTCATCATGTCCTCGGCCATCTCCTGGGCCTTCTCGGGGTCGTCCATCTCCTCTGAAGCCATCTGCACGAGGGTTCCTAGGTCCCCCATCCCCAGGAGCCTCCCGATGAACCTCTGCGGGTCGAAGGCCTCCAGGTCGCGTATGTGCTCCCCTGTTCCCATGAACACGATCCTGGCGTTGGTCTTGGAGATCGCTGAGAGAGCACCTCCTCCCTTCGCGGTTCCATCCATCTTCGTGAGGATGACGCCGGTAACGCCGACGGCGTTGTGGAACGCCTCCGCCTGCGGGCCGGCCTGCTGTCCGACCTGCGCATCCAGGACCAGGATCCTCTCGTCCGGCTTGGCCACCTCTGCGATCCTCTTGATCTCGTCGATGAGGTCATCCTCGAGGGCATGCCTTCCGGAGGTGTCGATGATGACCATCTTCTTGTCCTTGAAATGCTCGAGACCGTGTTTGACGATGAGCGCGGCGTCCGTCTGGCCGGGTTCCCCGTAGACCTCTACGCCGACCTTCTCGCCCAGCTGCTTCAGCTGGTCCAGGGCGGCGGGCCTGTAGACGTCCGCCCCTATGAGGCCGACCGTGAGGTTCTTCTTCGAGAAGTAGAGGGCCAGCTTCCCGGTGGTGGTGGTCTTTCCCTGTCCGTAGAGTCCGACCATCATTATGGTCTGCGGCTTGACGGCGATCCCCGGGACGTCGCTGTTGACCATCCTGACGAGCTCCTCGCGGATGATCCTGACCACATGGTCCTTCATGCTCCTGCCGGCCTCTGGGGCCTCGTTCAGGGCACGCTCCTTGACGCGGTTGGTCACATCCAGGACCAGCCTGACGTTGACGTCAGCCTCCAAAAGGGCGCGCTGGAGATCCTTGCAGATGTCCTTTATGAGTTCCTCGTCGACAGACGACGCGCTGCCGATGCGTCCGAGGACGTTCCTCAGGGATTTTCCCAATCCTTCCAACACCATTGTTAATCGTGCGACAGATTAACGCGCGCGTTATAAATGTATGTGCGAGTGGCACGGAGAATCAGTGGGGTGTGGGGATAGGCCAGAATATAAGAAGGGATGGGATGCACTCTACAGCCTGGCCTTATCCCAGCAGTCTTTGATAAGTTGGTACTGTATAAATACTTTATTCAAAAAATAAAGCATTCAGTTTAAAAGTTAACGATAGTTGATTGAAGTTTAAGAGGGGAGGGGCTGGTGCCCCAACCCCCTTGGATTGGTAGTCTCAGAGGTATCCGGACTTCTGGAGGGCCATGAGGTCCTCGGTGGAGAGCTTGTCTCCGGCCTTGAAGCGCTCGAAGATCTCCTTGGCCTCCTTCTTGCCCTCACTGTCCGACTTCTTCTTGCGGACGGAGTTCTTCTTGTTCCTGAAGTTGGAGGCATCCCTGTCCATCTCGTGGACGGACTTGATCTGCTCGATGTGCTTCTTGTGCTCCTCGTCGGCGGCCTGCTTGCACTCGACGAACTTCGCCTGTGCGGCGTCGGCCTCCTTCCTGAGCCTGTCGGCCTGCTCGTAGAAGCCGATCATCTTGTCGTGAGCGGCCTGGGCCTTCTCGGCGTACTCGGACACCTGGTGGTGGTAGACCTCGGCCTCGGCCTTGGCGTCCCTGAGCTGCTGGACGAGGTTCTTGACCTCATCGTTCTGCTCGTAGACCTTCTCCCTCTCCTCGATCTGCTTGGCAAGGACGGCGATCTGCTTGATGATCTCGTTCTCCTTGTCCTTTCCGAGGGGCTTGGTCATCTGGGTGTACTCAAGATCCTGGAGCTGTTTCTTCAGCTGCTTGACGGGAACCTCGTTCTTCTCGTCGGACTTCTCGTTCCTGTAGGGGGCGAGCTGCTCCTTGAGGGCGGTGACCTTCTGGTTCCACTCGTCCCTGAGCTCCTTCGTCTCCCTTACTTTCTGGTTGAGCGAGTCGCGCTCCTCCCTGCACTTGCCGGCCTCGTCGACGAGCTCCCTGACCAGGGCGTTGAGGGCATCCCTCTTAGCTTTCCACTCCTTGGTCTGGTTGTTGAGCTCGTCCCTGAGCTTCCTGTGCTTCTCGGCATCCTCATTGATGATGTCGCGCTTCTCCTCGAGGGCCTCAATGGTCTCTTCGGAAACAGCTTCTGCCTGCTCTGCAGTCTCCTCAACAGCGGGGACGGCTTCAGTCGTTTCCTGCACCTCTGCTGCCTGCTGCTCTACCTGAGAATCCTGCTGCTGAACTTCCTCCACAAAATCTTCCATAAATTTTCACACCTGTATTCGACGCGGCCATGATCGGAAGCATGGCCCACTTCACGGACGGCTATATGGATTTTCCTTATAAGGATTTCCGTCCTTTGTAATGATGTTACCTAAATAAAATAGTGAGAGGGGCTTTCAGAGGCACCACGCTGTGGGCCGATGGGACCACGATATATAGAATGATGCACGCCTCCATCCTCGGGCATCCGTCCCGGTCGAAGGCATATTTTATAATAGAGACAGTCAATCGCCGAACCGATTCACATGAGCAACGTCTGTCCCCTTGACTACCGCTACGGCCGCGAAGACATGAAGGCCGTCTTCAGCGAGGAGAGCCGCATCCACTACCAGATGCAGGTCGAGGCCGCACTGGCCCGTGCCCACGCCTCCCTCGGAACGATCCCACAGGAGGCCGCCGACGAGATCACCAGGGTCGCCAGCCTCGACGTCGTGAGCGTCGACAGGATCAAGGAGATCGAGAAGGACACCAGGCACGACCTGATGGCTATGGTCAAGGCGATGACTGAGAAATGTCAGGGGGACGCCGGGAAGTACGTCCACCTGGGCGCGACGTCCAACGACATCGTCGACACGGCGACGGCCCTGCAGATGAAGGCCGCCCTCGAGATCGTCATGGAGGACGTGGACAACATGATCATGGTCCTGGCCAAGATCGCCAAGAGGGAGAGGGACACCCTCGAGATCGGAAGGACGCACGCTCAGTTCGCTATCCCAATCACCTTCGGATTCAAGATCGCAGGATACATCGCGGAGATGCTGAGGCACAGGGAGAGGATCATCGAGGCCATGCCCAGGATCTGCGCCGGGAAGATGGCAGGTGCCGTCGGGACCGGTGCCGCCCTCGGAAAGAACTTCTTCGAGATCCAGAAGAGGGTCATGAGGGACCTGGAACTCACCTACGAGCCCGCTGCGACGCAGGTCGTCGGCCGTGACAGGTACACCGAGTGCATCTGCATCATGGCCAACATCGCCACCTCCCTGGAGAGGTACGGCACCGAGATAAGGAACCTCCAGAGATCCGAGATCGGAGAGGCCGCAGAGTACTTCGACGTCAAGAAGCAGGTTGGGTCCTCCACCATGGCCCAGAAGAGGAACCCCATGAACTCCGAGAACGTATGCGGCCTGGCACGCGTGATCCGCGGCTTCGTCACACCCACGTTCGAGAGCCAGGTCCTCTGGCACGAGAGGGACCTGTCCAACTCCTCCACCGAGAGGTTCACGCTCACACACGTCTTCATCCTCCTCGACGAGATACTGAAGAAGATGACATGGGTCTTCGACGGGCTCGAGGTCCGCCGCGACAGGATGCTCGAGAACATCGAGTCCTCCAAGGGACTCGTCATGGCCGAGCCCCTGATGATGAAGCTCACCGAGAAGGGCATCGGCAGGCAGGATGCGCATGAGATCATCCGCAGTTCCGCCATGGTCGCCGAGGACGAGAACAGGCACCTCAGGGACGTTCTCCTTGAGAGGGAGGACCTGAAGGGCATCCTCACGGAGCAGGAGATCATCGACACCATGGACGCGGCCAACTACGTGGGCGGCGCCAGGGAGATCGTGGACAAGATGGTCGAGGCCGCCGAGTCCACCGTCGGAAGGAAGGTCGAGTGAGATGCAGCCGGCCGTGAAGCAGGGCCTAATCCTCGGACTCATCGTGGGCGTGCTGGTCTCGCTGATATTCTGGTCCCTCTCCGAGGGCAACCCGATCAGCCTCATCATCATCCCCGTCGCGGCGATCATGGGCGCCGCCTCCCAGATGATTAAACCCGGCGATGATGAATAACCGCCGGGACTGAAAACGTTTATAAGAATAACCGGGGGGGGGGGTGACCCC
>OOCI01001631.1_pt1 | contig 15917 bp, 10 predicted proteins | sample 1671761 | NCBI WGS metagenome assembly OOCI01 (sample SAMN06348190, study PRJEB24527) | human gut metagenome | biome: human gut; feature: ankylosing spondylitis patient; material: feces | host: Homo sapiens | place: China | collected 2015-10
AATACCGGATTTTGCGGTCAGAATTTGTCGCCGCATGTTTATCTGGAACTTTTAAATATCTGTTTCTTATAATATTACTTATCAAAGCAAAGAACGATATGCTTTATTGCGGCAATTCTATTTTATGAAGGATTCCTAATCTCCTCAAACTTCTCCCAAAATCCTTCGACAGTCTCCCCGCCGGAGCAGATCTTATCCGCCAGTGTCACGATCCACGCCTCCCTGCAGCGCGGCGGAATCGGATTGAGCGGAAACATATGCCGGCGGATCGTCTCCTTTTCAATCTCACTCAACGCAAAATCTTCCATCGCATTCTGCAACGCTTTTCCTGCATGATAAAATCCATGCCACTTATGGGAATCGTCCTTCTCATGCCAGTCGTATAGAAAGTAATCATGGAGCAGTGCTCCCCGGATCAAGGCGTGTTGATCTACACGAATCCTGTACTTTTCCGCAATGTAAAAACTGACGTACGCCACCGCCACGCTGTGGCGGAATACGCTCGTGGAACCATGCTGCATAAACTGGCTGGAGGAGAGAAACCTGGAATTTTTGCATACCTCCGTAAGAATCTCCCGAAAAACTTTCTCATTCTCTTTTGACAAATGAATCTGCTTCTTTTTTCTGTTCATCTTTCCTGCACTTCCTCTGTCAGATCTAACCTGATTATATTCCAATCTTCATGCAAGCACAATGAAAGAACACAGTTCCTTTACCAGGAACTGTGTTCTTCCTTATTTGTCCGGTTCGATTGTGATTGTGATTCCATCTCCCGCATCTGCCTCAATCGCCGCCTGTACTGCCCTGAGTACTTCTTCGCTAAGCGCATCCTTATGGGAAGACGTTGCATAAAGTTTTATCTCCGGATTACCGAGACTTCTCACATCATCCCATGTAAATTCAGCCAGATTGATCCCGGTCGGGTTATTCAAAATCTCCAGGTCATCCATATCACAGTAGAGTTCCATTCCATGCAGCGTGCACACTGCTCCAAAATTCTGGGAGTCTCCGTTTTCATCCTCATACTTATACGTTGTTGTCGTGCTGCGTATCAGACGCTCGATCTCATAGATAATCTGCCCCCATACCTGTGATGCCATCCAGTCGTCATCCTCGTATGTTCCGTTTGCGACCAGATACGTGCTGATATACCAGGAGTGGGAATTGTTATATCCGTAATCAATGCTGTAATAATCATAGGTGTCGTATACGTATCCGTCTAAAGTAGGATGATTATTGCTGGTATAATAGTGTTTTCCGTTTACCTTATCTTCCTTCTCGGTCCTTGTGATCTCATACCCGTCCGGCAAAAACGATTTCAGAACGTCGCCGTATTTCCGCTCCAGATGATAGCTTTTATGATATCCGCAACCGCCAATAAGACTGACTGCGATCAGACATGCCAGTGCCACTCTGTATTTGCGGTGCAAAAAATGTTTTTTCCCTCTGCTTAACTGCATCATTTTCTCTTCCTGTCCTATACGTTATTGTCTAATATACTTCGGCTTATTTTAACATATCTAATTACAAACGTGCAAGTATAACACAAAAAGGATCGCAGTCCATGGAAACATGAACTGCGATCCTTCTATGCATTACACAATCTGCTGATCGGACTGATTATTTGTACAGCTCTACCAGTCTCTGTAAGTGCTCGTAACGAGCCTTTGCAGCTTCCTCGGAAGCCTTGAACAGTCTTTCTGCTCTCTCCGGGAATGCTCTGGTCAGACGGCTGTAACGTGTCTCGTTATTCAGGAAATCCTGATAAGAACCGTCGCCCGGCTTGGATGTCAGAGTGAACGGATTCTTGCCCTCTGCCTTGAGCTGCGGATTGAAGGAGAAGAGGTTCCAGTAACCTGCTGCTACTGCTTTCTTCATCTCATCCTGGCAGTGGTTCATACCACCCTTTACACCGTGCAGCTCACATGGAGCGTAACCGATGATCAGAGACGGTCCGTTGTAAGCCTCAGCCTCAGCGATAACCTTGACAGCCTGAGCCATGTTTGCACCGAGAGCGATCTGTGCTACATATACATAACCGTAGCTCATAGCGATCTCTGCAAGGCTCTTCTTGCCAACTTCCTTACCAGAAGCTGCGAACTGGCAAACCTCACCGATGTTGGAAGCCTTGGAAGCCTGACCACCTGTATTGGAGTACATCTCGGTATCGAATACCATAACGTTTACGTTCTCACCGGAAGCAAGTACGTGATCCAGACCGCCGAATCCGATATCGTATGCCCAACCGTCACCACCGAAGATCCATACGGACTTCTTAGCGAGGTAATCTTTCTTCTCAACTGCAGCCTTTGCATCCGGGCATCCGGCTGCTGCTGCCTTCTCTAACTCTGCTACAAGAGCTGCTGCTGCAGGAGTATTTGCCTTTGTATCGTTCTTTGTCTCAACGAACTTGTCAAATGCTGCCTTTAACTCAGCGCTTGCCTTGTCAGATGTTGCGCACTTCTCTGCAGAAGCGATTGCCTGCTCACGAAGTACCTTCTGACCGATTTCCATACCAAGACCATGCTCAGCGTTATCCTCGAATAAGGAGTTTGCCCATGCCGGTCCCTTCTTGGAATCTTTGTTTACCGTATATGGTGATGTAGCTGCCGGACCACCCCAGATAGAGGAACATCCGGTTGCGTTACTGATGTACATATGCTCACCGAACAGCTGTGTGATCAGACGAGCGTAAGATGTTTCAGCACATCCTGCACAGGAACCAGAGAACTCAAGCAGCGGCTGGTTGAACTGGGATCCCTTTACAGTGTTGTCTGCCGGCATGCCAGGCTTCTTGCCTACGTTTGCTACCAGGTAATCGAATACCGGCTGCTCTTCTGCCTGAGACTCCTGCGGAACCATCTCGATTGCGCCTACCGGGCAGACAGTGATACACTCACCGCATCCCATACAGTCTAACGGAGATACACTCATGGTGTACTTGTACTCGCTTGCCTTCGGCTTTGTATCTGCAAGCTTGATGTTGGAAGGAGCTGCCTTCACCTCATCCTCGCTCAGCATGAACGGACGAATGGTTGCATGAGAACATACAAATGCACACTGGTTACACTGGATACACTTCTCAGCATTCCATGTCGGAACGGTTACGGCTGTACCACGCTTCTCATATGCAGCAGCGCCAAGCTCGAACTGTCCGTCCGGGTTCTCCTTGAATGCGGATACCGGAAGGGAATCGCCATCCATTAAGGAGATCGGCTCCATTAAGTCTCTTACCATCTTAACAGTCTTCGGAAGACCCTTAAGCTCTGCAGGAGCTGCGTCTGCCTCCGGATTCTTCCAGGAAGCCGGAACCTCTACCTTATGTACTGCGTCTACACCGGCATCAATTGCCTTGTAGTTCATCTCTACAACTGCGTCGCCCTTCTTACCGTAGGACTTCTTAGCTGCAGCTTTCATGAACTCTACTGCCTGATCGATCGGCATAACGTTTGCAAGTTTGAAGAATGCAGACTGTAAGATCGTGTTGGTACGCTTGCCCATACCGATCTCGATTGCCTTGTCGATTGCGTTGATTGTATATAACTGAATGTTGTTCTCTGCGATGTACTTCTTCGCATCTGCATTCAGATGATGAGCTAACTCTTCATCAGACCACTGGCAGTTGATCATGAATACTCCGCCCGGCTTAACGTCCTGAACCATCTTGAATCCCTTGGTTACATAAGACGGGTTATGACATGCAACGAAGTCTGCCTGGTTGATGTAGTACGGGCTTCTGATTGGCTTGTCACCGAATCTTAAGTGGGAAATGGTAACACCACCGGTCTTCTTGGAGTCATACTGGAAGTATGCCTGGATGTACTTGTCTGTGTGGTCACCGATGATCTTGGTGGAGTTCTTGTTCGCACCAACAGTACCATCACCGCCGAGACCCCAGAACTTACACTCTACAGTACCTTCTGCAGATGTGATCGGAGCCGGCTTAACCTCTGGTAAGCTTAAGTTCGTAACATCATCTACGATACCGATTGTGAAACGAGCCTTCGGAGCATCTTTCTCCAGCTCTTTGTATACAGCGAATACACTTGAAGGAGGTGTATCCTTGGAACCTAATCCGTAACGTCCGCCTGTCAGGACAACAGTGTCGAGACCAGCCTCACGGAGTGTGGTTGCAACATCAAGGTATAACGGATCACCAAGTGCGCCCGGCTCCTTTGTTCTGTCAAGAACAGCAACCTTCTTAGCTGTCTTAGGAAGAGCCTTTAAAAATGCCTCGGATACCCACGGACGATACAGACGAACCTTTACAAGTCCGACCTTCTCACCCTTAGCGGTTAAGTAGTCGATTACCTCTTCAGCTACGTCGTTGATGGAACCCATAGCTACGATAACGCGCTCTGCGTCCGGTGCTCCGTAGTAGTTGAACAGATCATAGTTTGTGCCAAGCTTCTCGTTGACTTTCTTCATGTACTTCTCAACGATTGCCGGGAGTTCATTGTAAGCTGTGTTGCAAGCCTCACGATGCTGGAAGAAAACATCTCCGTTCTCGTGGGAACCACGCATAGCCGGATGCTCCGGATTCAGTGCATGTGCACGGAACTCTGCAACTGCATCCATGTTGCACATCTCTTTGAGATCTGCATAATCCCACTTCTCGATCTTCTGGATCTCATGGGAAGTACGGAATCCGTCGAAGAAGTTGATGAACGGAACCTTACCCTCGATTGTAGCAAGATGAGCTACCGGGCTTAAGTCCATAACTTCCTGCGGGTTGGTCTCGCACAGCATAGCGAAACCGGTCTGACGACAGGCGTAAACATCGCTGTGATCACCAAAAATATTTAAAGACTGGGTAGCTACGGTACGCGCGGATACGTCGAATACACAAGGAAGCTGCTCGCCTGCGATTTTGTACATGTTCGGGATCATAAGTAACAGACCCTGAGATGCTGTAAAGGTTGTGGTCAGCGCACCTGCTGCAAGGGAACCGTGTACGGCACCTGCTGCACCTGCCTCAGACTCCATCTCTACGACTTTGACCTGATTGCCAAAAATATTCTCCTGTCCTGCTGCAGACCACTGATCTACGGTATCTGCCATCGGGCTGGAAGGTGTAATTGGGTAAATAGCTGCAACATCTGTAAACGCATAAGCTACGTGAGCTGCCGCTGTATTACCGTCCATTGACTGTTTTGCTCTGGACATTATTATTCCTCCTTAAATTAAAATAGAGTGTCATATTCCGACTTAAGACTAATTTTAGCATTTAATTTGTCGATTGTAAAGGTTTCAGACTGTACGAAAACGTGTGCAATCTATATTTGTCATGTTCTGTTTGTCCCCGGTCAGATATACTTTTTTTCAAACTCCTCCAGGGGCAGCGGGCGGTCAAAATAATAGCCCTGACCGTAGTTAAAACCGCACTCCATCAAAAACGTCCGCTGCTGCTCCTCCTCGATTCCCTCAAAAATCACCTCCTCCTTTGCCGACTGGATGAACTGCCCCATCTGATAGACAAAAGCACTCTGTCCGTTCTGGTGGATTTTGTCGGTAAAGCTCTTGTCGATCTTCACTACATTCGCCGGGATTTCCAACAGCACGCTCAGCGACGAGTAGCCGGTTCCAAAATCATCGATGGCGATGCGGTAGCCGAGTTTGCCAAGTCTGGTAAGACACGCCTTTAAGCTGTCTAACTTCTCCACAATCACACTCTCCGTCACCTCGATCTCTATGTAGCACGGATCAATCCCGTACCGCTGCAGGGTATTCTGCAGGCGTTCGATAAAATCGTCGCCGCCGTTCTCAAAATTTCTCCTGGAAAAATTGGTGGAGATCGTAAACATCTCTCTTCCGGAATCCCTCCAGCGGCGCATTGCCCGAAGCAGCTGTTCCAGAATATAAAAATCCAGATCTACAATATATCCTATATTTTCCAGGGCAGGGATAAACCGTGCGGGAGACAGAATCTCGCCGGATTCCAGACGCCAGCGTGCAAGCGCCTCGGCGCCGTAGACCCGCTCCTCGCGGAGCAGGAACTTCGGCTGTAAATATACCTCGAACTCGCCCCGCTGCAGTGCCGCGTAAAATCTTCCGGTAATCCGGATTCCCTCATCACGTTTTTTCCTCATGTCATCCCGGTAAACGACCGCTCCCACATTCTGCTCCTTGGCAAGCTTTCGTGCCAGATTGGCTCCCTCCAGTATCTTCTCAAACGTCTCTTCCCCGTCATCGATAAAGCAGATTCCAGCCGAAAGCTGCATGGCTCCCGCCGGATAGCGGATCTTTAACTGTTCGCCAAACATCTGATCCTCTCTCTCCACAAGCCCCAGAATGTTCTTTTTGTCCGTTCCTCTGACCAGCTCAATGAAATAATCCGAATACATTCTACAGGCCTCCACGACATGGGACTCGCTGCGGATTAACGCTGCAAGCTCCTGCAGAATACTGTCACCGGCCTCCTGTCCATAATTTTCATTTACATAGGCAAAGTTGTTCACGTCCAGATTTACCAGCGCGTACACCATGTTCTCATCCTGCGCAAGCCCACCGCTCTTTAATTTTTTCCGGATCAGCCTGCGGAATGTGTCCAGATTATACAGTTCCGTCAGCATATCCTGATTCTGCAGATGCCGTATCTCTGCCTGGTCATCGCTCTGCCTGCTGCGAAGGGAGACAAATACAGCAACCACCCGCGCGAGTTCACTGAGCATCCCTGCTTCCTCTTTGGAAAATCCCTCTGCACTGCTGCTTCCCACACACAGGCAGCCACTTCTGTTACCGGAAAATTCAAATTTTACATTTCCACAGTTTTTGATGGAAGTTCCATGATATTTCTCCGCCCCCAACTGGGGAACCTCCGTTAATATATCTTCCGTTGGCGTCGAGACAAAACGCCCGATTTCCGCCTCCCGGAACACTGTAACCGATTGTGGGAAAACCTGTTGTTCCACCCGGCTGCCATCCCGGTTCCAGTAATTCATCAGCACCATTTCCTGCTGTTCTTCCCGGTACTCAAACACCATGGCAAATCCCAGCCCGTATTTTTTCCCAATCTGTTCGATCAGCACGTTCAAAGATCCGTTGATATCTTTCGCATGCGAGAGAAGGCTGAACGCAAAATTCAGGAACTCTTTATCCACCTTCTGCCCGCTTTCCGGAGCATATTCAATCCTGTCGCGCCTGCGCTCCCGCTCTGCTCCCTCTTGCTGCTTTTTGCCCGCAAACGAATAGTGGTCTTTTCCTTCCCGCTTCGTGGCATACATCGCCCGGTCAGCCATCGCAAACAGGGTCTCATAGTCTCTTCCATCCTCACCGTATACCGCCATGCCGATGCTGAGTGTCACCTCAACGATGGCGTCATCGCCGATCAGCTTTTTTCTTGCTTCCCGTCCCAGCGCCGCGGCGCGCGCTTCTGCCTCCTCCGGCGTCGCATCCCGCATCAGCGCCAGAAATTCATCTCCCCCGACTCTTGCGGTAACATCCGTCTCCTGAAACCGGCTTTGCAGCACGCCGGCAATATCAGTAATTACCGTATCTCCGACGGTATGCCCGAATGTATCGTTGATCCGCTTAAAATTATCAATATCGATCAGGAACAGCACATGCTGTTTTTCCGGCTCACTTTTTAAAATCCGTTCTACCTCTCCGGATGCCGCCACCTTATTATAAAGCCTTGTCAGCGGGTCGCGCTTCGCCTCCTCCGACAGTTCCTCCTGAATCCTGCGGTCGGAGCTGACATCGTAGCTGCGTCCGATGATGCGGATAATCTGTCCGTTGTCCCCGACAATGCTCCGGTAAATCGTCCGGTACCACACATATACAGGTTCCTCCCCGGGAGCCGCCACATTCATCCGGTAATCAATACTTCCTGTCTGCACATCCCTGCTGGCTGCCTCCAGCACCCTGGCATACGCGGCACGATCCTCCTCGCAGATATCCGCGAGCATCTCCTCATAATCCATATATCTGCGCCCTGCCGTTCCCGGCTGCCCGTTCCCGCGATATTTGCGCGGCACCCTGAAACGCCGCTGTGCAACGTCGTACTCTAGCGGGAATTCATCGGTGACCTCTTCTAACATGCTGTACTGCTCCTCCATCAGGCGCAGTTCTTCCTCCAGATTCTTCCGCTTGTCTATGTTCCAGCTTACCAGGATATAGTAAGGTACCGCGTCCCGGTAATAATACAGTCTGCACCGCATCAGTTCCCAGCAGACGCCGCCGCTCTTCGTGCGGATGCGCAGTTCAATCTCCTCCGTGGTTCTTAGTTCCCGGCACACTTCGATGGCGTCCTCGAACACACCGGTATCGTCCCGGTACAAATACTCCACAAACGGCGTATTTCCGGTCAGTTCCTCCCTGTCATACCCCTCTGCATGCAAAAATTCCCGGTTCACCATCTCAATATACAGCTCATTCCCGCCGCGGACTACCGCTATTCCGACCGGCATCTTGCCGATCAGATCTTTTCTCTGCCCCCGCTCCATGTCTATTGTATTTATTTGCGTATCCCCATACTCCATAAAATCAATCTCCTGAAATGCAATTTCCTCTGTCATACTTAAGATAACTCCGATTGCCTTCCCGTACATTATATCAAATTTTTAACGAAATCCAAACAATTTGTCACAGCGTGAAAGCCCTTTTTAATAAGAAGTTCCGGTTGCATTTCTCCGTATTTTTTAGTATGATACGAATTGGTGCAATAAAAGCAGGTGATTTACAAGAAAAGTTAGGAGAACATAAATATGATCAGTACAAGCAACATCACTTTACGAATCGGAAAAAAAGCTCTCTTTGAAGATGTCAACATCAAATTCACAGAGGGCTGCTGCTACGGTCTGATCGGTGCAAACGGCGCCGGAAAATCTACGTTCCTCAAGATTCTGTCCGGCCAGCTTGAACCGACGAGCGGAGAAGTTATCATCACGCCGGGTCAGCGTCTTTCCTTTTTGCAGCAGGATCATTTTAAATATGACGAGTACACGGTACTCGATACCGTTATCATGGGCAACAAGCGTCTCTACGATATCATGAAAGAAAAAGACGCGATCTACATGAAAGAGGATTTCACGGACGAGGACGGTATCCGCGCCAGTGAGCTTGAAGCCGAGTTCGCAGATATGGACGGCTGGAATGCCGAGTCCGATGCAGCCACCATGTTAAATGGTCTTGGCATCCCGACGGAGGATCACTACACACTCATGGCGGATATGCCAAGTGCCTTAAAGGTCAAGGTTCTCCTTGCACAGGCGCTCTTCGGCAACCCGGACATTCTTCTTTTGGATGAGCCGACCAACCATCTGGATCTCGATGCGATCAGCTGGTTAGAAGAATTCTTAATCAACTTTGAGAACACGGTCATCGTTGTTTCCCACGACCGTTACTTCTTAAACAAAGTCTGCACAAACATCGCAGATATCGACTACGGCAAGATCCAGCTCTACGCCGGCAACTATGATTTCTGGTATGAGTCCAGCCAGCTTCTCGTAAAGCAGATGAAGGAAGCCAACAAGAAAAAAGAGGAGAAGATCAAGGAGCTGCAGGAATTCATCTCCCGTTTCTCCGCGAATGCTTCCAAATCCAAACAGGCGACTTCCAGAAAGCGTGCCCTGGAAAAGATTCAGCTCGACGAGATCCGTCCGTCCAGCCGTAAATACCCGTATATCGACTTCCGTCCGAACCGTGAGATCGGCAATGAAGTTCTGACCGTCGAAGGCATTACCAAGACCATCGACGGCGTCAAGGTGCTCGACAATGTCTCCTTTATCGTCGGACATGACGACAAGATCGCGTTTGTCGGAAGCAACGAGCTGGCAAAGACAACGCTCTTTAAGATTCTTGCCGGTGAGATGGAGCCGGATTCCGGCACCTACAAGTGGGGCGTGACGACCAGCCAGTCCTACTTCCCGAAGGATAACACCGAGATCTTTGATACCGATCTTCTGATCGTTGACTGGCTGACACAGTTCTCCGAGATCAAGGATGCAACCTATGTCCGCGGTTTCCTCGGACGTATGCTGTTCGCCGGCGATGACGGTACCAAGAAAATGCGTGTCCTCTCCGGTGGAGAAAAAGTACGTGTCCTGCTTTCCCGCATGATGATTATGGGAAGCAACGTGCTGATCTTAGATGAGCCGACCGACCATCTGGATATGGAGTCCATCACCGCATTAAACAACGGACTCATCAAGTTCCCGGGCGTTATTCTTTTTGCCTCCCGTGACCATCAGGTTGTCCAGACTACAGCGAACCGTATCATCGAGTTCCTGCCGGACGGCACCTTTGTCGACAAGGTATCCACCTACGACGAATACCTCGAGAATGATGAGATGGCAAGAAAACGTCAGGTATACTCCATGTCATCGGATGACGAGGGCGATAACTAAGACCCGGTCTTTTTTACAAAATCACACGGGAGCGCTGTGTCAGGAAAAATCTCCGGCATAGCGCTCCCGTTTTCTGTTCTTCTAAATTCTGTTTTCGCTCCCGCCGGTTCCGCGGTCCTGTTCTCCGGCGCCCCTACGCTTCCTTAGGCTTCCGGTACTCTGCCTCCCGCATACCGAGCGCAAACGCTCCCATAATACCCGGATTTTCTCCAAGTGCCGGCGGCACGAGGTAGGTATCGATCTCCTTTAAGATTTTCTCATTGGAAATATACCCGCCCAGCAGTTCCTGCACTTTTGCGCGCACCATCGAAAAGAGCTGGCTCTGGTGCATAATTCCGCCCCACAGCACAATCTTCTGCGGAGAATACGTCAGAACATAATTTGCAACCGCCTCCGCGAGATAGAACGCCTCCATCTCCCAGACATCCTCCCGGTCCGCCAGTTCCTTTGCCGGTCTGCCCCAACGCGCCTCCACCGCCGGACCGCTTGCAAGCCCTTCCAGACAGTTGGCATGGTACGGGCATTTTCCGGCGTAGGTGTCTTCCGGGTGACGTTGCAGAAGAAGATGTCCTGCCTCCGGGTGCACCAGCCCGTGCATGAGCGCCCCGTTACAGTAGACGCCCACGCCAACGCCGGTGCCGACGGTAATATAGATTGCCGTGTCGCAGTCTTTTGCGGCTCCCCAGGTAACTTCGCCAAGCACCGCCGCATTCACGTCCGTATCAAATCCGACCGGGACGCCGAGCGCCCGTGAAAAAATTCCCACCATATCGACGTTCTGCCATTCCAGCTTCGGCGTGCTGGTGATATATCCATAGGTCGGGGACGCACGGTGCAGATCCACCGGTCCGAAACACCCGATTCCGAGTAACGAGATTCCTTTTCCCTCAAAAAACGCAGCCATGCGCGGCAGGGTAATCTTGGGCTTCTCTGTGGGAATCGTCACACGCTCTGTGATTGTGACCTGACTTTCTCCCGGCTGTCCTTTGTCTGTCTGCACTTCCCCGATCGCGCACACCATCTTGGTGCCGCCCGCTTCTATTCCACCAATCCGCATCCTTCTCTTCCTCCCTTTTCTTATATATATACCACTTCGGAGTTCTCTCCGCCAGTCATATTTCAAGGAACCGGAATATTTAAGAGACAGCAGCCCTCCCGGATGGATTAGAAAATTCTCCGCACCGCCAGCACGCTGCGGTAGGTTACCGGAGAAGTCAGCGTAATGCCTGTCTTTTCATTGCTCGCATGAATCAGTGTGTTGTTGCCCGCATAGATGCCGACGTGGCCGCTGTAGCAGACAATGTCGCCCGGCTGGATTTCCGACAGGCTGACGGCATATCCCACACTCCGCTGTTCCGACGATGTGCGCGGCAGATTGATTCCAAATGCCGCATACACGCCCTTGACAAATCCGGAGCAGTCGGTTCCGTTTGTCAGGCTGTTGCCGCCGTATACATAAGGGTTTCCCAGAAACTGTCTCGCGTAATCGACCACCGCCTGACCGTTGGAGGAAGCCGTCTGCGCACTTTGCCCAGCACTGCTGCCGGAGCCGCTTCCCGTGCTGCTGCCGCCTGCTGCCGCACTGCTTCCCGCGCCGGATTTTTTCACCTCCTGTTTTTCTGCCGCTTTGCGGGCTGCTTCCTGTTCTGCTGCCGCACGTGCCGCCTCCGCCTCTCTGGCTTTGCGCGCTTCCTCCGCCGCACGGGCTGCCGCCTGCCGTTCTGCTTCCTCTCTGGCAAGCCGCGCCTCTTCCTCCGCTTTTGACTCTGCATGAATGTACTCTGTGGACAGCGTCACATAATCCAGTGCCACATAACCGTCACCGTCCGCGGTGGACACCTTCGCCCAGCCTTCCGTCGACTCGTCGGTTACCACAACGTCATCGCCGTCCGGCAGCATGGTAAGCACCTTCGCCTCGGTTGTCGGCTCCGTCCGCACGAACAGGGTCGTCGTTGTGACGGTCGCCAGGCGTGTTCCCACACTTCTGGCAAGCTCCTCATCCCCCACGACCACATATTCCGCCTTGACATATCCGTTCACATTTCCGGACGTAATCCGGTACCACCCGTCCTCCGTCGTCTCCAGCACAGTGGCTGCGGATTTGTCGTAAAGTTTTCCAAGAATTTCACTCTCCGTATCCGGTTCCTGCCGCACGTTGACATAGTGATTCACCTGCGCCACTGCAATATCCGCAAACTCCGATGCGGTCTGCGGAAGTTCATTTTCCGCAATCTCCGCCGTCTCCCACGCTTCCTCTGCCACCATCTCCGGTTCCATCATCCGCGCCACAGCCGCGTTACTTTGCAGTTCCTCCACGGCATCCGCCGTCTGCGCCTGCACTCCTTGGGCTTCCTTAAGCACCTGTGCCAGCGTCTGTGTCACGCCCGCCACCGGCACCTCCCGTTTTTCCTGTCCTGCCTGCACCATTCCATAGCTTCCCAGTGTGACGGCTCCCGCCAGCAGAAGCGCCAGTATTGTCATTCTTTTCTTCATTATGTAGAATCCTCCCGATTTATTCCATATGCTTCCATATTGTTACTTATTTGTTACAAAAATATTTCATTTCTGCAACAACCGTATTGTAACAAAGGAACCACATGGAATCTACAGGGAACTCTTTCCATTTTTCGCTCTCTTTTGTCCGGTCTGCCGCTTTGTCCCGCAACGCAAAAGGAACCCGCAGGTTCTTTCGTCCCTGCGGGTTCCCTTCGTATTTTCCTTCCGGTTTAACCCAAACTTCCTTACTAATAGCAGAAGCTGTGTCCGCCGATCTTTTGGTCCAATCTCGGCGTCAACGGTTCCGTAGAAAAATATAACGTATCATTTCTTAATATATGTGTATTTCCATTCAATACCTCATGAATCGAAGTGTATTCCTTCTCTGTGGGGTTCGCCCGCTCTCTGTTCTTCCAGGAACAGAACTGCGTCGGGTTTCCCTGACTGAGCACGTCATACAAGGTATCTGGATATTTTTCGGAAGCCATCCGGTTAAAAACTACCTCGACCACGGCTTCCTGCCCTTCTGTCGGCTCGCCCTGCGATTCCAGCCAGACGATTTTTGCCAACAAATCTATCTCCTCCTGCGTCAATGTGATATTCCAGCGGTTCTCTGCACCGGTCGTCGTCTCTACCGTTGCAGGCTTGCTCTCTGCCGCCTCCGGCGCCTCTGCTTCCCCCGATGCTGCCTGTACTTTGGCTTCCGGTGTCTCTGCTTCCTCCAGGGGTGCCTGTACTTCTTCTGCCGCATCGGACGGCGCCGTGCTTGCTACCATTATTCTGGGGTTCTTTGTGATTCCTGTCGCTTCATCTGATTCTGTCGTAAATGAATATCCGGATAAAACACGGCACACACCCGCAACCGGAACCTCTGCTTTGTCTGCCGCAGAAATTACATACGCGCTGCTGATCTCTTCTCTGCTCTCCCGTATCGTGTTCTTCTCCTCAATGTTGGCCGCAACCATGAGACAAATGCATAAAGTGCACAGCATTGTCACGTCCAATATTTTTCTGTTCATTTTGCTCCTTTCCTCAAGAATGATACTCTGTGAGCTGCTCTCGCACTCGTTGTTTCATCATACTAGATTCTTCCCAAAAGTCAAATTTCCCATTCACAAAATTCTGGAAAAATTTTCTTTACATTTTCCCAGAAATGCGGCAAAAGCGTGTTCTGTCGTATCCAATAATTCCGAGGAATGCTTTGATGTGTTAAAATAGAACTGCTCAAACTCACAAAAAAAACATCCCGAAACGGGATGTTTTCTATATTCCTTCCAATATTCCTGCGCGGTTTCTGCTGTCGCAAATCCCGCCATTTTTGTACCTTTTCCGGCACAATCTTCCTCTGCTACCGTGTGAGAAACAGTTCTTCAAACACCGGGATTTTGTGTTCCGGATCCGCCTGAAAGATCGCAACATGCGCATCGTCTGTGCTCCTGTCGGCAAATGCCGGGTATAAAAACCCACAGACCGGCCGCCCCGGCTCGTACTCTCCCACCAACGGAGCGACTGCACCGATCAGATATTCATATACCTCCTCCGACTCCCCCTGCCGCTCCTTGTCCGATGCCTTTACCGGCACATCATAGCGGTCGTGAAAGACCAGAATCGCATACGGCTCCCTGCTACGGTACCGGGCACCCACGAGCTCATAAAACGTGTACAGCAGCGCATCGTTTTTCAGTCCGCACTCGCGCATTCCGTACAACAGCTGGCGCATTTTCCTCTGTTCTGCGCCATCCCCGAACGCGTAGCTGCGCAGGTTTACATTGGTTGCTGCAAACGGAACCGCCTTGGCAATCGCCAGATTTTTCTCCTTTTCCGCCGCGGACAAATTGAGAAAATTCACATTAAAGCTCTCATCGATCTCTCCGTCCGGCTCCATGTATCCGCCTGCCACACGCGTAAAGGAAGTACGGCTGGGCGTCATTCTGCGTGTCAGTTCCAGCATATCTTCTCTGTTTATCATAATTTCTCCCGTCCCGTGTTTTTATGATAACATTTCATTGCCGGCACATCCATGCTTGTCTTCACCACACTTATGTTCCGCGCAGGAATGCTCATGCTCATGATGAGAACATCTCACATCGGGATTGTAATCTAATTTTCCTGCAAGATAAGCTTCTACCGCTTCATCTGCCGCACCGGACACTCCACCATACAGCTTTATGCCGGCAGTTGCAAGTGCGCTTTGCGCACCGCCTCCGATTCCGCCACAGATCAGCACATCCGCACCCGCCTCCGTCAAAAATCCGGCAAGTGCCCCGTGTCCCTGTCCATTTGTGTCGACAATCTGGGATCTTACCACCTGGCTATTCTCAATATCATATAATTTAAACTGTTCCGTGTGTCCAAAGTGCTGAAATATTTCTCCATTTTCATAGGTAACTGCAATTCTCATCTGATCTGTTTCCTTTCTTTGAATATCATCTTTTCCGACGGACGTTGAGGTGCGCCTGCATATTTTATTGCAGCAAAACAGGGCAGTTCCATCACACAATCGATAATTCCCACCTGAAATCTCCAATGTCTTTCCATTTACGATGCTGTCTGCCATTTTGTATCTGGCTGACTCATAAATTTCGGTCACTGTTGTGCGGGCAATCCCCATCTGCTTCGCACATTGTTCGTGCGTACACTTCTCAAGGTCTACAAGACGAATCGTTTCATACTCATCCATCGTCATAATGACTTTTTCCCTTGCCGGAACACCATTCGGGCAAAAATTATCATATGCCGCTTCCATACAGATTCTTCTTGCTTTTGTCGGTCGTGCCATCTTTTCTCCTCATACCTATTTCCGTCATATGTCAAAAATTATTATATCGCAATTTTCTTTTTTTACAACTCTCTATGAAAATTATGCGTACCCGATATACAGATTATCTGCCGCCATCACGCTGCAATCCAGTTTACAATCTGTAAGAATATGCAAAACGCCCGTATTGTGATCCCGCCTTTGCATATAACATGAAATGCAACATGGCATAAAAAAAACACCGAATTTACGGTGTTTTTAGAGCAGGGGATGAGAGAATCGAACTCCCACCAAAGGTTTTGGAGACCCCTATCATA
>OOCI01001654.1_pt1 | contig 15754 bp, 10 predicted proteins | sample 1671761 | NCBI WGS metagenome assembly OOCI01 (sample SAMN06348190, study PRJEB24527) | human gut metagenome | biome: human gut; feature: ankylosing spondylitis patient; material: feces | host: Homo sapiens | place: China | collected 2015-10
ATAAAAAATGAATGTTATTTAATTCTTAATTCTCAATTTTCAATTTAATAATTATATTTGCAAAGTTTCAAATCAAAGCTATTTCAAAACGAAAATAATATGAGAGACGTAAAAGACATCTTAGACGAAGCGCAAGAAAGTATGGACATGGCCATCATGTATCTGGACGAGGCACTGGCTCATATCCGCGCCGGAAAAGCCGATATCCGTTTGCTGGACGGTATCCGTGTGGATTCTTATGGAAGTATGGTTCCTATCAACAATGTGGCAGCCGTAACCACTCCGGACGCACGCAGCATTGCCATCAAGCCATGGGATAAGAGCATGTTCCGCGTCATTGAAAAGGCCATCATTGACTCCAGTCTCGGCATCATGCCCGAAAACAATGGTGAGATTATCCGTATCGGCATCCCGCCACTGACGGAAGAACGCCGTAAACAACTTGCCAAACAGTGTAAGGGAGAAGGAGAAACTGCCAAGGTAAGTGTACGTAATGCACGCCGTGATGCCATCGACGCCTTGAAGAAATCCGTAAAGGACGGACTGGCCGAAGACGCCCAGAAAGGCGGTGAAGAAAAGCTGCAGAAGATTCACGACAAGTTCATCAAGCAGATTGATGACATGCTGGCTGCAAAGGATAAAGAAATCATGACCGTTTAATTAAGTTGAAAACGGAAAATGGAAAGTTGAAAATAAACCGATATACCAAGTATAGAAGCCTTTCAACCTTCCATTTTCAACTTTCAACTTTCAACTTTCAATTATTTTGAGGGGACTCGTTATAAAAAACACCGGAAGTTGGTACTTGGTACGGACTGACGACGGAAGGGAGATTGAATGTAAAATCAAAGGGAACTTCCGGCTGAAAGGCATACGAAGCACTAATCCCGTGGCTGTAGGCGATTATGTGAACATCATACTGAACCAAGAAGGTACGGCCTTTATCAGCGAGATAGAGGACCGGAAGAATTACATCATCCGCCGCGCCTCCAACCTTTCCAAGCAATCGCACATTCTTGCTGCCAACCTCGACCAGTGCATGCTCATAGTGACGGTGAACTATCCCGAGACCTCCACTACCTTTATAGACCGTTTTCTCGCCTCTGCCGAGGCATACCGTGTTCCCGTCAAGATTATATTCAACAAAGTGGATGCCTACGATGAAGAGGAACTGCACTATCTGGACAGCCTGATCAACCTTTACACCACCATCGGCTATCCTTGTTTCAAGGTTTCTGCCAGAAAAGGGGAAGGCATCGACACTATCGAGAAAGAACTCAAAGGACGCATAACCCTCTTTTCCGGACATTCCGGAGTAGGGAAATCGACACTCATCAAGGCAATACTGCCCGATATAGAGATTAAAACCGGAGAGATATCCACCTATCATAATAAAGGTATGCACACCACTACCTTCTCAGAAATGTTCCCGGTTCCGGGCAACGGATATATCATTGACACTCCGGGCATCAAAGGTTTCGGAACATTCGATATGGAAGAAGAAGAGATAGGCCACTACTTCCCGGAAATATTCAAGGTATCTGCCGACTGCCGTTACGGCAACTGTACCCACCGCCACGAACCCGGATGCGATTTCAAATTACAAAGCGGACGCACGCCCCTGCTGCCGCTGTACGCGAGGCTGTCGAGAAGCACTATATCAGCGAATCCCGTTACGCTTCTTATCTGAACATGCTGGAGGACAAGGAGGAGGGAAAATACCGGGCTGCTTACTGATTTGTCATTTTATCACCTTTCCAATCCATATTCTTACACTTTTTAACTCTTTATCTTTTAAACTATTCTCTTTTCCCGTAGTCTAATCTAAGGCTGATTTTATTACTACTAATACTACAACATGAATAAGAGAGTTAAATGGGGCATCATTATCGTGATTGGTGCCGGACTGATTGGAGGAGGAATCTACTCCCAATTACCTAAAGAGAATGAAGAATTAGCCGCTGCAGACAAGGTGATGACCGGTAAACGTGGCGGCAAAAAGGTGCTGAACGTAAATGCCCGAATAATTAAACCACAACTGCTGAAAGACGAAATACAAATCAGCGGCAGCCTGCTGCCGGATGAGGAAGTGGATCTTTCTTTCGAGACATCCGGCAAAATCATAGAGATAAATTTTGAAGAAGGCAGCTTCGTCAAGAAAGGACAATTACTTGCCAAAGTTAATGACCGGCCGCTGCAAGCACAATTGCAACGCCTCGTCTCCCAATTAAAGTTGGCAGAAGACCGCGTGTTTCGCCAGAACGCCCTGCTGGAAAGAGATGCGGTCAGTAAAGAAGCCTACGAACAAGTAAAGACCGAGCTGGCCACCCTGAATGCCGACATTGACCTGATAGAATCGAACATCGCACAAACTGAGCTGCGTGCTCCTTTCGACGGTGTCATCGGTCTGCGCCAAGTCAGTGTGGGTACTTACGCTTCCCCTACAACCATTGTAGCCAAACTCACCAAGATTTCGCCGTTGAAGGTGGAATTTGCCGTACCCGAGCGGTATGCCAATGACGTAAAGACCGGCGCCGGACTGGACTTCACTCTCGAAGGAAAGCTAAAAACCTTCCACGCCACGGTTTATGCACGCGAATCAAAGATAGACCCTACTACCCATACCCTGACAATCCGTGCACTTTATCCCAATGCCAACGGAGCTGTGCTTCCGGGCCGCTATGCCAGCATCAAGCTGAACAAGGATGAAATTCAGGACGCCCTTGCCGTACCGTCCGAAGCCATTGTGCCGGAAATGGGAAAAGACAAGATATTCCTCTATAAGTCGGGAAAAGCCCAGCCGGTAGAGATTACTACGGGAATCCGTACGGAAGCTGAAGTACAAGTATTGCAAGGCTTGCAGGCAGGAGATACCATCATCACCTCGGGAACCCTGCAACTCCGTACCGGGCTACCGGTAACACTGGACAATATCAATTGACAACTGTCAATTATCAACCGTTAATTATCAATTGTAAAGAATGAATATATCCGAATTAAGTATACGGCGACCGGTACTCTCGACAGTACTTACCCTGATAATCCTGCTGTTTGGCTTCATCGGCTACAATTATCTGGGTGTACGCGAATACCCGTCTGTAGACAATCCTATCATATCAGTATCCTGCTCCTATCCGGGTGCCAACGCCGATGTCATCGAGAATCAGATAACGGAGCCTCTGGAGCAGAACATCAACGGTATTCCCGGCATACGCTCCCTCTCCAGTGTCAGCCAGCAAGGTTCATCACGTATCACAGTAGAGTTTGAGCTTTCCGTTGACCTGGAAACCGCCGCCAACGACGTACGTGATAAAGTGTCGCGCGCACAACGCTTTCTGCCTCGTGACTGCGACCCGCCTACCGTTTCAAAGGCGGATGCCGATGCCATGCCCATCCTGATGGTGGCACTCCAGAGTGACAAACGCTCGCTATTGGAGTTGAGCGAAATTGCCGACCTCACCGTAAAGGAACAGCTACAGACAATTTCCGATGTCAGCAGCGTAAGCATCTGGGGAGAGAAACGCTACTCCATGCGCCTTTGGCTAGACCCCATCAAGATGTCCGGTTACGGCATCACCCCCATGGATGTGAAGAATGCCGTAGACCAGGAAAATGTGGAACTTCCCTCCGGCAGTATCGAAGGAAATACCACCGAACTCACCATCCGCACACTGGGGCTGATGCATACGGCAGAAGAGTTCAACAACCTTATCCTGAAAGAGGATGGCAACCGTATCGTCCGTTTCAGCGACATAGGACGTGCCGAATTGGGTCCTGCCGACATCAAGAGTTATATGAAGATGAACGGTGTGCCTATGGTGGGTATCGTAGTCATTCCGCAACCGGGCGCCAACCACATAGAAATAGCCAATGCCGTATACGACCGCATGGAAAAGATGAAGAAAGACTTGCCCGAAGACATCCACTACAACTACGGTTTCGACAATACCAAGTTTATCCGTGCCTCCATCAACGAGGTGAAGCAGACGGTATACGAGGCATTTGTGCTTGTTATCATTATCATCTTCCTCTTCCTGCGCGATTGGCGTGTGACACTGGTACCGTGCATCGTGATTCCGGTTTCGCTCATCGGCGCTTTCTTCGTGATGTATCTAGCCGGCTTCTCCATCAATGTGCTTTCCATGCTGGCGGTGGTGCTTGCCGTGGGACTGGTGGTGGACGATGCCATTGTAATGACAGAGAACATCTACGTCCGCATAGAGAAAGGGATGCCACCCAAAGAAGCGGGTATCGAGGGAGCCAAAGAAATATTCTTCGCCGTAATCTCCACCACCATCACACTGGTTGCCGTGTTCTTCCCCATTGTATTCATGGACGGCATGACGGGACGTCTGTTCCGCGAATTCAGTATTGTGGTATCCGGTTCGGTGGTTATCTCTTCGTTTGCCGCACTGACCTTTACACCGATGCTCGCCACCAAGCTCCTGGTGAAGCGCGAACAGCAAAGCTGGTTCTATCGCAAGACCGAACCTTTCTTCGAAGGAATGAACCGGGTATACAGCAAGTCACTGGCCGCCTTCCTGAAACGGCGCTGGATTGCCTTGCCCTTCACCATCGTCACCATCCTGCTTATCGGAGTCCTTTGGAATACTATCCCGGCTGAAATGGCGCCATTGGAGGACCGTTCGCAAATCAGTATCAATACAATGGGTGCCGAAGGAGTGACTTACGAATATATCCGCGACTATACCGAAGACATCAATCATCTGGTGGACTCCATTATCCCGGATGCAGAAGCGGTAACAGCGCGTGTATCCAGTGGTAGCGGTAACGTACGTATCACACTGAAAGACATGAAAGACCGTGACTATACCCAGATGGAGGTTGCCGAAAAGTTGTCGAAGGCAGTGCAGAAAAAGACCATGGCACGCTCTTTCGTACAGCAGTCCTCCTCATTCGGAGGACGGCGCGGCGGTATGCCCGTGCAGTATGTATTGCAGGCAACTAATATCGAGAAATTGCAGGAGGTGCTCCCCAAGTTCATGACGAAGGTCTACGAAAATCCGGTATTCCAGATGGCAGACGTAAACCTGAAGTTCAGCAAGCCTGAAGCGCGCATCAACATCAACCGTGACAAGGCGAGTATCATGGGCGTAAGCACCAAGAACATTGCCCAAACTCTGCAATACGGCTTGAGCGGACAGCGTATGGGCTACTTCTACATGAACGGAAAGCAATACGAGATATTAGGCGAAATCAACCGCCAGCAACGCAACAAGCCCGCCGACCTGAAAGGCATCTATATCCGAAGCGACAACGGGAACATGGTACAGCTGGACAACCTAATTGAGCTTACCGGCGGCATCGCACCTCCGAAACTGTACCGTTACAACCGTTTCGTTTCCGCCACCATCTCCGCGGGGCTTGCCGACGGGAAGACCATCGGGCAAGGACTGGACGAAATGGACAAGATTGCCAAGGAGACACTGGACGAGACCTTCCGTACCGCACTGACCGGAGACTCCAAGGAGTATCGCGAAAGCTCCTCCAGTCTGATGTTCGCCTTCATCCTTGCCATCGTGCTGATTTACCTGATTCTGGCCGCCCAGTTCGAGAGCTTCAAAGACCCGCTGATTATCATGCTGACGGTGCCTCTCGCCATTGCCGGCGCGCTGGTATTCATGTATTTCGGAGACATCACGATGAATATATTCAGCCAGATTGGCATCATCATGCTGATTGGTCTGGTAGCAAAGAACGGTATCCTGATTGTGGAGTTCGCCAATCAGAAGCAGGAAGCGGGTGAAGACAAGATGCGAGCCATCAAGGACGCCTCCCTGCAACGTCTGCGCCCCATCCTGATGACGAGTGCCTCCACCATCCTGGGATTGATACCGCTTGCCTACGCCACCGGCGAAGGCTGCAACCAGCGCATCGCCATGGGTACTGCCGTCGTAGGCGGCATGCTCATCTCCACACTGCTGACGATGTACATCGTGCCTGCCATATATAGTTATGTATCAACGAACCGAAGTAAACTGAAGACCGAATGAAACGCATTGTTTTAATTTTCATAGCCACTGCCTGCACAGCGCTGGGCCTTTATGCACAGCCTGCGCCTACCTACACCTTGAAGTCCTGCCTGGAGCAAGGATTGCTGAACAACTACTCCCTGCGCATTGTCCGCAATGAAGAGCAGGTCAGCAAGAACAACGCCACACTGGGCAATGCGGGCTACCTGCCCACACTGGGCCTCTCCGCCGGCTACAAGGGAACCATAGACAATACCGAGACCAAAGCCCGAGCCACCGGAGAGACAACCAAGGACAACGGAGTGTTTGACCAAACTCTCGATGCAGGCATCAACCTGAACTGGACCATCTTCGACGGTTTCAACATTACCGCCAACTACCAACGGCTCAAGGAGCTGGAACGCCAAGGCGAGACCAATACGCGCATCGCCATCGAGGACCTGATAGCCAACATAGCCGCCGAATACTATAACTATGTGCAGCAAAAAATCCGCTTGAAGAACTTCCGTTATGCCGTATCGCTATCCAAAGAGCGCCTGCGCATTGTGGAAGAGCGTTACCACATCGGTAACTTCTCGCGCCTGGACTACCAGCAGGCCAAAGTGGACTTCAATGCCGACAGTGCCCAATACATGAAACAGCAGGAACTGCTGCACACCTCACGTATCCAGCTGAACGAACTCATGGCAAACAAAGATGTAGACCAGCCGTTTATCATACAAGACAGCCTCATCAACGTGACCGCCTCCCTGAACTTCGAGGAGCTGTGGAACGCCACCCTCACCATCAACGCCTCACTGCTACGTGCCGAACAGAACAATACCCTGGCCCGTCTGGACTACAAGAAAGTCTGCTCGCGCGACTACCCATACGTGAAGATGAACGGCGGATACGGCTACACCCTCAACAAGTATGACATCTCTGCCAACAGCCGCCGCAGCAACCTCGGTCTGAACTTCGGCGTCACGGTCGGCTTCAATCTGTTCGATGGCAACCGGCGCCGCGAACGCAAGAATGCCCGCATTGCCGTGCAGAACGCTCGCCTGGAACGGGAGCAACTGGAGCAAGCCCTGCGCGCCGATCTCAGCAACCTATGGCAGGCCTACCAAAACAACCTGCAAATGCTGAACCTGGAACGCCAGAACCTTGTGGCTGCCAAGGAGAACCACGAGATTGCCATGGAACGATATATGCTGGGCAACCTCTCGGGAATCGAGATGCGCGAAGCCCAAAAGAGTCTGCTGGATGCAGAAGAACGTATTCTCTCCGCGGAATATGATACCAAATTATGTGAAATCTCCCTACTGCAAATCAGTGGAAAAGTAGCGCGCTATATGGAATAAGCAATATAATCCGTACCTTTGCGCCCGGTTTATCAGAATTGAAGCATAATGGGATTATTCATCAGAAAGCCATTCGAGGCACTGCAAGCGGAGGCTAATGCCTCCGGAAAGAAAACATTGAAACGTGTACTTGGTCCGTGGAGCCTTGTTGCCCTGGGCGTGGGAGTCATCATCGGAGCGGGTCTATTCTCCATCACCGGAACGGTGGCGGCAGGCTATACGGGACCGGCCATCACACTGTCCTTTGCCATTGCCGCACTGGGATGCTGCTTCGCCGGACTATGTTATGCGGAATTTGCATCCATGATACCCGTAGCCGGCAGCGCATACACCTACTCGTATGCCACGATGGGCGAACTCATCGCCTGGATTATCGGGTGGGACCTGGTACTGGAATACACCGTAGCCGCAACCACGGTAAGCATCAGCTGGAGCCGCTATCTGGTCGTCTTTCTCGAGGGACTGGACATACATCTACCGCAAGCCCTCACCGCCTGTCCCTGGGATGGTGGAGTCGTAAATATCCCCGCCTTCCTTATCGTCGTGCTGATGAGCCTCTTCCTGATACGGGGTACGGAAGGCAGCTCCATCTTCAACGGCTTCATTGTATTCCTGAAGGTTTCCGTCATACTGATTTTTGTCATACTCGGCTGGAAATACATCAATACCGACAACTATACACCTTACATCCCTGCCAATACGGGCGTGCTGGGCGAATATGGCTTCTCCGGCATCCTGCGAGGGGCGGCCATCGTATTCTTCGCCTTCCTCGGGTTCGACGCCGTGAGCACAGCCGCCCAAGAGACGAAGAACCCGAAGCGGAACATGCCTATCGGCATTCTGGTCTCCTTGCTGGTATGCACCGTGCTCTATATGGTTTTTGCCCACGTCATGACGGGAGTGGCACACTACACCGCCTTCAGCGGACAGCAAGGCATTGCTCCCGTTGCCATAGCCATAGAGCACATGGGGCAGGCTGATGCTGCAGGTATCATCCAGCCGGACTATCCCTGGCTGAACCGTGCCATCGTGCTGTCCATTCTGTTCGGATATTGCTCCGTCATCATGGTGACGCTGCTGGGACAGAGCCGCGTATTCCTAAGCATGAGCCATGACGGGCTGCTGCCTCCTTTCTTCTCGCATATCAACGAAAAGTTCCGTACTCCGGCACGCAGCAACCTGCTCTTCATGGTACTTGTGGGCCTGCTGGCAGCTTTTGTACCCGCACGGCTGGCCGGAGAGATGACAAGCATCGGCACGCTGATGGCCTTCACGCTGGTCTGTGCCGCTGTACTGGTAGTACGCAGAACCATGCCTGACGTGCCCCGTTCCTTTAAAACCCCACTTGTTCCACTTATCCCCATACTGGGTATTCTTACTTGCCTTTGCATGATGTTGTTCCTTCCTGCCGATACATGGATACGCCTGGTGCTGTGGATGCTCATCGGTCTGGACATCTACGTGGGCTACGGCATGAAGCACAGTAAGCTGGAGCATGGAGGCGACACCCGCCACGGGCAGGTGACCTTGAACATGATTGGACTTATCCTTGCCGTTCTTTGTGTCATCACCGGACTGTGGCACCAACAGACTGTGGGATGGGGAGAAAGCAAAGTGCTGCTGATTATCTCGTTTGTTTTCGCATTCACGCACTGCGCTTACTATATGTGGAGAATCTGGAGGAGATAATAAGCCCTAAATCTCCTCCTTTAAAGATAAACAATCTTTCATCCAAACTACCCCAGCACCCACTTGGTCCGTTTCCCGAAACAACGGTATGCCATTGCCACCAGAAACCAGGAAGTACAGAAAGCGACGACTGCGGCACAAGGTATCTGAAGATAGATAGGAACATGGATAGCACGCATCAGGACTACGCTCGGTCCGGTAAAGAAATAGTGTATCATATAGACTCCAAAACCACAGAGCGTCAAGTTTGCCAATGCTTTCTTGATGCGCTCCGAACGGAAATTGGCCCGCTTGCAAAGCATAAACACGGGGATGGTCATCATTACTACATTCAGCGAACAGTAGGTGAAGAAGAGTTCGAGCATCTCATCCGTAAAATCCGGCAAGGAGGTCATACGACGGAAACCAAGGAATGTTACGGCATAGCCAATGGCAAACATGGGAATGCCGATGCCACAGAGTTGCCGGCCCGTCCAGTTATGGTTCCTCAGATAATGGCCCAACAATAGGTAGCCGTTAAAACCGGCAAAGTAATACAGCATACCGAACGAGTTCCACGAGCAAGTCCCCCAAAGGTACGGAGCGGCAAACTCGGTATAATAAGGCAGCAGCAGTGTCACTCCCCATGCTGCAAGAAACCATAGTTTGGCACGTTCCGAGGCCTTCTCCACCCATGCCGAGAATATCGGAAGATAGAGATAAAGCCCTATCAGCAGATAGATATACCACATGTGCACATCCAATAGAGAGAAATTAAAAGGCATTTCTGCAATATATCCCAGGCTCACTGCCAGAGACTGGCGCATCACTTCCTCACCCGAATAAGGGAAGAAATCCAGAATCACTTTCGGCTCCACTCCCAGCAGTCCCGTTATCCAGGGGAACAGATTGTAAATCACAGACCAGATGAGGAAAGGAAAGAATACGCGGGGGATACGTTTCTTGTAGAATGCCGAGGCGTCACCCCGTACCGGCAACAGCAATGCACCGGTAATCATTACAAAAAGCGGTACGCAAGGACGGAGCGCCGCACCGTAGACAGCTCCCCAGAACTTGATGTCAACAATGTCGGGCGATGTGCCCGGATAGAAGTTAAAAGGGTCTGTGCAATGGCAGCAAACTACTGTAAACATTGCAACAAGGCGTACCACATCCAGCCATACGATGTGTTGTGCCGGAGTTTGTCGTGTAAGAGTCAGTTCCATGTTTTATTAAATTGGTTGTTTGGAGGGCTAAAGATAAAGAAGTTAACCGAGAAATGAAAAGGAGAATGTAACAAAAATACGACAACAAACGAGTTTCAGTTTTATTCTCCTATAGAGAACAATCTGTTTTATCAAGGCAGAACAGAGTGTTCCAATAGGGAAGAACAATTTGTTCCAACATGAAAGAACAGTTTGTTTCAATAGGAAGAAACAATTTGTTTCAACATAAAGGAACAGTTTGTTTTGCTTGATGAAACAGAGTGTTCTATGCCGCGAAACACTTTGTTTTCCTCTACAAAACAAAAAAGCCGTAACAAGATTTTCTCCGTTACGGCTTTCCTTATATTATGCCTTTCTAAAAGGCTTCTGTTTTACTTGCTGCAATTCCAGGGCTTCAGTTGCTTGAAGAAGTCGTTGCCCTTATCGTCCACCAAGATGAATGCAGGGAAGTTCTCCACCTCAATCTTCCAGATAGCTTCCATACCGAGTTCGGGATATTCCACGCACTCAATGCTCTTGATGTTGTTCTGTGCCAAGATAGCGGCAGGACCACCGATAGAGCCCAAGTAGAAACCACCATACTTTTGGCAGGCATCTGTCACTTGCTGGCTGCGGTTACCTTTGGCAAGCATAATCATGCTGCCGCCGTGGCTTTGGAAGAGGTCTACATACGGGTCCATACGTCCGGCAGTAGTCGGGCCCATGGAGCCGCAAGCCATGCCTTGAGGAGTCTTGGCAGGACCGGCGTAGTAGATGGGATGGTCTTTGATGTACTGCGGCAGGTCTTCGCCACGGTCCAGACGTTCTTTCAGCTTGGCGTGTGCGATGTCACGGCCTACGATAATGGTTCCATTCAGAGACAAACGGGTGGAAACCGGATACTTGGTCAGTTCCTTCAGAATATCGGCCATCGGCTGGTTCAAGTCAATCTTCACCACGTCGCCTTCACCGGCCTTACGGAGTTCTTCGGGAATCAGTTCACCCGGATTGCTGTCGAGCTTTTCAATCCAGATACCTTCTTTATTGATTTTACACTTGATGTTACGGTCGGCAGAGCAGGAAACACCCAGACCCACGGGACAGGACGCACCGTGACGCGGCAGGCGGATGATGCGGATGTCGTGAGCCAGATACTTGCCGCCGAACTGGGCACCGAGGCCAATCTTATGAGCTTCTTCCAGTACCAGCTTCTCCAGTTCCACATCGCGGAAAGCGCGGCCGAACTCATTGCCGGTAGTGGGTAGGTTATCGTAGAAGTGGGTGGAAGCCAGTTTCACAGTCAGCAAGTTCTTTTCGGCAGAGGTACCGCCGATAACGAATGCGATGTGATAGGGAGGACAAGCTGCCGTACCCAAAGTCTTGATTTTTGAGATAAGGAAGGGAACCAATGTTTCGGGGTTGAGGATAGCCTTTGTCTCCTGGTAGAGATAAGTCTTGTTGGCAGAGCCACCACCCTTGGTTACGCAGAGGAACTCGTACTCCATACCTTCCGTAGCTTCGATGTCAATCTGTGCGGGAAGGTTGCACTTCGTATTCACCTCATCGTACATGGTGAGGGGAGCATTCTGCGAATAGCGCAGGTTCTCTTCGGTATAAGTCTTGTAAACACCCAGTGAGAGAGCTTCTTCATCACAGTAGCCGGTCCATACTTGTTGTCCCTTTTCGCCGTGGATGATTGCCGTACCCGTATCCTGGCAGAAAGGAAGTACCCCCTTGGATGCTACCTCTGCATTGCGCAGGAAGGTGAGTGCCACGTATTTATCGTTATCGCTTGCTTCGGGGTCACTCAGAATCTTAGCAACCTGCTCGTTGTGCGAACGACGCAACATGAACGATACATCACGGAAAGCCGCATTGGCCATTGCCGTCAAACCTTCTTTTTCAATCTTCAGGATAGGTTTTCCTTCAAACTCGCTTACTGACACGTAATCTTTTGTAAGCAGATAATACTCAGTAGTATCTTTCCCCTTCTCGAACATGGGCTGATACTTGAACGGAGGTGTTGTTGCCATAATTACTCGTATATTTAATGTTTAAAAGTGATTCGGGTAGCAAAGGCAGCACAAAACCGCCTTTACCGAGCAAAGGTAAAAACTATTATTGAAATAATTCTTTAATTAGAGTAAAAACGCAACAAATCATAATTAATTTTCTGACACCCGCTGCATCCGCCCTATCAGTTCATCGCCCAGCGCCGTCTTCACCTCAATGTGTTTCAGCACAGCCATTACAAACGGATTGCTTTCAAAGTCGCCGCGTACCTGCTCAAAATCGAGTTCCTTTTCCAAGCGTGAGCCGTCAGCTCCAAAGCCCGTCATGGAAGCCAGTGAAAATTCTTTCTTAGCATCCTCATACACCATGCGGTCGAGGCCAACTACTGCTTCTTTCCATTTTTCGACAATATGTATGACGTCTTCTGCCGTCATACCTTCCGGCTTGATACCATAGAACTCTTCCAACTTCTCATACGCCCAGGTCCATTCGTAGGTATAGTAGTTGCTGTGCATCTTCTCAAACTCGGCATTGATAGACTTCAAGCGATTGACTTTGCCGGACTCAATACCGTCTATCAGCGCATCTATCTCACTCTTTGGGGCTATCAATCCGGAAATATCCACCCATTCGCCGCTGCCAATGGCAGTATCGGGCTTCAAACGGGCACGTATTTCTTCATTGCTCCGGAAGTCAATGCCTTCCAAGCGCTTGATGACAGAGTTTCCGAGGAACTTATGAATGGCTATTTCATAGAAGCGGATACCTTTCACCAAAGCCGAGTTACGTATCTTCGCACTATGGAAAGAATAGATATCCGAAAGCTCGCCACTGGCATGACGCAGATTCTGCAACGTTTCCCGTCCCTTGAACATTTTCTGCACCGTGTAGGGGCTGAGAAGATTATAGTTGATGTAATCCAGTTTGTTCGGGTCGGTACGCCCGTCACGTTTCGGCCACTTCTGGGCATCACGGATGGTACCCACACTACGCAGGTTGACACCGGGTACAAGGTAGGTGGTATTATTCTGCTCTATCAAGTAAGAGAACGGCAGGTTCGAAGTATCAGAATGGTTGACATGGCGCCCCATTACCAAGGAGAACGCTCCCACCCTTGCAGGCCACAAGATGTACGAATCGGAAGTCGTCTTGGCACCACGCTCCAAAGTGCCTTGATGGATAGGCCCTAACTTATACATATGGTTGCTCTGATTGGACCCCGAACCGGCATTCATAAAGGAAAACATACCGGCAATCAGCAACGTGGATTTATGGTGTGTCACCGTATAAGGTCCGGCAAAAATAGCGCACGCCTCCCCGTTCTCTCCCTGGCAGTTGCTGAAAAACAAAGAATCCGAGGCAGAGTAGTTGTGTCCCAACTTGCATGCCTGCCCCACGAAGCAGCGGCTCAGCATAGCTCCGTCATCTACATGAGACCCGGTAGAGATGATGAAATCATCACAAATCACCCCATGCCCGATGTGTACCGGCGCCACCTCGTTGCTGTTGATGCTTCCGTTATACAGACGGCATGTACCACAGATGCGGCAATAATCACCGATGCGCACATTCTTTATGGAACCGGTGTTCAATATCATTACATGGTTCCCGATGCTTCCTACAGCAGAAGCATGTTTGTTGGAATAAAAATCCGTGATTTCCTTCATCCGTGCAATCAGCTCCGGGCGATGGCGGTAAAGCGCCAGAATATAGGCTTGGTGTGCGGAGAGTTTATCATTAATCAGCACCTCACGGCCTCCTGTCTCATTCAGGACAGACACTTCTACCCCGTTACCGAACTTCGACACACCGTCTACCAGAATAATATCCACATTCTCAATGAAGGTGTCATGCCCTATTTCATAATTGGCAATGTAGTTCTGGATATTCTCAATGCAACAGTTATCTCCCACCGTTACATTATGCAGCGTCACATGCCGCAAACCGGAATGCTTCCTGATTCCTCCCGGCAACATAAATTCTGAATGGAACACTCCCAAACACACCTCACCCGAAAAACGGGTATGATGCACAAATTCCGTTGAGAACTCTTCTGCAACGGTTACTTTCCCCCAATCATCAGCCAGACATGACTGGCTCTTCAACCGGAGAATTTCATCTTCGGTCAGTCTTCTGTAATTCATCCTTATAACGAGTTATGAGTTATGAGTTATAAGTTATTGCCTTTGCCGGCACTACCGATTCAAACCGCTGCCAGCAAATAACTCATAACTTATAACTCATAACTAAAATTAAACTTCTTCTTCGTAGGTCTGATAAAGAAAGTCATTATAGGGGTACTTCTGCACGTGCAATTCCTTCACACGCTGATAAACTACACTCTTCAGTTCCTCCATATTGATTTTTTCGCGGGCAGAAATAAAGAGGCAGTTATCCTCCATCTTAGCCATCCACGTCTTCATCAGTTCTTCGAGTGTCAAGTTTTCCTTGGTTCTGGGGGTAAGGTCGTCAGCCGCTTTCTCTATATAAGTATAAGCGTCTATCTTATTGAATACAAGAATCATGGGCTTACCGGCGGCACCGATATCTGCCAACGTCTTGTTCACAACTTCTATCTGTTCTTCAAAATCCGGATGAGAGATGTCTACGATATGCAACAGCAAGTCCGCCTCGCGTACCTCGTCCAGGGTAGACTTGAAGGAGTCTACCAAATCCGTCGGCAATTTACGGATAAAGCCCACTGTATCAGAAAGCAGGAACGGCAGGTTCTCAATAATCACCTTACGCACCGTAGTATCCAACGTGGCAAACAGCTTATTCTCTGCAAAGACTTCACTTTTCGAAAGCAAAGTCATCAATGTGGATTTTCCTACATTGGTATATCCCACCAATGCCACACGAATCAAGCGTCCGCGGTTCTTCCGCTGGGTAGACTTCTGCTTGTCAATCTCAGCCAAGCGCTCCTTCAACAATGACATACGGTTCAAGATGATACGGCGGTCCATTTCCAGCTGCGTTTCACCCGGACCGCGAAGTCCCACGGAACCTTTACCTCCACCGGCACCGGAGCCACCACCCTGGCGTTCCAAGTGGGTCCACAAACGTTGCAGACGGGGGAGCATGTACTTATACTGCGCCAGCTCCACCTGCGTTTTTGCATTGGCAGTCTGGGCACGCATGGCAAAGATATCGAGAATCAGGGACGTACGGTCCAGTATCTTGATTTTGAGTTCAGCTTCTATATTGCGTATCTGCTTGGCGGAGAGTTCATCATCAAAAATCACCATGCCGATTTCGCGTTCGGCTTCTTCTTCATTCCGGATATACTCTTTAATTTCTTCCAGCTTGCCCTTGCCGACATAAGTCACGGAATGCGCTGCATCCAGCTTTTGGGTAAACCGCTTCACTACTTCCGCCCCGGCTGTCTCAGCCAAGAATGCCAGCTCGTCCAGGTATTCGTTCGTCTTACGCTCATCCTGAGTTTTTGTGATAAGACCTACCAATACTGCGGTTTCGACCTGCGCTTCGGAAATTACAAATTCTTTCATTGCCATTGTATGTACTTTTATTA
>OOCI01001655.1_pt1 | contig 15751 bp, 6 predicted proteins | sample 1671761 | NCBI WGS metagenome assembly OOCI01 (sample SAMN06348190, study PRJEB24527) | human gut metagenome | biome: human gut; feature: ankylosing spondylitis patient; material: feces | host: Homo sapiens | place: China | collected 2015-10
TGTCCGAGTACCTGTCCACCATAATCAAGTCCATAGTCCCGTCCTCCAACATCGCGTACATACTGGAGGACAAGGAGAGCATCAAGCACCTTTTCAGGGTCGTATGCGGCCTGGACTCGCTGATCGTCGGCGAGGACCAGATCCAGCACCAGGTCAGGGAGTCGTACGCGAAGGCGAAGGAGCAGGGCCATGTGGGCCAGATGCTCACGCGCCTGTTCGACAACGCCATGATCGTCGGGAAGAGGGTCAGGTCCGAGACCGCTCTGAACAAGGGGGCCGTCTCGGTCGGGTCCGCCGCCGTGGAGCTGGCCGAGAGCAGGATCGGCGACCTCGGCGGTAAGGCGATCACCATCCTGGGCGCGGGCGACATAGCCTCGGTGATCTCCAAGAACCTCATCGGCAAGAACGTGGGGACGGTCATCGTCTCCAACAGGACCTACAGCCGCGCCATCGAGCTCGCGGACGAGCTCGGGGGCAAGGCGGTCAGCATGGCGCGCCTCACCGAGGCCGTGGCCGACTCCGACTTGGTCCTGGTGGCCACCGGCGCTCCCCACGCGGTGCTGCACTGGCACCACGTCGCGGACGCGATGAGGCTCCGTCCAGACAGGAAGCTCCTGATCATCGACGTCTCGATCCCCAGGAACACCGACGACAAGGTCGCGGAGATCCCCAACGTCGAGCTCGACAACATGGACGCGCTCGAGACCATCGCCATGCGCAACGTGGAGCGCAGGAGGAACGAGATCGTCTCCGCCGAGAGGATCATCGGCCAGGAGCTGGCCAGGCTGGACGCGGAGCAGAAGGAGCAGATCGCGAACGACGTGATCCGCAGGATAGGGATCAAGGTCGCGCAGATCAGGGAGCACGAGCTGGAGACCGCCCTGTCCAGGGCGGGCTCTGCAGACGTTCACGAGCTTCTGGACGACCTGTCCAGGGCTCTCGCAAACAAGTTCACGGCCGAACTCTACAAGAACCTGAGGGAGGCCTCGCGCGACGGACGCATCGACACGTGCAACGCGGCCGTCGACATCTTCGGATTGAGGGATGTGCAATGATGATGTACCCAGATGTGCGTCTGAGGAGGCTCAGACAGAGCGAGAGGATGAGGAACCTTGTGGCCGAGACCAGGCTGCACCCCGACGAGCTGGTGCTGCCGATATTCTTCGACGCCAACATAGACAGGGTGAAGACGACGGACTCGATGCCCGGCGTGGAGACGTACCCGCTCTCCGGGTACCAGGACATCGCCGGCGACATCCAGGACAGCGGCGTGAACTCCGTGCTGGTGTTCGGCGTGCCCACCCACAAGGACGCCTGCGGAAGCGGCGCCTACGAGAGGGACGGCGTGGTCCAGAAGGCCATCGCCGGGCTGAAGGAGAACTCCGACATGCTGGTCATCGCGGACCTGTGCCTCTGCGAGTACACGGATCACGGCCACTGCGGGGTCCTGGACGGGAACGGCTACGTGATGAACGACGAGACCATCGAGCTCTACGGCAGGACGGCCGTCTCCCAGGCGGAGGCGGGCGCCGACGTCATCGCCCCCAGCGGCATGATGGACGGCCAGATCGCGGCCATAAGGACCGCCCTGGACGACGCCGGGTTCAAGAACGTCCCCGTGATGGCCTACAGCGCCAAGTTCTACAGCGCGTACTACGGGCCCTTCAGGGACGTGGCCAACTCCGCCCCCGGCAAGGGGAACCGCGCCGGGTACCAGATGCCCTGCGGCAACAGGATGGAGGCCATGAGGGAGATCGAGATGGACGTGGCGGAGGGCGCCGACATGATCATGGTCAAGCCCGCCGGACCGTACCTCGACATCATCCGCGACGCCAGGGACAGGTTCGACCTGCCGCTGGCGGCCTACCAGGTCTCCGGGGAGTACGCCATGATGAAGGCCGCCGCCCGCAACGGCTGGATCGACGAGGAGAGGATCATGATGGAGTCGCTCCTCGGCATCAAGAGGGCCGGCGCCGACATCCTGATCACATACTACGCCAGGGAGGCGGCCCGTCTGCTGTGATACCATGGACAGGTCAGAGCAGCTGTACGAGGAGTCCTCGAAGGTCACCCCGGGAGGGGTGTCCAGCCCCGTCAGGGTCTTCAAGCCGTACCCGGTGTTCATCGAGTCGGGCAGCGGATGCAGGATGAGGGACGCCGACGGGAGGGAGTACATCGACCTCTGCATGGCGTACGGCTCCCTCATAACCGGCCACGCCCACCCCGGGGTGATGGAGGCGGCCAGGGAGCAGCTCTCCAGGGGGACCGTCTACGGGGCCCCCTCGGAGCCCGAGCTGGCCCTGCTGGAGAGGATCTCGAGGGAGGTCCCCAGCGCCGAGATGGTCAGGATGTCCTGCTCCGGCACGGAGGCCACCATGCACGCCATCAGGGTGGCCCGCGGGTTCACGGGCAGGGACAACATAGTCAAGATGAAGGGCGGCTTCCACGGCGCCCACGACGCGGCCCTGGTGAGGGCCGGCAGCGGCTCCGCCTCCGGCGTGCCGTCGTCCAAGGGGGTCCTGGCGGACACCGCGAGGCACACCCACACCGTGGAGTACAACGACGCCCAGGCCATGGCCGACCTCCTGGAGAGGGACAGGGACATCGCCTGCGTCATCATGGAGCCCATACTGGGGAACGTCGGGGTCGTCACCCCCGAGGACGGGTACCTGCAGGAGGTCAGGAGGATCACCGAGGAGAACGACGTGGTCCTGATCTTCGACGAGGTCATCACGGGCTTCAGGGCCTCCTCCGGAGGCGCCCAGAAGAGGTACGGCGTCACGCCGGACATGACCACCATGGCCAAGATCATCGGCGGCGGATTCCCCGCCGGCGCGTTCATGGGCAGGTCGGAGATCATGGAGAACGTGGCCCCCCAGGGGCCCATCTACGTGGCCGGCACCTTCGCCGGCAACCCCGTGTCCGCCGCCGCCGGCCTGGCGCAGATCGACCTGATGTGCTCCGACGACAACTACGCGAAGCTGGAGAGGAGGACGCAGTCCCTCGTCGCCGCCATCAGGGACTCCATGCGGGACTCCGGTGTCAAGGGGTGCGTCAACACCGTGGCATCCATGTTCTCGCTCTTCTTCGGCCCGGAGGAGGTCACCAACGGCACCCAGGCCGAGACCACAGACCGCGCCATGTTCGACAGGATGTTCAGGTACATGCTGGAGCACGGGGTGTACCTGCCGCCGTCCGCCCTGGAGGTGGACTTCATGTCGATCGCCCACGACGACGAGGCCGTGTCCGCCCTTGAGGAGGCCTTCAAGGGATTCTTCTCGGAGGTCAGGGGATGAGGGTCGGCACCCGCGAGAGCAAGCTCGCCATGAGGCAGACGGAGATCTTCTGCCAGCGCATGGCCGAGGCCAACCCCGGAATCGAGTGCGAGGTCGTCGGACTAAAGTCGCTGGGCGACATCGACCTAACATCGCCGCTAGACAAGATGGCCGCCACCGGCGCATTCGTGCGCGAGCTGGACGAGGCCATGAAGCAGGGGGCCATCGACTGCTCCGTCAACTCGCTGAAGGACATCCCCATCGATGTGGACAGGGAGCTGATGGTCGTGGCCGTGTTCCCCCGCGACGCGGACGAGGACGTCATCCTGCCTTGCCCACTGGAGGAGCTCCCACAGGGGGCCAGGGTCGGCACCGCCTCGGTCAGGAGGCAGTGCATGCTCCGCGAGATCCGCCCGGACCTGAGGGTGGAGGTCCTCAGGGGCAACATCCACACCAGGCTCCAGCGCCTGGACGACGGCGACTTCGACGCCATCATCCTGGCCAAGGCAGGACTGGACCGCATGGGCATCGAGCGTCCCATGCACGTACTAAACAAGTCGAGGTTCGTCCCCGCGCCCGCCCAGGGCGCCATCGCCGTCGAGTGCAGGAAGGACGACGACGAGACCCGCAGGGCGCTGCAGAGGCTGGACCACATGCCCACCAGGATCGCCACCGGCGTGGAGAGGGGCATCATGAAGCTCATGGGGGCCGGCTGCTCGTCGCCGGTCGGCATCAACGCCGTCGTGGACGGCGACACCGTGCACGTCACGGCGGTGTCCTACGGCTACTCCGAGGAGCCCAGGAGAGTCGAGACCGACCTGCCCTGCGACTACGTCATGGACGAGCTGCTGGACATCGCGGAGTATCTGACAGGAAAGAGGGATCACATATGACCGGGAAGGTTTACCTTGTGGGTGCGGGGCCTGGAGACCCCGGCCTTTTCACGATTAAGGGGATGGAGCTGCTGAGGACCGCCGACGTCGTCATGTACGACGCCCTGGCGAACCCTGAGCTCCTGAAGGAGTGCAAGGAGGGCGCCGAGCTCATCGATGCCGGCAAGAGGGCCAGGGACCACCACCTGAGCCAGTGGCAGACCAACGAGCTGCTGGTGAGGTACGCCAAGGAGGGCAAGACCGTGGTCCGCCTCAAGGGCGGCGACCCGTTCCTGTTCGGACGCGGCGCCGAGGAGGCCGAGGAGCTGAGGAAGGCGGGCGCGGAGGTGCACGTTGTCCCCGGGGTCTCCTCGTCCATATCCGTGCCGGAGCTCGCCGGGATACCCGTTACGCACAGGGACCACACCTCCCTGGTCACGTTCATAACCGGCCACGAGAAGGCCGACCGCACCGAGGACAGGATCGACTGGAAGGCCCTGGTCGGAGGCCACGGCACCCTCGTCATCCTGATGGGCCTGGGCAACGCGGGGTACATCTCCGCGCAGCTGGTCGAGGGCGGCATGTCGCCTGACCCCCCCGCCGCGGTAATCTCCAAGGGATCCACACCGGACCAGAGGGTCGCGGTGACCACCGTGTCCGGCCTGGAGTCCGCCATCAGGGACAACGGGCTGGAGCCCCCGGGCATCATGGTCATCGGATCGGTGGCCAAGGTGCGCGACATCCTGGGTGATCTGGCATGACCACGGTCGGCTTCACCCGCCCCACCCAGAGGATCAAGGACTCCATCGACGAGGCCCGCGCCATGGGCCTGGACGTCATGGCGGCACCGTCGCTGGAGATAGTCCCCGGCGACGACGGGGAGTTCAAAAGGTTGGAGGAGTCCGTCACCGACAGCTGCATCGTCGTGTTCGGGTCCTCCACCGCGGTGGAGCAGTGCCAGAGGTTCTTCGGCGACAGGATGGGTTCCGTCTTCGCCGGCGCGAAGATCGTGTCCATCGGACCCGCCACCACGAAGAGGCTGGAATCCGCCGGGTTCGCCGTCGACGCCGTCCCGGAGGACTACTCGTCCTACGGTCTGGTCGACCTGCTGAAGGGCGAGGCGGCCGGGAGGAGGGTGGTGATCGTCCGCTCCGACAGCGGCTCCGACGTGCTGTCCGACGGCCTCATGGACGCCGGCGCCGACCTTGTGTGCATCGCATCGTACAAGCTGAGGGAGGTGGGGATGTGCCCCGCGCTCCTGCACCTGCTGATAGCGGTGAAGAGGGGCCAGCTTGACTGCATGGCGTTCACGTCGCCGATGTCCGCGTCGTCGTTCATAAGGCACGTGGAAGACAGGTTCGGCAGGGAGAAGGGCCACGAGTACCTCCGCGGGATGAAGATAGCGGCCATCGGGAGGCCGACGTCCGAGAGGCTGGAGAGCCTTGGCTTCAAGCCGGACATCGTGCCCGAGAAGACCACCTTCCACGACATGCTCCAGGCAATCAAGGACGCCTTCCCGGAGGAATGAAACTTCTACCGGCCTATAATCGGGCCGACTTTATTATTTTGAAACATCTAGGCAAGGATGCATTCCGTCGTAGTAACAGATCACTAGATATCCACGTTTCTTTGGATAATATGAGATGTTCGGGCAATGAGGCTCCATACCAATCATTCACTCCAATTTCAGAATCTTGTTCTACTACAGTGCAGAGATTGCTAATATCGACTTATAGAGATCATGTTTTAGTTTTCTAGAATTCACAAACTAAAATGAAGTCCACAGAGTTGGAGTATTGCAGCAGTAACTGATGTGTTCTAATCTTTTTCATTACATGTTGCTGGTTTCAAAAAAACGATTATAAGATGGGGCCCAGCCCCTTATCTCCGGGCCCCGGTTTATCTTTCAGGTTGCTGTGGGTCTCACGTTCCCTCACGTGCGAGCAGATGTTCCCGTTCGTATGACGTTCTTACCCTTGTTCCGGTTCGTTTGTTTCAGAGCCTTCAGCTCCTCATCAGCCTGAGGGCGACCATGATCGCCATGACGACGATTAGGATCACGAGGATGATCAGGAGGTAGTCGGTGAGTCCGAGTCCGTCGTCAGAGGTGGATCCTCCAGAGACGGATGCGGCGGGCACAGCGCCGCTGGCGGCCAGTGTGAAGCCTGTCGCTCCGGCCTCGATGGTGATTGTTCCGCCGTTGGCGACTGTCTGTCCGTTGAAGGTGATAGTTGCATTGTCGGCGTTGTATCCGGCGTTGGCAGCGATGGAGACTGTGTGTGTTCCGACGGGGAGGTAGTATACATACTTTCCATCGATGGTTGCCATCCAGTTGGAGATTGTGAGTCCGTCGATGTACATCGTCAGTCCGGTACCCTCGGAGATGGTTCCGATGATATCGGAGACCTCGACCTCGGCGTAGACGGCCTCATTGTCAGCTATGTCGTCTCTGTTGATGTTGAGTTCGGTTCCAGGTGTGAGGTCCTTGGTGGAGTACCAGCTGTCGATGTCATAGAGTCCTGTGCCGGTCGTCTTGTATCCGACGTCGTAACCGGGCATGTCGAAGGTGACGTCGCCGATGACATCCTCAACACCGACCGTGCTGTCGTTTCCACCATATACGGTCATGTAGACTGCACCGTTGATGTAGAACTGGGTTGAGACGGCCTCGGACTCATCCAGAGCGTTCCACTCAATCTTGGCCGCATCCAGTGAGGCACCAGGGTAGGCGATCATGTAGGATGAGGCGTCGATGGTGACGGGTCCAGAGACGGTCCCCTCGATAGCGGCACTGGCACCTCCGGCGATTGCGAAGGTTCCATTACCATCGTCGGTGTCGACAGCGATGACCGATCCGGTGATGGTGAGCATTCCGGTGCTGCCATTGTTGGCTCCGACAGAGATCGTGGCACCCTCGGCGATGTTGGCTGTTCCGGCGATGTCGGCGATTCCGCTGATGTTGGCTGTTCCGGCGACATCCAGGGTACCGGCGACGGAGAAGATGTTCTCGGCCTCTCCACTGTTGGTCTGGGCGTACATGACGGTGTTCTTGGGGACAGAGAGCGTGGCACCCTCCTTGACAACGACGGATCCATCCCTGGTGGCGGATCCGGTGGTGTTGATGACGAGCCTGTCGGCAGTGATACCGGTACCGACGTTCATGACAGTGACGGTTCCTGCGGCGATGGTGACGGTTCCGGAGTTGACGTAGCCGCTGATGTACAGGTAGTCGGTCTCACCGTCAACGGTGGGGACCGCCTCGGACTGGATCTTCAGTCCGTATGTGGATCCAGTCGTCGAACCGGTTCCGGCGACACAGGAAACCTTGTTGAGGTCGATGCCTGCGGTGGAGCCGTTGGCGGCGGCAGAGATGGTTCCGGTCATGGTTCCATTGAGGACGATGTCCGCACCATCGATCGTGATGGTTCCGGCGGACAGGACTGCACCCTGGGCGACGGTGACTGTAAGTCCGGAGGTTCCGGCGGTGAAGGTCACGTCACCGGCGCTGACGGTTCCCCTGATCGTAATCTCGGTTCCGTTGCCGATGTTGGCGGCGGCGTAGGCCACGTTGGAGACGTAGTCGACGTTCCTGACGGTGAAGTATGCTCCGGCGATGTCGAGTCTCTCGAGGTCCAGGCTGCTGTTGGCGCTGCTCATGACGCCGTTGACGACGATCTTCGAATCGGTTGCAGTCTTATCGATGCTGCCTCCGTTCTGAACGGCGAAGGTTCCGTTGACGGTCAGGGTGACGTCCTGGGCGAGGGTGACCTTGTTCCTTCCAGTCTGGAGGGTGACCCCCTCGGGGATGACCGTGTTGGTCCTGAGGGTGACCTCATTGGACAGGACGATGACGTCTCCGGCGCTGGAGTTGGCCAGGGCGTAGGTCAGGCTGGAGTACGTGTCGGTGGACTCCACGGTCTTCTTCACGTCGTAGACGGGAGCGTTGCCGATGAGTCCCGTGTTGTTGTCGGTGACGACCATGACGCCGTTGACGGTTATCTTGCCGTTGTTCGTGGCGACGGCGGTGGCGGCGACGGTGAACTGGGCATCGGTTCCGATGGTGAGGGTGCCCTCGACGATCAGGTACATTCCGGCGGCGAGCTCGGTCGTTCCCTCGGCAGTGACGGTTCCGATGACTGCGATCTCGTTGCCGTAGGCTCCGGAGACGGCGCCCAGGGCATCGGCGAAGTTGGTGTAGTAGTAGGTTATGTCCCCGTCGGTCTGGTCGATGGTGTAGTACCTGACGGCGTTGACGGTTCCGTTCTCGAAGTTGTCCGCGTTACTCTGGGTGACCGTGACGGTTCCGGTGACGGTGACGTCGGCCGCCCTGTCGTTGTTCACGGTCGCAGCCTGCATCGCATTGGTTCCGGATGTGAAGCCGGCGATCGCAGTGAAGGCACCGGAGATGGTGGATGTTCCCTGGAACCCGAAGGTGACCCCGGATCCGACGGTGACGTCGGCGACGGTCATGGTTCCGCTCCTGGACTCTTTGTTGAGGCCTGCGACACCTGCGAGGGCGTTGTCGCAGTCTCCGTTCACCGTGACGGAGCCCGCTGTCTGTCCGCTGACGACGGTGACGGTTCCGGAGACGGTCATGTTGGCCATGTAGGACCTGTAGCTGGTGCCTCCGATCTTGTCGTTGGCGCTGGTGACGGTCTCGGAGATCGTGACTCCCTTGACGTTGTACAGGGTGACGCTGTTGCCAGCGGAGGCCTTCTCGTTGGCGAGGAGGCTGTCCTTTCCGAGATAGTCCATGATGACGTCGTAGAATGGGGTGGGAGTGCCTCCAACGGTGACCTCTGTAGTAGTTCCGTCGGTGACGGTCATGTATCCGGAGACGGATCCGACGGTCATGGTGACGCCGTCGTACATGACGATGGTTGTGGCGTTCTCCGCAGTGGAGCCGGCGGTTCCGTTGAAGGTGACTGTTCCCTTGTTCTCGATCTGTCCGAGCAGGGTTCCGGTGACGTTCATTGTTCCCTCAAGGACAAAGGTTCCCCCGATGTCCAGGACGTTGGGGGCGGCACCGTTGGCGGTGGGCCTGTTGACGTTGACGGTTCCCTCGGAGGTGACGGTCATCTTGGCTCCCTCGCTCACGACGAGCTGGGCGTCTCCGTTCCTGTCGTCCCTGATGGTGATGGTTCCGTTGAGCTCGAGCTCGGCTCCGGACATGAGGGTGAACCTCTCGGCGACGGTGGCGGTTCCGTTGATGGTGACGGTGGATCCGACGTAGGCGTTGACTGCTCCCTCGACGGTGATGTCGTTGGCGATCAGTGTTCCGAAGACGCTGAGCGTGACCCCGTTGGGGATGGATCCGGTGAAGGTGAGGGAGTCTCCGATACCGACACGGGTGTCCTGGGTGAGCGACTGCGTCGTTATGGGGTTGTGGGTGTTGACGGCGACGATCTCTCCGGTGGTCTCGTTGACCTGGGCTCCGGCGTAGACGTAGGCGTTGTCCAGGTACAGGGTTCCGTTGACGATGAATTTGTACACGTCACCGTAGATCTTGGTCATGTCGACGATCCTGAGGGTCTTGTTGGCACCGATGGTGAAGTCGGCAGCCATCGTGATGTCGGTCTCGGACACGAGGGTGACGTCGTTCATGGTCCTGAGCAGTTCGGTGGCTTCAGCGAGGGTTGTCGCGACGGTCTCCTCTACTGCAACGGAGGAATTCTCATCAGCGGTCACGGGGACCTCGCTCATGTCGGCTACGAACCTGGCGCTGTTGATAGCCTCGACAGATCCGTTTCCATAGACATTCTGGACGTCAAGATTGATTCCATCGACGGTCAGTTTGCTTGCAGAGGCCTCGGTGTAGTTTCCGGCGACATTGAGGTATACGTCGGAGATGGAGACATTTGTACTGTCATATCTGATGTTGGCATTGTCTCCACCAATTGTGATGTTACCGCGAGCACTTCCTATCGACAGTGCAGAAGGGGTGCTGCTGTCAATATTCACAGTAGGTCTATTATATTCAGGAATCATATCAAAGTTTATAGCACCTTCATTGTAATCTCCATTGAAAGTACAATCATTTATAGAGATCGTTCCTGTTCTTGATGACCCTTCCACGTATATCGCAGAACCAGCATTAGTTCCAGTGGAATCGAAATTGCATTTACTAATGGCTATAGTGCTTCCACCAGTTATATCGATTGGCCACATTCCGAATTTTGTGAACGTAATTCCAGAGATGGATGCGTCTCCTTTTACGTTTATTTCTATATAATTACCATGACCGATAAATTGACCACCGTCAAGATTGGTGCTTTTCAATTCACCCATCAAATCCATAGTATTATTGTATGCGTTCTCGATGTTGGAATCTAAGATTCCATTAATCACTACAATTCCGCCGCTCTGAACAATTATTTTTCCACCATCGGATACAGTCAGCGTTCTTTCTTCGGGAATTGTAAGCGTCTCACCATTATTGATGGTCAATGTCGCAGTGAGGTTATAGTCTTCATTTGCAAGTCTAGAATTGACAGTTTCAAGACTTACATCGGCACCGTCCGCCTCCTCCGCAGGCATCGCGACGGCCAGAGCGCACACGACCATCGCCATGACGGCGACGGCGGCGAGCAGCTTGGCCTGCCTTTTGTTGTTCGTTTCTCCTTTCATTGGAACATCTGCTCCTTTCATGTCAGCTGTAATTGTTGCAAACCGACAATTCAAAGGAATTTTGGCCCTTTTCATCACCGTCGGATCGCAACCTACAGCTGCTTTCATGGGACACAAATAGGCTAGCCTATTGGACCAGACCACAAGCATCCCATTGTATCCGAAGGCATCTGTTTCCTTCGGATATTGGCGGTTATCCGTAACCAAATAAAAAGCTATGGGACGAGCACTCAAGGATTGTACAAATCGATGGAAGGCCTGGAAAGCGTAAACAGTGCTTCCAGAGCCTGTTTTGCCATATGGATCACTTCCGGATTCATTATCTTGATCCAAATGGTCGTATGTTGCTTTCCATCGGCATATGCTCCAGATCTTTCTGATTAGTATTGCTGTCGCTTCACCTCAATTTACATATTATAATGGAAGACAGGAAAGAATCTGCCACCCAAGACTGAAACCTGGACCGAATTTGACGATAAGTCACAATTCTCTCCGAATTATGAAGATTTATTCACGGCGTTAGGAAACAACAAACATCTGTTGCTATGAACGCATATGCAAACAAAAATGGAGCAAAACTCCTGGCTGCCGTGGCTATACTTGCCATGGTCGTTTGTGCATTCGCGGTAATTACCCCCAGCGAAAACACAGATGCTGCAGTCACGATTGGAGATGCTTCCTATGGTGACCTGAGTACAGCTCTCGGTCAAGCCGATGTCGGCCCCGAGACTGTAATCGAGCTGAAATCCAACCAGACCCTCACAGGATTGGTCGACCTCAAAGGGGCCAAGATCGTTCTGAATGAATTCGCGATCTATACAGATGCCAACACTACGATGATTAAGAATGGAACCATTGTAGGTGACGACGATTACGACCACATCATCGTCAACGACGCTCCAGCACTCACTATACAGGACATTACATTCACAGACATCGGATATTATGCGATTGACGTCAACAGTGATGCCACTGTTAAAGTAATTGGCTGTGTGTTCGAGGGTTCTGCGACCTCCGCCATCAATCTTAACTGTGTTAACTGTACCCCCACTGTGAATGTGACCGACTGCGAGTTTAACGGTACCTATGTAGAAGGTGCTATTAGCTTTGACATGGGCTCAACAGAAACCAATTTATCCAAACTTACTGTCAACGATAACACAGATGGCACTCCGCTCAGCATCTCCATCGGAAGCGCTCGCGGAAACATAGTCCTTGGAGGAGATTCGCCCAATGTCGATCTTGATGAAAACGTCTCGATTTCCGACGTGTACCTTGCAATGTCATCTAATTTCGATGCAAAACTCACTATTGCATCTGGTTCTGTATCTGTCAATAACATCTATGCAGACGGAACAGGAACTGTCGAGGTTCAGGATGATGCGACACTGAATGCCGTATCGTCCGAAGCACCCGTAACTGTAAATGAGGGTGGAACTGCAAACATCGAAGAATCTGTGATCACGCCTGGCAAGGACTTGGCACAGCAGATTGAAGATGCCTTCAAGACGTCCGACACAGTGACGCTCGAGGGAATTGATGCATCCGACAAGGTTTCCTTCGAAGGAACAATCACTATCCCAGAGAACCACACGCTCGAGATCATTAACTCATACATCAGCGGAGGAACATTCGTTGTCAATGGTATCCTCTACCTAGACAACTCATATGTCTATGCCGGTGCGGATGTCAATGAGCGCACCGGAGAGATTACCGCCATCAACACCCACAATCCTACGACCACCACATCCCTCACACAGGACACCAGTGTCGGTATCGGTGACTCGCTCACACTCACCGGGGAAGTCCCCAGCGGTGTGACCCTCAGCGTCTATGGAACTCTGATCACCAACGACCTCACAGCCAACGGTGCTATCACCGCATATGTGGGATCCACCGTCACCATCAACGGAACCGTCACGGTCGCCGACGAGTTCAACCTTGAGCGTGGCGCCAAGCTCGAGCTCAACGGAACCATCACCGTCAGGAACGACAGGGATGGAGATGCCAGCCTCAATGTGAAGACGGGAGCTGAGATGACCGTCACCTCCGAGGGAACCGTCAACGTCAACAGGCCCACAGCCAACGGCGCATCCACCAATGTCCTGGACATCGACGGTACATTCGTCCTGGAGGGAGCCATGAACGTCACCGGCACCCTCTACGGACAGGTCGAGAACAAGGGAACCATCACATTCAGCGGTACCGCCGGAGACAATGCCGACAACAGGACCACCATCGTCATGTACGACGGCGTCTCCATGACGGTCACATCCGTTACCGGATACATGTACATCACCGATGGAAGCGATGACAAGATCATCCTTGACTACCTTGGAAAGGACAACCGGCTTGATGAGGAGGAATACTCCACAGGTAACACCGTCATCCTGAACAACGTCAGGGGAATCACCGTGTCCGAGGAGATTACCAGCGCCACAGACAAGGTTGGAAACGTCACCTACAGGTCCTACATGGCCAACATGACAGTCACCGGGAACGCCACCGTCGTGTCCGGACAGACATCCGGAATCGTCAGCGTCAACGGCGCCTGCATCGATGCCTTCAAAGATGTTGATGATGCAGAGAACGAGAGGCTCGGAACCCTGACCGTCGGCGACGTCACCGTCGGAGCCGGGGTTACATTCGGATTCGCCGGAACTACCACCGTCTCCGGACAGTTCACAGCCATCGCCCAGGGCACCAGCACCCTCGCCGCTGCCGCAGTCCTGAACGAGGGCACCGTCACCGTCACCGGAACTATGACCCTCACAGAGGGCAACGCCTCCAACCTTGAGGACAGGGTAGTCAACGCCGTCAGGTACTACGTCCTCGACGAGACCGACGGAACAATGACCGTGTACTACACCAACTTCGCTGCGGCCCTCGGAGCCACTGTCTACAACAACGAGATCACCGTCCTTGGCAGCGTCACCGCCGAGGGAAGCACAGAGCTCCCCGCAGGCATGACCATGATGGTCCAGGGAACCCTGACCATCGGAACCGATGCAGAGTTCACCGTAGCCGCCACTGCCCAGCTGGTCAACAACGGATCCGTCGTCGTCAACGGCGTCATGATCATCACAGACAACAACACTGGACTTTCCGGGAACACCCCCGAGTACGATGTCAAGAAGACCGTCGGTTCCACCGACACATACTCCAGCCTCACCTACGCTCTGGCCAACGCCTCGTCCGGAGACGTCATCACCCTCTCCGACAGCGTCATCCTCAGGGCCGACACCGTCATCCCCGAGGGAGTGACACTCGAGACCGGAAGGAACGAGGTCACCCTCGACGACATCACCCTGACCGTCAACGGGACCTTCGCCGTCCAGAACGGCGGAAACGTCGTGAAGGACGGATCGGATGCAGAGATTATCGTCAACGGCGTCATGAGCGACGCCAGCAATGTTCTGACTCTCTCCGGCCTCAAAATCGCTGGAGCCTACTTCACCGTCAGGAACGTCGAGTACGTCTCCAACGTCGCATACGCCGCCGCCAACATCGGAAACGGAACAGCCGTCTCCATCAGGGGAACCGTCACCTGCAGTGACGTCACCTTCACAGCCGGAACCTCCGGACTGACCGTCACCGTCGAGAACGGCGCCGTCCTGTCCGCTGGAACCATCACACTCGACGGAGCGACCATGACGGTCGCCGTCGGCGCAACCATGACCGGATCCATCGCCGCCGCATCCGGGGACTCTACCGCTGCAGTGGACCTCGACAGGATGGAGGCCATCGGTCAGGACTTCGTCGTCGATTCCACCGTCGACGAGACGGTAGATGGAGAGGTCGATGTCATGACCATCAACGGATACATCAACGAGGGAACGGTCACGATCTCCTCCGGAAACATAGAGATCGACTTCACCGTCGTCGTCAACTCCACCAACCGCACATCCGCTCAGAACGGACTCCTGAACATCGCTTCCGGCGCTACGCTGTCCGTTCCCGAGAGCGCCGAACTCTACGTCAGGGCCAACGAGGACGCGACGAAGATTTCCATGTCCGTGGAGGGAACGCTTGACATCGACAACGCCACGTATGTCACCGGGCTCGCTGTCATCGACGGAACAGTCAACGTCAACGACGATGCCGACCTCATAGTCACGGCAAACGAGGGGGTCAGCGGAACGCTCACCGTAAACGGAACCGTCGCGGTCAGCGAGACCGAGGATGCGAGGGGCGACCTCATCATCGGCAACACCGATGGAATCGGAGTCGTCTCCGTCAACGGAACCATCACCGGCCAGGTCAGCATCGACAACGACGATGCCTACCTGAAGGCCTATCCGTCCGCGGACATCGAGGGAGCGGACATCGAGTGGGACTACATCACCTCGCAGTCCTCCGCAGAGTCCACCGTCTTCTACGTCAACGGCGCCGAGTACATGACTGTCTACGGAAACGGCAACAGTGGCGTGACAATCGACACCATCCTGAATGCCGAGACATTCGACATGCCCGGATACGATGTGGGATACAAGACCGGTTCCACAGAGAAGGGCCTGTATCTCTACTCCAACTGGTACAGCACCGAGGCAATGACTCCCGGAACCGAGGTTGAGGATACTGACAACCTCAGATCCTTCGACACCATCTACGCCGAGGTCGAGGTCGCCAACGTCATCGGAACCATCTCCGAGGGAACCGGTCTGACCCTCTACATCGACGGTCTGACCATCTCCAACTGGATGGCTTCCCAGGACGGCAGGTACGTCTACTACCTGCCCGTCGGAACCCACACGGTCAGCATCGCCGCCAACGCCGGATACAACGCCGACAATGCGACGATCACCTTCAACGGACAGACCGTCGCCAACGGCGGAACCATCACCATCGAGGCCGGGGCGACCACGTTCACCCTGGCCACCAGCGGTGCCGTGCCCGCATCCTCCGTCTCCGGCGGATCGTCCTCCTCCGATGACGGAATGGGTCTCACCGACTACCTGCTCATCATCCTCGTCGTGC
>OOCI01001666.1_pt1 | contig 15684 bp, 9 predicted proteins | sample 1671761 | NCBI WGS metagenome assembly OOCI01 (sample SAMN06348190, study PRJEB24527) | human gut metagenome | biome: human gut; feature: ankylosing spondylitis patient; material: feces | host: Homo sapiens | place: China | collected 2015-10
AACCCATCTTCTCGGTCAACTCGCGCCACTCAGCGGTGAACTTCATCACGTTCTCGCGACACTTGTGGTTGTAATCCTCAGTAGAGATATACTTCTCTGAAGCCTTGTTGTCGATATCCTTCTTGGTGATGCCGAGTTCCTTCTCGACACCGAGTTCAACAGGGAGTCCGTGGGTATCCCATCCCGCCTTGCGGTGAACCTGGAACCCCTTCATGGTCTTGTATCTGTTGAATGTATCCTTGATACTACGTGCCAACACGTGGTGAATACCCGGGTGGCCATTAGCTGATGGAGGTCCCTCGAAGAAGATAAACTGAGGGCAGCCTTCACGCTCGTCGATAGACTTGTGGAAGATATCATTTTTCTCCCACGCTGCTAGTACGTCATTGTTTGTCTGAGTCAAATTCAGACCGTTGTGCTCGGCAAATTTCTTAGCCATATTATCTATTTTATTTTTATATTGTTTTTACTTTTGGGCGCAAAGTTACAAAAAAAAAAGGGTTTACCCAAAATCTTTAATATATTTTCTACTTATATATACAAAAAAGACTCCTAAATGACTGAAAAATTGCTCTTTTCAAGTCATTTAGGAGTACTTAAACCTAAAATAAATGAAATATGATAAACTAAATGTTTCTAAAAGTAATGGCGGCTAACCATTGACTACTTGATAACAAACTTCTTGCCATTGCAGATGTACATACCTGGAGCCAGGACATACTCTGCATCAGAAACCTTGTTTACTTCAGCTACCTTCACACCATTGATAGAGTAAATCTTCAACTTAGCAGGAGCCTTCTTGCTACCTACCTGGTTGATGCCTGTTGAGACAGACTCATTGGTCTTACCGGCAAGGTTATAAACTGCACCGTTTTCGAATTCCAAATCCTTTGTCTGCGTACCACTGCCGTTGCTGAAGATGATCATGGTAGGAGCAGTTGTCAAATCGCCATCATACTTCCACATCCAAACATCAAGACCATTCTTCTTCATGTTAGTCTTGGTACAGCTTACACCTGGCCAGTTACCACCGGTAAAGTTGTCTGTATTATTCCAAGCCCAGCAATCTACCTGACTCCAATCTGAAGGAGCGAGGAAGTAAGCGAAGATACCTGTTGGAGTAGGAATAACTACCTCTTTAATCTTGTTGAAGGTTGCAGAACCTGTCTTGGTTACACCTTCTGCATTAGTTGCGCTCCAAGTTACAGTCTTGCTTTCGCCTTCCTGCATATCATCACCGAGAGTGAATGTAGAAGCCTTACCAGGAGTAAGAGCTACCTGCTCACCATTACCGATTTTATACCAACCGCTCTTGGCATTGTTGCTCAATGTTGCTGTTACGGTAACTGTCTTCTCGAAGTCACCACCGTTAGGGCTGAATGTAACCTTAGCAGCAGTATTGACTGGAGCGTCAATCTTCTGAGCATTTGCACCGCCGTCATACTTCAGGTAGATATCACCTGAGATACCAGAGATTTCACCAGACTGTGCACCGCTATTATTATTCAAGATGACATTGAAGTTATCTACGCCATCAAAAGCGCAAGTCCAGTACTTTTCGCCATTGATTTCTTCAGACTCTGTCATCTTTGTACCAGGCCATGCACCTGTCAATTTCTTAACAGAAGAAGCTTTTGACCAAGCATAGATATAAGGAGCATTTTCTGCCTGTACGTAAACCATGATAGTAGCATTAGGGTCCACCTTCTTGAAGGTCAAGCTACCGCTCTTTACTTTACCGTCCTGGGCCTCTGCGCTCCACTCAATAGTCTTGGTGTCGCCAAAGTTCATACCTGCGCCAATGGTAAGGTTCTCACTCACACCAGGAGTCAAGTTCACCTTATCCTGACCTTGTATCTGATACCAACCAGACTTAGCGTCTTCAGAGAGAGTAGCTGTCAGGTTAATAGTCTCAGTACGGAATGATCCACCAGCCTGTGAGAATAAAACGCTTGCTGGCTGAATAGGACCCTGCTCGTTCCAAATTGTACCAGCCTCCTCATTACCATCATAGTCTTGACCGTCCAGAGACTTAGCTGTAGTATCGTAGATGAAAGCACCATCCTCACCGATCTTGCCATCCTTCCAGTCCTTTACGAGAACACGGAGCTGACCCTGAGTAGAAGGAGCTTCTACTTCAATAGTAGAACCTGTATATGTCTTACCAGTTACCACATCGGTATAAGTACCAGCTGGGCAATCTGTGAAGGTAGCACCACCATTGAGGGCTACGAGCGCATAGCAATCCTTAGTAGCACGCTTGAAAGCGATACCATTCTTACCTGTTGCCTTACAACCATCTGTTGTCCACTGACCCTTACGGAGAGCAGGAACAGCCTGACGGATCTTGTTCAAACGGATGAGGTGCTGAGCTACATCGTGATTCAAAGTAGCTGCTACGTTACCTGTAGCCTTATACTCACCGAAGTCTGTTGCTGTTACATCACCTGTGATATAACCACCGAAGTAAGCACGACCAGTTTCAGAAAGAGGACCGTTAGGACCTGGGTCGATTCTTACACCACGACGGAAAGCAACCTCAGAACCATAGTAGATACATGGAATACCACGGAAGGTAAACAAGAGAGAGAGGTTCTCAGCCCACTGAGCATCTGTACCACCGAAACGGTTGGTATCGCTTGGACCTGGACTATAGTCATGGCTATCTACATATACCACATTGAAAGTAGCGTCATTATAGCACTCGTCGCCGCTTGCCAAGCTGAAAGCCTGTTGGGCAGTGTTGTAGCTGTAGTGCATAGGGAAGTCAATGACGTTGAATCCGCTTGACTGAGAATAGTCTGGCTCGTGCCATGCACCATTGAGCATCTTGGCATTGTTGCTCTTTGGAGAAGTAGTCTCCTCCAAGCAAAGCAGTTGTGGGCCTACAGGCTCAGAACCCTCAGGAATCACCTGATTATCCCAGTAACTTTTGCTTCCATCCCATTTGTTGAGCAAGGCCTCGTCCGACTTCCAGGTATAGAAGTAGCAAGAGAGGTTTGCCTGACCTCTATAGGTTACATCGTTCATACGTGTACAAACCTCACCATACATAAAGAAAGGTGCCTTGTTCAAGCGCTTGTTCTCGTACTGCTTACCAAGTGCTTCAAATTGAGGGATAAACTCCTTGTTGAATGTCAAGCGGGAGATGTGGCCGGATGTATCAATACGGAAACCATCGACACCCATCTTGATAAACTGTCCATAGCAATCTACGAGATACTTAGCCACGTAGTCGTTCTCTGTGTTGAGATCCACACAATCACCAGCAATCTGACCCATCCAACGGCTTGGGAAGTCCCAGTTCCAGTTGTTGGCAGTATGGTGCCAATAGTTGTGTATATCGTGGTTATTGCCATCTGTATTCTTCATCAGGGCAAGACGACGCTGATACTGTATCTTTACATTGCCCAAGTAATCATTGCCCAACTTTCTCTCATCAGGGATCATACAAGCATCAATGTATGCTTGGTTACGAAGATGAGTATCACGGTCGAACATCTTGCAGAGCTTCTCCTCACCGAAGTTACTGGTGTGGTTGAGCACGATGTCAAGAATGATCTTGATACCCTTGGCGTGAGCCTTGTCGATGAGTTCCTGGAACATCACGTCACCGCTCTTTTTGCCGTCACCACTCTGATAGCGGCAGTCAACCTTAGAGAAATCCATGGCATGATAGCCGTGGTAGTCGTAACCAGAAGCGTTCTGTACGACAGGAGTAATCCAGATGGCAGTGAATCCAAGCGCCTTGATGTAGTCGAGCTTGTCAATCACACCCTGGAAGTCACCACGCCAACAAGGATCCTTGGTACTCTTCTGTGCTTCCTGGTTGTCCCAGCAGAGCACGTTGTTACTTGGATCTCCATCGTAAAAACGGGTGGTGATCATGAAATAGATACTTTCGTCTCGGAAATCAGTACGATTGCTGGTAAACGTGTCTGTAGCCATCGTCTGCATAGAGACCAACATGAGCATTAAAACCGCCCATAATTTTGCGACAAGTTTCTTCATAATGAAATTGTTAAGTTAAAATTAATTAGTTGAATTATCTGCCGCAAAATTACAAACTATGTCTATCCGCCCAACAAGATATTTCACGTTTCTGCTGATATTTTTGTGCAATCGATTTCTCAAATATTAAGAAAAAGAGGCTGGATTCTGTAAACCAAATATTTACAAAATCCAGCCCCTTTAAGAGTAAATAATTAATATAACGGGCGCGCCAGAAAACAGAAAGAATATTGTACTTTTGGCTTGTCCGAAATCAATTTCAGAGGTTTTCAGCCTCTTGCAGCCAGATGGTGGATGCGGCATCACTAGGCATGCGCCAGTCGCCACGAGGACTCAGGCTCACACTTCCCACTTTCGGACCATCAGGCAGACAGCTTCGCTTGAACTGCTGGTTGAAGAAACGGCGAACAAATGTCTTGAGCCATTTCTTGATAGTCTCCTCATCGTAGGAATCAGGATCGTTGTCACTGATCTTCACACGCTCCAGCTTGGTATCGATAAACGCCTTCTTTGCCAACATGTAAATCTTGGAAGGACGGAAACCGAAACGCAGGAAGTAATAGAGGAAGAAATCGTGCAACTCGTATGGTCCTACCAGGTCTTCCGTCTTCTGCTTGATATTACCATTTTCATCGGCAGGAATCAGCTCCGGACTGATAGGTGTGTCGATGATGTCGCGCAGGGTGATGCGGCTCTGCTCATCCACTCCACTCTCGGCAACATAGTTCACGAGATGGCGGATCAGAGTCTTAGGGATGCTGGCATTCACGCCATACATGCTCATGTGGTCGCCATTATAGGTAGCCCAGCCCAGAGCCAGCTCAGAAAGGTCGCCGGTGCCTATCACCATACCGCCCATCTTGTTGGCAAGGTCCATCAGAATCTGCGTACGCTCGCGTGCCTGCGAATTCTCATAGGTTACATCATGCACGCTGGCATCATGACCGATATCCTCGAAATGCTGGGTCACTGCCTTGGCGATACTGATTTCACGGATGGTGATGCCCAGACTCTTCATCAGCGAGATGGCATTATTATATGTTCTATCGGTGGTTCCGAAACCTGGCATGGTAACACCCAGGATGCCTCGGCGGTCCATCTTCAGCTTATCGAATGCCTTCACGCAGACGAGCAGGGCAAGGGTGGAATCCAATCCGCCGCTGATACCCACTACCACCGTCTTGGCATGGGTATGTACGATGCGCTTGGCAAGACCCATCAGCTGGATATTGAAAATCTCCTCGCAGGAGGCATTCATATCGCTGCTGGTAGGAATGAAAGGATGAGGATTCACCTCACGCTCCAACACGAACTCGCGTTCGTTCTCGGTAGGATCGGCATCGATGTTACGGATGTTGAACTGTCCGCCGAGAACCGAATATTTGATGTTACGCTGGGCGTTGACATAGGTGGAATTGGTGCGACGCTCCGAACGGAGTTTCTCTACATCAACATGTGCGATAACCATCTGAGGATCAAGAGAGAAACGCTCACCTTGTGCAAGTAAAGCTCCATTCTCGTAAATCAGGGCATTTCCACCATATACCACATCCTGCGTGCTCTCGCCGAAACCGCAGGAACTGTAGATGTAACCCGTCATGGTGCGGGCACTCTGCTGGCTCAGCAGACTCTTCAGATAGTTGTGCTTTCCGATGAGTTCATCGCTTGCAGAGAGGTTGAAGATGAGGTCGGCACCAGCCAGTGCCAGCTTGTTGCTAGGAGGAGCCGGAGCCCATACATCCTCGCATATCTCTACGCCAAACTGCACGCCGTCATAAGTGCGGAAAATCTGCACATCCGGGGTCAGCTTCACCTTGTGTCCGGCATAGCGGACCTCGCAGTCGCGCAAATCCTGGGCAGAGGCAAACCAGCGCTTCTCATAGAACTCACTGTAGTTAGGGAGATAGGTCTTAGGCACGATGCCCAGGATCTGTCCGTGCTGGATCACGATACCGCAATTCAGCAGCAGATCGCCAGCCACTACCGGAGCGCCGACAATGGAGATGATGTCGAGTTTGCGGGTGAAATCGAGCAGCATCATCACCGCCTGCTCTGATGATTCCAGAAGCATCTGCTGGCGGAAAAGGTCCTGACAGGAATAGCCTGTAATAGACAATTCCGGGAAGGTAATGATCTCTACGCCCTTGCCTTCAGCCTGGGCTATCAGATCTTCTATCTGTTGGGTGTTGAAGATTACATCGCCTACCTTGACGGCAGGGATGGCACTTGCCACCTTCATAAATCCGTACTTCATGTTACTTTGAACTTTGAGATTTGAACTTTGAACTTTATGATTACTTTTATCGGATTGTTACCTGTGTGGCACCATATCCATACTCCTGGAAAGAAGCATCCTGATAGGTGCAGTTCTTATAGCGATAATTCAACTCATGGATGAGTGCCTGGCGCAATACGCCCTCTCCCTTTCCATGGATGAAGATAATCTTCTGACCCTTCTTCTTCTTGTTATCAGCCATTGTCTTCTTGAAGATATCCATCTGATAATGAAGAATATCTGCAGAATTCATTCCAGCAGTTGTTTCGAGCACTTCATCTGCATGAAGGTCGACGATGAGGGTACCGTCATCCTTCTTGCTCTTCTTCTTGCTGGTGTTGGCAATCACCTTCTCGTCCTTGTACATCTGCTCCTTCAATCGCTTGGAATCGATGACCAGCGGACGGGCTACCTCGTCGTTCTCCACGATGGTGAAGAGATAGGCTGGAGTCTCGAAGAAATCATTCTCCTCGAAGAGATGGAGCTTGTAGAACTTCACCGGGTCGAGGCGGAACTGGACATCCGTAGCTGGCTTCAGCAGGAATGGCTTGTCCTTCTTGTAGGCAATCATCTGGATGGCGATGTGCTCCATCTCATTCAAAGCCTCACGACCGAATTCCTCAATGAAGAGCTTGGTATTAGGCTTGATTTCGCCCTCCGCCTTCAGGGTCCACGCATTGCCCTCGGCTACGAGATAGGTGTAGCGCAGATAGTAGTTGCTGTCATTCACCATATACGATTCGAAGCGGGTGTTGGTCACATCCTTGATATCGATAGGCACGAAGGCGAGATAGGCGCTGAGCTTGTTACCGCCCGTACGCTCCTGAATCTGCTTCACGAAGGTAATCTCGCGGTCGGCAGCATCATACTCCTCTACGTTCATATCCACATCATTCTCGTGCTCGTTCAGGATAGCCTTGATGCTTCGGCTGTCCTGATGCAGTTCGGTGTTGGCATGCTCTTCAGCCTTCTGCTTGGCATCCATCTTGGCAGAGATCATCTTGCCCATGGCATAGTCGTCCTGCTCTACCACTACCACCTCGTTGATCGGCATCGGAATCTCGAAACCATCTTCATCCTCTACCAGCACGATATTCTTGCCCTGGAAGCCAGCCACCTTTCCGCCGCCCACTTCGCTCAGGAATCTTACTTTATCACCTTTCTTCATATTTCTATTTATTTTTTTATTTTTATCTCATTATTTATCTATCCTTAACTCAAAATCTATTTTCCCTCAAGCGGAAACACTCTTTCTGAAATGAGGATACACTTTGCAAAGGTACAAAAGATATTGCAGAATATGGATGATTTTAATATTTTTAATGCAAGTAAGAAAATAATCTTGATGAAAAGCACCGGGTTTGGGATATTTTTTATATCTTTGCAAGTAGATTGCATATAGATTGCACATCGTTAATGTATCACTCTTAAACAATGATTGATTATGATTACATTTCCATGCGCCAAGATCAACCTTGGCTTAAATATAGTAAGCAAGCGCGCTGATGGTTACCACAATCTGGAAACCGTATTCTACCCTATCCCCCTGACTGATGCCTTGGAGATCAAGCTGATGGGAGAAGAATTTCCTAGCGAGGTAGCCTGCGACCTGAAGATTACAGGCAATGCCGTGGATTGCGATGAACAGAAAAACCTGGTGGTGAAGGCATATAATATGCTGGCTGCCGACTTCAAGATTCCCCGCATTCATACGCATCTCGTCAAGCGAATCCCGTCTCAGGCTGGAATGGGTGGCGGCTCTGCGGATGCTGCCTATATGATCCGTCTGCTCGATGAGCGTTTCCGCCTGAACATCGGTATTCCTGAGATGGAGCGATATGCAGCCAAGTTGGGTGCTGACTGTGCCTACTTCATCAGTGCAGACCCGGAGAATGGAGATACAGCCTGCTATGCTGAGGGTATCGGCGATGTACTGATGCCGGTAAGCGGTCCTGGAGATAACATGAAGGGATATTACATTGTGGTGGTGAAGCGCGACGACATCGCTGTAAGCACCAAGGATGCCTATGCTGCCATCACTCCTAAGAAGCCTGCGAAATGCTGCCGCGACATCGTTCGCCAGCCTATAGAGACCTGGAAGGATGAGCTTGTCAACGATTTCGAGGCGCCTATCTTTGCGATGCATCCAGAGTTAGCAGAAATCAAGCAGAAGCTCTATAATCTGGGGGCCGCATATGCAGCTATGAGCGGTAGCGGCAGTGCCATCTTCGGTATCTTCAAGCATAAGCCTGCCAATATCGAAGAGCAATTCGAAGGAATGTTCTGCAAATTATTAAAACTTTAGATTTAAAATATTATAATGAACGAAGAAACACATCAGAAACTGATGACTATCAAGCGAAGCTTTCGCTTGTTGATGAATGGTCCGGGTTCGCAATCCATGCGAGACAAGGGCTTGGGATATAAACTGAATTGGGGTGTGCCCTTCTATGAATTGAAGAAGATGGCGCAGGAATACGGCAAGGATTACGACCTCGCCATCGAACTCTGGAAGGAGGATATACGGGAGTGCAAGATTCTTGCTACCCTCATCATGCCTGCCGATAAGATGCTGGCTGAAATCACGGATATCTGGATGGAACAGGTGCAGAGCCAGGAAATGGCTGAGATGCTTGCCTTCAATCTGCTGCAATATGTGGAATATGCGCCCGTGATTGCATATCAATGGATTGCAAGCAATAAACCGCTGTATGAGATTGCCGGATTCCAGCTTCTTGCCCGCCTCTTTGCGAATGGTAAGGAGCCTAACGATCGTGGAATCAATGAATTCCTGGATCAGGCTGCCGTGGCATTGCAGGGAGATAACATGGGAGTGAAGCATGCTGCCGCCAATGCCGTGATGCGCTTCTGCGATTTCGGAGAGGATTTCGAGAATATCGCCAGAGGGGCGCTCAAGGGTATCTTCGAGATATAATCTTACTTATTCTTAATGTCCCACAGAGGTGAAATCTGTGGGACATTTTCTTAGTGGGCGAAAAACTTCTGGTATTCGTTTTCGAAATTCGGAGTGAAAACACCTTTGCCGATGTTTTCCTTGATTTCTTCCTTACTCCAGAATCTACCACCAGACAACTCTTCCTGGCTCGGCTTCACTTCACCATCATATACACAACGATGCACATATACCAGTTCCTTTTCTCTCTGACTCTCAAAGACATAATGTCCTAAAGACTCCGGTTCGAAATCGGTGATACCCAACTCTTCCCTCACTTCACGATGAAGCGCCTGATTCACACTCTCGCCTAAATCCACATGTCCACCACAGGCTGTATCCCATTTATCAGGCTGGATATCCTTCCATGCCGGACGGTGCTGGAGATACAGTTCCCCCTTACTATTAAATACATGCAGATGAACCACAGGATGCAGTATCTTGCATCCATCATGGGCATGACCTCGGGTGATGGCACCCAGGATATTACCCATTTCATCTACTATCGGAAATTCCTCGTTCTTATTATCTGTCATATTTATAAAGAATTAAAATAGCTCTATAGAGAATTAGAATAGCCCCACACGCCCTGAAAGGGCAGAAGCTTCTAGCCCAGGGCATCGCCCTGGGTAAAGCAGCAGGTGGCAATGCGCCCTGTAAGGGCAAAAGCTTTATAAATCACCAGGAATCTGAAAGCTTTTGCCCTTACAGGGCGACTGGTTGGCAACCATGTTAACCCAGGGCGATGCCCTGGGCTAGAAGCTTCTGCCCTTTCAGGGCGTGTGAGGCCATATTAGAAACAAAAAGTTTTATTTATATCATTACGTATTATATCATTACTTTCTATAAGGTTCCGTACTCCTCAGAATAGCGGAGCATCTGGTCGGTATAACTCTCCTCATAATCGAGATTTACGTCGATAGGATTACCCTCCTCATCATAGACCAACGTCATTTTAGGATTGATGAAACCCTTGTATGGAGCCAAGTTCAGCTTCTTGTATCTCGCCAAAATCTCGCGATGCAAGTCTGGATCGATATTCACGGCATACTTCTCTACCAACTGGCGTGCTGCCTCGAAATCTCCCTCGCTCTTGATTCGCTGAATCTCTGCAAGGAGTTCTCCGAAGAGATGACGGAGCTTCCCGTAATCATTCACCTTCACATAGGTGCGGGTGGTTACGATATTTCCCTCAGCATCCTTCAGGGCATCCTCGGCAGAAGCATAGCTTACTTCTTCCGTAACCAGTTCCACGGCTCCCTCAGCATGCTCCAGGGTCCACCAGGCAATGAGGGCACGGTTTCTCATGTGCGCCTCCTCTATCTTGTCACCCTCCTTGATTCGGATGGTCTGGGTGAGCAAACCGTTCATCAGATAGCTGTAATACTGCGCCTTGTAAGCTTCATCATTCGGAGTCAGTCCCAACTCAACCAACTTATGGTCAGCCACATAGTACAGACCGAAAAGATCGGCTCTCGCCTCCTCTATCGTGTTGCCATACGCCTTCAGGGCATCAGGATCGGTGCCAGGAAGAAGCTGACCGCTGCCGTGTCCCAGACACTCGTGAAGGTCGGTATGCAGGTCGTCAGTGATATCAGCATACTGGTTCATCAGCGCCACAGTCTCCTCATCGATGACAAACTCATCTCTGAATCCATTGCCCTGAGCCGCCTTGTTGTAGGCATCAGTCAGGTTGCCGATGGTAACGCTCTTCGAACCGTGCTCCTGACGGATCCAGTTGGCATTAGGCAGATTGATGCCGATAGCCGAAGCAGGATATTCCTCTCCGCCGAGCATCGCCGCACAGATTACGTTGGCAGTAACGCCCTTCACCTCCGGTTTGCGGAAACGTGGATCCACAGGCGAATGATCCTCAAACCACTGAGCATTCTTACTGATGGTCTGGGTTCGCTGGGTAGCCTCCAGGTCCTTGTATTCCACGATACCCTCCCAGGTACCTTTCAATCCCAATGGGTCGCCATATACCTCGATGAATCCGTTGATGAAATCCACCATACCTTCGTGCTGCTCTACCCAGGCGATACTGTATCGGTCGAAATCCTCAAGATTACCGGTGCGATAGAACTTCACGAGCAGGTCGATGACATGCTTCTGTCCCTCATTTTCAGCGAATTTCTGCGCCTTGAGCAACCAGGACACGATTTCCTTGATAGGCTCACTATAGAGTCCATCCTCCTTCCACACCAGCTCAATCATCTCGTTGTTGCGCTTGGTGAGCTTGGAGTTGAGTCCGTAAGATGGCGGTGTCGGATTAGAGGCATCCTTCAATCGGGCATAGAATCTCTCCACTTCCGCCTGAGTCACATTCTCATAGAAGTTGCAGGCAGAAGTCTTTACCAGATCTTCGCCATCGGTCTGGTTCACTCGTTTCGGCATCACCTCCGGATCGAAGATGACAGGTACGAGCTGAGCGAGGAGATCTTCCTTGCTCTCTCCTCTCTTGAGGGGCAACTCATCCTCAGAGATTTCCTCCATCAACTGATAGAAGAATTCCTCAGAGAATCCCGGCTTGAATTTCTCGCAGCCATAATGATGATGAATGCCGCTGGCAAACCATACGCGCTTCAGATATACTTCGAAAGCCTTGAATTCTTCGGAATCGCATACAGAAGAAGTTTCGATTTGAGTAGTAGAATCGCTTGCTGTCTCTGTGTTTTCGATAGCCTCTCCGATTATACCCTTGTAATGGCGATAGATTGCCTCCAGGGTTTTGCGAATGCGCAGGTTGTACTTTCCCTGCTGGTCGAACGTGATGTCACGTCCCATCAGGGTAGCCTTTGCCAGGCAGTAAATATACAATTTCTGATTGAGCGACAATGCATCGAATCCCTTCAGCTCGTAACGCAGCATCTGGATGTCGGCAAAGCGCTCGTGGGTGTTTACATTACAATTTGCCATGTTCTAAACCTTTATTTCTAGCGCAAAAGTACGACAATTATTTGGATTTTCAAACTTTTCTGCCAACTTTTCTTATTTTATTGAAAGAAATGTAATAAATCTCCCGTTTTTTACGTAACTTTGCAGGAATATCCAACGAAAAAGAAGAAAATATAGTTAAGAAATATGCAAATCAACGAGATATTGAAATCTTACTTCGGATACGATTCCTTCCGACCCAACCAGGAAGCCATCATCCGGGAAGTGATGCAAGGTAACGACTGTCTGGTGCTGATGCCGACGGGCGGTGGAAAGAGTCTGTGCTATCAGGTTCCGGCGCTGGCCATGGAGGGAACGGCAGTGGTCATTTCGCCACTCATCAGTCTGATGCACGACCAGGTGGAAGCCCTCAAGGCGAACGGCATTCCAGCCGAAGCTCTCAACAGCGGCAACGATGTAACCGATGATCTCATCATCCGCAGAAGATGCGAAGCGGGCGAACTGAAACTGCTCTATGTTTCGCCCGAAAAACTCCTCAGCGAGATACCTTATCTGTTCAGCAACATCAAGATTTCGCTCTTCGCCGTAGATGAAGCCCACTGTATCAGTCAGTGGGGCCACGATTTCCGTCCGGAGTATTCCCAGCTCGGACTCCTACACGAGAAATTCAATGGAGTGCCGGTGATGGCGCTCACGGCTACAGCCGATAAGATTACCCGAGAGGACATCATCAACCAGCTGCATCTGAACGGCCAGACCTTCGTGAGCAGTTTCGACCGTCCGAACCTCAGTCTTACCGTGCGCCAGGAAAGTACGAAGAAGGAGAAGCTGAAATTCATTTACCATTTCATCGCCCGTCGCCCAGACGAGGCAGGCATCATCTACTGCCTCTCGCGCAAGAATACGGAGATGGTGGCAGAGGCTTTGCAGGAGCATGGCATACAGGCAGAAGCCTATCATGCCGGACTCTCTGCCCAACAGCGAGCCTCTGTACAGGAACGTTTCAAGATGGACCAGATAGAAGTGGTGTGCGCTACCATCGCCTTCGGAATGGGTATCGACAAGGGCAACGTGCGATGGGTGATTCACTACAACATGCCGAAGAGCATCGAGAGTTTCTATCAGGAGATAGGACGAGCCGGAAGAGACGGCGCTCCTGCCGATACGGTATTGTTCTATTCGATGGCAGATATCATCACCCTCCGTTCTTTCTGCGAAGAAAGCGGACAGAAATCGGTGAATCTGGAAAAACTGCGAAGAATGGAAGAATACGCCGAATCGAGAGTCTGCCGAAGAAGAATCCTCCTGAATTATTTCGGAGAGACTTCCAGCAAGGATTGTGGTCATTGTGATGTCTGCAACAATCCGCCCCGCACCTTCGATGGTACCGTGCTTACCCAGAAGGCGCTGAGTGCCGTGGTAAGAGCGGGCGAAAAGATTGCCGTGGGTACCTGTATAGAGATATTGAGAGGTATGCAGACGCCTGCCATTGCGAGAAATCACTATAACGAATTGAAGACCTTCGGTGTGGGCAAGGATGTGAGTGTGCGTGATTGGCAGACCTATCTGCTGCAGATGCTCCAGATGGGATTCTTCGAGGTAGCGTATAATATGCATAACCAGATGAAGGTCACGCCATTGGGTTGGAAGGTTCTCAAGGGTGAGCACCAGGTTTCATTGGCGATTATGGAGAATGAAGAGCGGGCTCCTCGTCAGCAAAGGGTCAACAGACCTTCAAGAGGAAGCAGCATCCCTGTAGTTCATGCCGAGCGTGTGATTTTCGAGGATGAGATGGCGGGTGTAGAAGATAAGAAGCTCTTCGAGTATCTGCGTAAGATACGCAAGAATCTTGCCGATGAACAGGGCTATCCTCCATATATAGTTTTATCAGATAAGAGTCTGCACGAATTGACGAAGATGAAGCCAACCACCCTCCAGGCATTCGGTCTCATCAGCGGTATCGGCGAATTCAAAATCAAGAAATATGGCGATACATTTATCAAAGCCATCAAGAAATATACAGGCAAATAGCCTATACTCCACTCGCCCTGAAAGGGCGTGTGGGGATAACAAGAAAAAACAAAACATAAAAAAGAGGTAATCCGGGAAACCAGATTACCTCTTTTTTATAATGAAACGGGGGAAGCTTAGTTATTCACGCTACCTCCCACAATATCGAGCAATTCATTCGTAATGGCCTGTTGACGACTCTTGTTGTACTGAAGATTCAGTTCACGCAAGAGTTCATCGGCATTATCCGTAGCAGTCTGCATGGCAACCATACGGGCTGCATGCTCACTCGCCTGACTATCCAACAAAGCAGTGTAAACCATCAGATGAAGCTGCTTAGGAATCAATACTCCCAATACAGTCTCCAGATCCGGCTCCACGATGAAGTCATCGTTCAGAGGATGCGCCTCTGCACGCTGTCTTTCATCCTCACTAGCCTGCTTCTTGCGCAGATACTCCTGAGCCTTCGCCGTAGCCACATTCGATGTGAGGTCACGGTCGTTGTCCTCTCCTATCGCCTCAGTGCTGAGGTCGATAGGCAGGAAAGTCTTCTGGGTCAGGATCTGCGAACCGGCACTCTTGAAGTGGTGATAGATCATCTCCACCTTGTCGAGTTCACCAGCTGCATACTGCTTGGCAAGCTTGCGGGCGATGTCGGCACAAGCGCTTGAATTAGGATGATCGGCAAGATCCAAGAAGTTACCGCCAATCTTCAAACCCAGCTTCTGTGCCTTCTCAGCCACCTTTCTGCCGATAGGATATACCGTGATGTCGTCAATGCCATGAGCCTTATACTCGTCCACCGCCTGAATCATCATCTTGATGACGTTGGAGTTGAAACCACCGCACAAGCTGCTGTTAGAGCTATATACGATGAGAGCCACACGCTTGATTTCCTTGTGCTCCACCTGCAACTCATGGTCCACATTCGGAGTACTCACCAGGAAGCTCTTCAGGATATGCTCCAGCATATTCTCATAAGGCAGCATATTCTGGATAGCTACCTGAGCATGATGCAACTTGCTGGATGCCACCATCTTCATCGCACTCGTAATCTTACGGGTACTGTTGACGCTGGCGATGCGAGTCTTAATCTCTTTTAACGACGGCATAGGCTATTACGCTTTATATTGTCCTGCTACATTAGCCATGGTATCCTTGATCACTGCGATGCAATCGTCGGTGAGCTTACCATCAGCCAAAGTCTCGATTACGTCGGCGTGCTGGCTGCGCATAGCGTCGAGGAACTGATCCTGGCAATCGCGAACCTTGTCCATTGGCACGTCGTGCATCAGTCCGTGCACACCACAATAGAGGATAGCCACCTGCTCGCCCACTGGCATAGGGCGATACTGAGGCTGAACCAGCAACTGGTCGTTCTTTCTACCACGGTCCAGTGTCATCGCTGTTACGGCATCCATATCGCTAGAGAACTTAGAGAAAGCCTCCAGCTCACGATACTGAGCCATATCAATCTTCAGGGTACCAGCCACCTTCTTCATACTCTTGATCTGGGCAGAACCACCTACACGAGATA
>OOCI01001667.1_pt1 | contig 15662 bp, 6 predicted proteins | sample 1671761 | NCBI WGS metagenome assembly OOCI01 (sample SAMN06348190, study PRJEB24527) | human gut metagenome | biome: human gut; feature: ankylosing spondylitis patient; material: feces | host: Homo sapiens | place: China | collected 2015-10
GTTGCTCTTGATGCCACGGCAGCAGTAATCCCAGCTCACGAAGAGATAGTAATAATCACCATGTTTCATGATGAAAGGAGCCTCGATGGCATTGGTGCCGGCAAACTTAGAAGTAGGATTCGGCTCTACAGAAGTATCGCCCACGGCATGACGACGGGCGATGGTCTGAGGCTTGGCACCCTTCTTGACATGCATCGTCTTCTTATCCAACTTAATCATCTGGATACCATCCCAGAAAGAGCCCCAGGTAAGCCAAGGGGTTCCCTTCTCATCAACGATGAAATTCGGGTCGATGGCATTCCAGTTGTCTCTATCACCCTTGGAGGCGACGAGGCAGCCCTCATCCTTCCATCCATCCTTATCAGATAAGGAAGTATTGCTCAGCAAGCCGATGGCAGATGTGTTCTTGCCAAAGGTAGAACAGGAATAAGCCAGATACCACTTGTTCTTGAATCGGATAACATCCGGTGCCCAGATATGCGTGGTAAAACCCGGCACACTATCATGCGTCCATGCCGGAATCTCGCTGTTCTTGAGCACGCCCTGAGGAACGATGGTCCAATGCTTGCGGTCGGTGGAAGTCATCTGCGTGATGCCATGACCTGTGCAGTAGAGATAGTACTTGCCATTCTCATACGCCATCACGGGGTCGTGGACAAAAGGAGTATCTACCACAATCGGTTCCTGCGGAGCATTCTGTGCCATCATCTGGCAACCACCTTTTACAACAGGAGCAGCAATGAACATTGCTGCTCCCAATAGTATTTTAGAAATCTTCATATAATTACACCTTATTATATATATAAGAGAATTACTTGTTCACAAATTTCTTTCCGTTCACAATCACTACACCCTTGTATCTCTTGTCTACCTGCTGACCGGAGAGGTTGAACCACTTGCCGTCATTCTTCTTCTGAATGATGATAGGGTTCGAGATGCCTGTAGAAAGGCTTGAGCCGTCGATGTAAGAGTTCTCACCGGTAAAGAACACGTTAATCTCAGACGGCTTATCTGTAATAGTCTTTGTATATGAATAATGATACACCTTATTATCCGTTGTGGTAATCACAGCAGTCATCTTGAATGCGCCTGTAGCTGCATATTCCACGGTCATATCTACCAAAGAACCATTCATATCCTTCGCAAATGTATCCCAGTTGTAATCGCTGACACATCCTTTGTTGCTCCAGGCAATATTTTCAAAGTTGTCATTGCGTAACATAACATACTCCTTATAGCCAACAGCGCCATGAGCTACGTTAGAAACACCCAATACCCAACTCTTGTAAAACTCTGCACCCACAGTATAGTTATAGAACTTAAACTGTGCCTTATTGCCAGCCTTCACGGTGTAATCCTTGCTCAAGTTGGTAGCATAGGCATTCGTTGTATTCTTCTGTGCAGAAACAGGATAGTAAACCGGAGTCGTTTCCTCAGCCTCTGCATCGATGTTCAAGGTATAATCCTTAGTATATTCATAACCGTCCTTGCTGATAGTCATGGTCATGGTGACCTTACCCTTGCCTTTTACTACGCCGTCATCGGTCAGGATAGAAGGATTGCTTGACTTCCATGAAACAGTAGCACCAAGATGGCCCTCTGTAGGGAGAATTGGCTTTGAATTCAAAGTTGCACCATCTGCGAAAGGAACGCTGATCTTATCCAATGTATATTTAATAGCCGCTTTGGCATCAGCCTTGCTTCCCCAGATACTCAAACCGCGAGTCTGCAAGCTGGCACCACCTGATGTAGCCAAACCATCAGAAGAACTGAGGGCTGTAAAGCAGAGCGCCTTGATATTGGTATAATCGATAGTCTGCTCGGTAAGCACACCCTTGAACTTCACCTCTGCATTGGCTGTTGCAACACCCTTCAAGGTAAGATTGATGTAGCTTGTACCGCTCACCAGTTCCCATTTACCGGTATACTCACCCGAGATAGAACCATCTGCATTGAGATGGATGGTAACAGGCTTCTCATAAGCCATTGCCGCTGTATTCTGACGGTAAGGATGAGCTATGATCTGATAATCTCCCTCTACCTCTGTTGCATCATAGAGCTGCTGGGTAGCAATATCATTATCAGTATAAGTCTCGCCGCTAAACTCGTAAGGAGCAGCAACCAGCCAACCGTCCTGGTTAACGAAGAGCTGATGTACACGAACCTCATGCTCCTCATCTCTGTTCATGAAGCGGGTATGGTAAACGATGAGTGCTCGTCCCTTATGGTCTACGATGGCAGAGTTATGTCCCTGAGCCAGTTCGGCAGTAGGCATGGTTTCCCACTGGTAGTTGCCGAAGAGTTTCACACCCTCGTCGCGCTTGGCATCGCCACCGAAGTTAAGGATATACTTGCCATACATGGCATCAATACCCGTTGAAGTAAGACAGTCCTTATAAGGTCCGTCTGGTTTCTCCGAACGGAAAACACGAATCTGATATCCACCGGCAGCCGTCAAACCGCCATAACTCATGAAGAGATAATAATACTTACCCACCTTCTGAATATAGCTAGCCTCGCCGGAAACACCCCAGCCACCAGCTATCTTCTTGCCGAAATAGGGGTCGCTGGTAGCATTTGCATCTGCCGCTCCCGCTGTAGTTGTTACTCCCTTCACCTGGTATGGGTAGGTATTAGTATAGTCACGAAGACCATTCTCCTTGTCAAGTTTAATCATGAAGATGCCTGCAAACCATGAGCCATAGCTCATCCAGAGATTGTCATCGTCATCATAGAACACGCATGGGTCGATACAGTTGGGACCATAAGGACTCCATTCGTCCGTGTTGTATCGCTGAGGCAGGGATGTGCAACCTGTAGCAATCGCCAAGTCGGTATTCTTCCAGTCACCTGAGGCTGCGAAACCATTGTGGGCATATCTTCCCGAAAAGCCTGAGCATACCACTGGTCCCTGATAAATCCAAGGTCCCTCGAGGTCGTCGGATATAAAGCACACGATGGTAGAGCACCAGTTGTCGCCATTCAGACTCATATACATACACCATTTCTTCATGGTCTTGTTGTAGATGACGTCTGGTGCCCACTGCATGCCTTTCACATTATTGCCTTTCGCCTGCCAGGCATGTGCATCGAAGTTAGGAAAATCGACTTCCTCGCCCTTATAGTTCTTCACCTTTTTGATGACGTGAGTGGTGTAAGCATCTTTAAAATTAATCAGTTTACCATTCACGTCAGCAAAAAGACTGTTACTGGTTCCGGCATTCTCCTCACCCGTTTTAAAGGTCTTCCATATCTGATAGTTGCCCGAAGCATAAGTCTTGGCTCTGCCAAGATGCGAACCGTAGATATAATATTTAGGGCTGCTAGTGGTAGAGCCCGTAACATCCATCACGATAGAAGGGTCATGCACTGCGATGCGCCCTGTTATCGTTTGGGTAGCGTATGCATTAGCCAGATCATTATCGCCGACAGCCGTCTGAGCCATAGCTCCGTTCATCGCCATCAGACTCATGACAGAAAGTAATAACTTCTTCATACGATTTCAAGTTTAAGATATGATTTTTTAAAACCAAGGAAGGTCTATGGTGTTTTCGCCATAGACCTCACCTAAAATATAATAATGTATATTGACAAAGATTACTTGCCGGTTGTTTCACCCTCAGTAGTCTCGCCACCCTCAGTGGTGTCGTCCTTCTTTGGAGCATCAGAGAGTTCCCAACCTGCATTCTGTCCTAAGTTAGGATTCTTCTTGTAAGTGTCATCAGGCACTGGGAAGTAATAATTCTTAGGACAAGAGAACGCACGAGTAGGATGGGTATTATCGTTGCGATAAGTATATACCTGGCTCTCATTAGGAGTTACAACAACGCTATAGATGTTGTAAACCTGCTTGTAGCGTGGCTCACTTTTCTCTGTAGCAGCACTCTTGCCATCAAACAATTTCCAGCGGCGCTCATCGAAGAAACGATGATCCTCGAAAGCCAACTCGATGCGGCGCTCGTTGCGGATACGCTCACGAAGCTGCTCCTTGGTCATACCCTTGTAAGCAGGCATACCCACCCGGGCACGAACCTGGTTTACATAGTCGTAGGCAGCTTCAGGACCCTTTGCCTCGTTCAATGCCTCTGCTGCATTAAGCAGAATCTCCGCATAGCGGAAGATAGGGCAAGCGGTAACGAATGTGGTAGGGTTCTTGAAGCTCATATTGTGAACGAACTTCTTAGAGTAGTAACCGGTAGTGGTACCACCATGAAGATCCTGGTAGTCTTTGCCACCTACAGATACATCCACGGCACGCTCCTCGTCCTGACTCTTGTCACCCCAGATACTTCCCTGGTGGAAGATGGTCTGCTCCAGACGTGGGTCACGGTTCTTGTATGGATCCTGGTCGTTGTAAGAAGGATCCTGGTCGATAGGAAGGCCATTAATGGTCTCGTAAGAATCAACCAGATTCTGTGTAGGGTTTACACGACCGGTAGAGTTCACATTACCGGAGAAACCACAAGGAGTGTTGAACATCTCAATTTCTCGTGTATTCCACTCACTGCGGCTGAGGATATACTCAGGATTCAGGTGAGGGGTACTGGTGAAGCACTCATAATAGTTCTTGTTAGGGTTGTTATCGCTTGTAGTGTACAGACGATAAGGATTGGCAGAACTCTTATTGGCATTGATGAAAGCGAGGGCTGCATCAGCAGCTTCCTGCCACCAGGTAACATCATTTGTAGGATTGTTCAGTGCAGAAGCACGATAGAGCAATGCTCTTGACTTCAATGCATAGACAGCAGCACCATTGATACGTCCCCAGTTCTCATTTTCATTACTGTAACGGAATGGGAGCGCACCGCTCTGGATGATGGCATCGCATTCATCAGCAACCCATTTCAATGCTTCAGGAGCTGGAGTACGGGTAATAGAAGCAGCCTCTGCATTATCCAACACATGATCCTCGATAGGCACTGCACCGAAATAGCCAATCATATCGAAATGAAGGATGGCACGAATGAAACGCGCCTCTGCCTTGTAACGATCGCAGAGTTTGTTGTCGTCACCGCTCTTCTCAGCATTTCCGATTACGCTCTCACGTGCCTTTGAAATGAAGTCGTTGCAAACACGGATGCCCTTCAGGTCGTTGCTCCAATAATTCTCAGCAAACCAATGGTTCTTGGCATCATATGAATCGTTCAACACACTGTGATAGTAATGCACATTCCAGTAAGAGATGGCATTATCGGTCATACAGTCACGAGAAGCAGCACGGAACTGACCATCGGTATATCCCGCAAAGGCATCAGGCAAATAGGTATAGGCATTTGCCAAGACACCACGGGTACGGTCGTAGTTGCTGTAGATGTTCTCGTCAGTATAAGTCAAGTCGACTTCCTTATCGAGGATGTCGCTGCAGGAGGTCATACCTCCTACAGCCAGCATCGCCAATGATATATTAACTAATATCTTTTTCATATTCGTTTTTGATAAAATTGATTAGAAACCAATGTTAATACCAAATGTAAATGACTTTGTCTTTGGATACCACCAGCAGTAGCTCAATGGCTTCTCTGGGTCTACATCATCTGGCAGACTGCTAAAGGTAGCAATATTGTAAGCGCTGAAGTAAACGCGGCACTTAGTCATCCACAACTTAGAAATCAACTTAGCAGGCAAAGAGTATCCTACCTCAATATTACGGATAGACCAGAAGTTACCATTGCGTACCCAAATATTGTTCTGGTAAGAACCTGTAGCACGGTCTGAATCAACTGCATCGAATCCATTATAAACAGGACGTGGATAAGTAGCATTCACGTTGCGAGGATCAGAAGGGTCATCAGTATAGTAACCCCAAGCCTTTGTTACCTCATGGGTACCCATGTTACTCCAACCACTGTAGCTGATAGCCGGTGAAAGGAATACAGAGCGACGGAGATAAGCATTCACAATCATGCGTGCATCGAAACCCTTATACTCGAAACCGAAGTTGAAGGTTGGAATCATCTCAGGAATGATGGTATATGAATCTGGTACCATATCCTTTGAGTCGATCACGCGGTCACCATTGATATCCTTGAACACCGCTGTACCCAACTGCTGTGCTCCATTAGAGAAGCTGTTGTATGGATACTTTTCCGGATGGTCGATGGCATCCTGCTGAGAGGTTGCAATCAGGTTTGGATCTGAAGCCCACTGGTCGAACTTATAGATGTTCCATCCACCCACACGGTTGGTACCTGTCTGAGCCTGCTCATAGAGTTCGGCTACCGAAGTATTGTCATAGATTCTATGACCTGCCTTGCGCTGCCACTCTACATCTGGTGCAGTTTCATCGATATCGGTAATCTTGTTGGTATTGAAGGTAAGCTGCCCCTCGATGAAGTACTTGAAGTCCTTGCCGATATTGCCACGATGTCCGAGAACGAGTTCGTAACCGCGGCTTTCAACCTTACCATATGAATCCTGTGCTACAGGCACACCAAGTATGGTTTCTGGCACGGTTGAACGGGATACCAGGATGTTAGAACGCCACTCCTTGAAGACATCGAAGCTACCATAGAGTTTGCTGTTCCAGAGGTTCCAGTCAACACCGAGGTTTACCATCTTGGAGATTTCCCACTTACTGTTGGCATTACCGGTCTTGCTCTCAGCATAGCCATTCACAAGAGTTCCGTTATAACCGAAACCGTAACCGGTAGCTGAACCATAGATACTCTGATATGGGTAACGGCCTGCACCAGTAGAAGACTGACCAGCTTCACCATAAGAAGCACGGAGCTTGAGAAGATTGACAAAGCCAAGTTTCTTCATCCAGGATTCCTCAGAGAGTACCCATCCTGCTGATGCCCCCCAGAAGGTTCCCCAACGGTCGTCTGGTGAGAAGTTATCACATCCCATACGAGAGAGGTTGACTGAGGCAATATACTTGTTGGCATAGTCGTATGTTCCCTGGAAGTTGTATGCCAGATAACGGTTTGAAGATGCACTCTGCTGGGTAGAGTAATCTGAACCTGCTTCCTCATTACGGTAGTAACGGGCAAAGGCACGGGCATCTACATTGTGCTTACCGAAACTGTTCTTATAACTTACACCACCAAACAGATTCAGGTTGTAGTAGTAACCACGCTGATTAGCTGATGGGTTGCTCAAAGCTGCCTTGGTTGTATATTTGGTATACTTGAACTGGCTGACATCGGTAACCGCCAGGTTATCGTAGTCGTAGTTCCATGAATCCATCTGAGCAGTCTGTGTTGACTCGAAAGTCTCGTATGCATCGAAGCTGACTGTACCGAACAAGCCTAAGCCCTTCAATACAGGACTCAAATCGTACTTGGCATTCAAGGTAGAATACAAGTTACGGCGACGGTTCTTCTCCAAACCGGAACCACCCAGGTAACGTACCGGGTTGTTGGCTGTAGATGAAGAATAGATACTTCCGTCAGGGTTATGGGTAGGAGCCATAGGGTTTGCCTCGATTACACCGAAGGTAACGAGGTTGAACACGCCCTCAGTAGGCTGAGAGATGTTATCAATACGTCCACCCAAGTCGAGAGATACGTTCAGATACTTGGATACATCGATATCGATGTTAGAACGGAGATTCCAGCGGTTCAGTACGTGCTGAGTGCTGTAACCATCATTCATTTCAGTACCCTCGGTATTCCACATACCCTCCTGGCGCAGGTAAGAGAAGCTTACATAGTAGCGGGCACGCTGGTTACCGCCACTAATCTGCAGGTTGGTGCGATACTGCGGTGCAGCTTCACGATACAACTGGTCTGCCCAAGATGTATTGAAGTACTGATACTTGCGGATATCATCGTCAGCAAACTTTCCACCATTGCATACATACTTGTAGTTGTCGAGCTGCTCCTGGGTGTACATCGGATCCATACCGCTCAGATAGCGTACCTGGTTACGGGTCATTGCCATGTTGTAAGAGTTCTGAACCTCCATCTTGTTGGCGAGGGTCTGGAAACCGACTTCCTGAGTGAAATCAATCTTAGTCTTACCGGCATTACCGCGCTTGGTAGTAACCATAATCACACCATTGGCACCACGCATACCATAGATAGAAGAAGCGGCAGCATCCTTCAATACGGTGATGCTCTCGATAGGATAAGCATCGAGGAAGGAGAGGTCACGCTCTACGTTATCCACGATGATCAGTGGAGAACGGGCACTCTGGTTGGTGGTACGGATACCACGGATAAAGAGGAAACTCTCCGACCATCCTGGCTCAGAAGACCACTCGTAGGTCTGCACACCATTCAGTGTTGAGGTGAAGGCATTCTGAAGAATAGTAACAGGATGCTTCTGCAATTCCTCGCCTGAAACAACCGAACGGGAATCTGTCAAGATTTTCTTTTTCTGCTCGCCGAAAGGAACAGGAGCGAGATGCTCATACTCGTCTGCATCATCTTCCATCTTGATGACGTATGTGCCGTCAAAAGTGGTCACCTTCTCCTGAGCATTCTTGTAACCTACGCTACTAACGCAGATTTCATCGCTAGGAGTTACCTTCTTCAATGTAAAGTAACCATCCTTGTCGGTCAGGGCAATGCGGCTTTCCTCTGCCACGTTGACAACAGCTCCAGGGATTGGTTCACCCTGGCTGTTGACGATTCGGCCTTTGAGCACCTGCTCCTGTGCCAAGACTGAGCTTGAAGCACAGAGAAGTGCACTCAGCATCAAGACTTTGCTTGATGAAGATACCTTATTATATATATTCTGAATATTATTCATACGATTCTATCATTAAAAGAGTTATTCTTTCCAACCATCGTTCTGGAAGTCCTGACCAATCTTCCAAACCTCAGCCTCTGGGATTGGATAGAGGTAGAACTTGTCTTGCCACTTGCGCTTCTGGGCTACCTTACGGGTAATGGTGCCATCTGCTGCCACGTTTACACCGTAGATATCACGGCCGAGCGCATCGCCTGCTACGTTCCAGCGACGTACATCCCACCAGCGGTGCTCCTCGAAAGCAAGTTCGATGGTACGCTCCTTGTGGATGAAATTGCGCATAGCTGTCTGGGAATTCAAGTCTGCACGATCGGCTACATTACCGATGATACCGCCACGATGACGAATCTGGTCGAGCAGGTTGCAAACCTGTGTCTTGTTGCCTGCATAATCAGCCTCGTTCAATGCCTCAGCATAGTTCAGAAGCAGTTCACTATAGGTAAAGATCTTCCAGAGGCGCTTGGCTGTACCGCTGTGGTTACTGCTCAGGATGGTCTCAGGAATATACTTGCGTACATAGTAACCTGTTGGAGTAGCATTCTGGTTACCGATAGGATTATCGCGATGACCATAAACAACATCAATGACATTGGTCTTGGTGCTGGTAGCCTGACCCCACTCACAACCATTGTAAAGAATGGTAGCTGCGAGGCGTGGATCACGGTTCTTCCACATCTTCTGCTCTGTATAACCGCTCTCTTCGTTGATGACAGGCTTGCCGTTTACATAAACCGGAGCACCTGTTGCATCATACTGCTTGAAAGGAGCTGAACCATCTTCCATATCATACATATCTACGAGGTTCTGGCTTGGGCAAAGACCACCCTGTCCACCTTCACCTACAGGAGTATCGGTAGAAATACCGCTCCAACCGATAGCTACATCGTTGCGGAAGAAGATAACCTCAGGGTTCTTGTCGGTATAAGTGTTGAGCAACCAGGCATTGTTGTAGGCTGCTACACCACCATTGGTACGATCTTCCAACTTATAGTTCTCACCATAGTCAGCGATGAAGCCCGCAGCTGCGTCTGCAGCCTGCTGCCAGGTAACACCGCTCTGTGCTGAGTAGCGTGGACTTGCCATGTAGAGCATCATGCGAACATAGAGGGCACGTGCTGTAGGCTGGTTTACCTCACCTGCATAGGTAGCATCGCTGGTCTCTGCGTAAGTCTTCAAACTGCTCTCGCATTCCTTCACCTCCTTGAAGAGATAATCCATGAAGGTCTTGAGGTCAGGGCGCTCTGTATAACCTGTCATCAGGTCACCGTTAGGGTCGAGCTCGGTTGTAACCAATGGCACCGGACCATAGCGGAGGAACAGTTCCCAGTAGAAATAGGCACGGAGGAAACGGGCCTCTGCAATATAGTTTGCCTTACGTGAATTGTAAAGTTCTACGTCAACATCTGCAGGGCGAAGCTTGTTCTCAGTGTCCTGCTCCAATGTGTTGATGGTGATATTGCACTTGCGGATACCACGATAGCGGCTCTCCCAAGGAGAAGTCAGCTCTGCTGCACCGCCACCACCATAATAGTTACCGATATTGAATGTGGTACGTGTACCTGATGTACCAATACTTGACTCAGCCAGATCGGTAGCAGCATCCATCCATGAGTTGTTCACGCGGTTGGCACCGTGAAGCAGGAAGTTGTAAGTATCATTGTGGTTCTCTTCCAACAGAGTGAAGTTACCCAACACCTCAGCTTTTGTCAACTCATTGCTTGGCTGCTTGTCGAGGAAATTGCCAAAGGCGTCTTCGCAAGAGGTGAGCGTCATTGCTCCCATAACGAGCGCCAAAGCAAATATACTATATTTCTTCATTTTCGATTCTTTTTGAATGTTCTTGAATTAGAATACGACATTGAAACCTACGTTGACGGTCTTCAAGAGTGGATAACGGTTTGAACCGTTACTCTCCGGGTCAACCAAGTCGTCGAGATGATCCCATGTAAAGAGGTTGTTGGCATTGATGTAGAAGCGGACATTGCTCATACCGACATGCTTAATCAACTCCTTAGGGAATGTATAGCTCAACTCGATGTTCTTCAGACGGACGAATGAACCGTTCTTCAGGAAGAATGAGTTCTGGCGCTGGTTGTGGTCACCGTTGCTTCCGTAATGGAGCAATGGATAGGTAGCAGTAGCCAGGTTCTCTGCCTCGCTCTTTGCAGGGTTCCAGCGGTTCAGGTGGATATCCTTTACCTTACCGTTGTTTTGGAAGGCGAACATCGCATCGCTGTCGTAGTAACGGGATACATGATCTACACCCTGGAACATTACTTCGAAACCGATGCCCTTATAGTTGGCGCCGAGTGTCAGAGCGTATGTGTTCTCTGGAATATCGCTGTAGCCGATGAATGTCTCATCACGGTCATCGATGAAGCCATCGTTATTCATATCCTTGTACTTCAGGTCACCAACCTTTACGTTTCCGTAGGTTGATACAGGGAAGTTAGGATTATCCAAGTCGGCCTGTGTTACGAAGCCCTCGCATACCAGACCGAAGTACTGGTTGATTGGGTGACCTTCGCGCTTGCGATAAGCGGTCTTGTAAGCAGGCTCATCCATATTCTTGATCTTGTTGGCTGCATGAGAGAAGGTTGCACCGATATTATAGGTGAAGTCCTTGCCGATGTGATTGAAGTGATGGAGTTCCAACTCGTAACCCTTGTTCTGGGTCTTACCGAGGTTTCCGGCTGCCATGGTTACACCTACCCACTGTGGACGGCTCAAGTACTCGGTCAGGATATCGTTACGGTTCTCAACGAAGTAGTCGAAGTTACCAGTCAGCATACCGTTGAACAAGCCGAACTCAAGACCTACGTTGAACTTCTTGGCACGCTCCCATGTTACACCATAGTTAGGATACTGGCTCTCGAAAATACCGGTTTTACCAGTATTACCGAAGTAGTAATCGTTGGAAATCTGGTTCCACTTCTCCTCATAGAGGAAGCGCTGAGCCACACCACCTACGGTATATACGTCGTTACCAACCTCACCGTAAGATGCACGGATCTTCAGGTTGTTCAACCAGTTTTCTGTTGGCTTCATAAACTCTTCCTGAGTTACACGCCAACCGAGTGAGAATGCTGGGAAGAAACCGAAGCGTTTGCCCTTGAGGAAGTTCTCTGATCCGTTGTAACCAACGTTAACCTCAGCCAAATACTTGTCATCATAACCGTAAGTTACACGACCTACGAGACCCTGATAGCGCTTAGCCAGGTCTGAGTTGTAACGGTAGTCATTCTGGTTGTAAAGTACCATACCTGTAACATCGTGCTTACCAAACTTGCGGGCGTAGTTGATCTGACCCTCCATATAGAGCTTGTAAGTAGTAGAAGAGCCCTTAGAGTAAGCCAGGTCGCCATCTACATTATATTTGGTATAAGCATCTGCACTTGTAAAGTTGTTACGGTCGTTCAATTCGTAAGTTGCAAAAGCAGCTCCGAATGTCTTCTTGTAATATGAGTCGTAGTCGAACGAAACCATACCGCGGGCAGAAAGACCAGGAGTCAACCAGTCCATCTTGTAATCAGCAATGAAGTTGGTCTCATTGATGGTATTGGTTCCGCGATAGTATCCACCCTTGGCAAGGGCAGCCACTACGTTGTCCTGATATACGGCTGTACCACCATAGAGAGTCTTGGTTGTCTCACCATTCTGTACCTCATAAGATACAGGGAAGATCCAACCTGGAGTATGGTTGATACGTGCGAAGATATCATAGTTGGTAGAACTCTCGTTAGTGTTTGAACCATGACGGTTCTCGAAACGAGTACCGAAGTTTACGCTGAATGTCAAATCCTTAGAGAGGAAGAAGTCCATGTTGGCACGGAAAGCGTAACGGTTGTAGCCTGGGCTTGAAGAGTTACCGTAGGTATCCTGGCTGAGGTCCTTGATCAGAGAACCCTGGTTGTAGATTTCACCAGAGACATAGTAGCGCATACGTTTCGTACCACCACGTACACTTACATTGTAGCGCTGAGAAGGAGCCCAGTTGTTGAGCACCTCATCATACCAGTCTACATTAGGATAGAGAAGCGCATCAGCACCAGTCAACTCGCCGGCGCAGCTCTTGCGGTACATCTCGATATCAGAAGCTGAATACTGTGATGGAAGACCATCATTCTTCAAAGCCTCCTCGAGGAGAGTAACAGAGTCATAAGAGTTCAGATAGTGAGGCTTACGGGTTGGGGTACCCCACATGAAATTGCTTGTCAAGCTAACCTCTGGCTTCATATCCTTACCACGCTTGGTAGTAACAAGGATGACACCATTCGCACCACGCACACCATAAACGGCTGTAGCAGAAGCATCCTTCAATACAGAGATGCTCTCGATATCATCAGGAGCCACCTGAGAGAAAGCACGCTCTACACCATCTACCATGACCAATGGAGCACCGTCGCCAGCGAAGGTTGCACGACCACGGATGTTGATGGTAGCGTCATCGGCACCAGGAGCACCAGAAACCTGAGTTGTTACGACACCAGGAATCTTACCGGCAATAGCCTGCGTAACGTTGGCTGTAGGAGTATTCAAGAGGTCGTCTGAACTAACCTGAGAGATAGCACCTACGACACTCTCTTTCTTCTGATGACCGTAACCAACGACTACGACCTCATTGATTTTCTGACTTTCGTCCTTGAGAACCACCTTGATATTACGCTGATTGCCTACACGGATGTTCTGAGCAACCATACCGATATAAGAGATTTTCAAAGTAGCGTTCTCGTTCTTCACCTGAATCTTGAAGTTACCGTCGAAATCAGTAACAACACCATTGGTTGTCAATGCTTCCATAACAGTAGCACCGATGATAGGCTCACCCGATTCATCTGACACATTACCTGATACGGTAACCTGTGCTGATGCTCCTAAAGTAAGGAGCACCAGTGTCAGGGTCAAGAATAACTTATGCAATATGTTATTGTTCATTGTTTATTCTATTTTGGTTATTATTCTGCAAAGTTAGTATTGAACCATGGATATGTTCTAACCTGCTTGATAACTTGATAAGACTTTTCATTTGTCAAGAAGACATAAAGCGGTTTACCCTCAAGTCCATCAACAAAGAAAGACATCTGAGGCAAAGACTCTCCCTGAGCTGTCACAACATCAGCTGTCATATCAACTCTATCACCAACACGTTTGAAATCAAGAGTAACAGTAGCACCATTAATATCTGTCTTCCAAGTATCCCAATTGTAGGTAGCTGTTACATTATCTCCATTCGTTGGTATATTAGCTCCCCATGTCCAAGCATCTGCTCTACAAACTGCATACTCTAAATATCCAGCCTCACCAAAAGGAGTGTTTGTGAATGCAACTACATAATTTTCCCAATTCTCTCCACCTGCAGTTGTATTGACAAATTGAATTGTCAAACGTGAACGCTCTGCAGAAAGGTCATACATTTCAGATTTCTTATCAAAGAATGCTGAAGAATTATCATCAGAACCGATTGTATATGCACCATCTTTATAATTAACAGATGTATAAGTCTCGGCCTTTTCAAATGTCAAGAATGACTTTTCTAGAGTTACAAAAGTACCCCATTCTTCTGTAGGAGCTTCCTTTTGAGTATCAAATGTACAAACTGGTAGTTTAGAACCACTTGCAGTTGTCACATATTGTTCAACATGGAACATTTTACCAGTACGAGTAACATAAAGGTCTACTGTTGCTCCCTTCATATCAGCAATCCATGAATCCCAATTATAACTTGCAGAAACGCCTTGAGCATCGCCATCGAGGAGTGAACCCCAACTCCAAGCATCACCACGACATATCTCATATTCAATATATCCATTATCGCCAAAAGCTACACCATTTGTTATGGCAAGAACCCATGTTTCATAATTTTTTGCAGCATTATTATTGCAAGTAAAACGGTAATGAACAGTACCATTACCTTTCATTTGAATATTTGGAGTTTTAGGATCAAAGAATCCGGAACTAAAATCTTCATTACCGATAGATTCTTGTTCTTTCCAAATGAAACCGCTACCTCCATTACCTCCAATGGTCTTGTTCCAGTCTTTCTCTTCCATCATGTTACGGATCAGGGTAACATTGTCGATAGATACGGTGTTGGTCTCTTCGGCTGTCAACTTGCTGTCTCCACCTATATATATATAAGGTAAAGAGTTGATGGAATCAACCAAAGTCTTGTACTTGAAAGAAGTAGCACTTGATGATGTCTGATAACCGGAAAGGCTCTTCTTACCATCTACGTAGAGCTGGTAACCTTCAGTAGAAAGCTGAAGGGCTACGAAATGCCACTCATTAGGAGAGAGAATACCTGTCTTCACAGAAGCAGGATCATTCTCATTCAGGTTCAAACTCTGCAACTGGGTAGGCTTGTTGTAAACCACCTGACCATTGGCAGTGATATAGAAGTGAGCACTGATATCATTACCAGCAGCATCCTTCTCATCTGAACCAAATGAGACAAGAGGTCGGGTCAAGTCAACATCTGCGACTGTTCCGTCCTCAGCTACGGCTGCATCAATCTTTACAGCGAAAGTGATGGCAGCGCCATTTTGCAACTTCACACCATTGAAAGGATTGGCAATCTTGGCACCACCCTTACCATTGATGTGCAATACATTACTTGCGAGGGTCTCATCATTGGTCACCTCACATGACTCATCGTGACTTATCATGTCTGAATACTCAGGTTTCTCTTCTGAATACTCAAAGTCATAAGTTGCCACTGTTGCCTTAGATGGGTAAATCTGTCCGCCAGCAGGATCGTCCTGTCGGCCCCAGTCATCACCACAAGCAGTGAAACTTAATGCCACCATGATAGCACAAGCAAACGAAAGTAAAGTTTTTCTTAACTTCATAACTTAACGCCTTTAGGTTGTTTGTTTACTATTCAAATAGGTTATTTAAAATTCTTAAATCCTTTTTCAGTGGCAAAAGTACAATTAATCGGATTATATAGGGTGGACAAATGGGTT
>OOCI01001671.1_pt1 | contig 15627 bp, 12 predicted proteins | sample 1671761 | NCBI WGS metagenome assembly OOCI01 (sample SAMN06348190, study PRJEB24527) | human gut metagenome | biome: human gut; feature: ankylosing spondylitis patient; material: feces | host: Homo sapiens | place: China | collected 2015-10
TGGTGGCAATGTTCATCAGATTCGCCATCATTCCGAAAGCAATAAGACTCAAAATCAGATGAAAAACCGTAGTACTGCTACCGATGCAGAAAAGAACCAGGGCATAGAGTACCTCAGAGAGAACCAGCATCTTCTTGCTTCCGAATTTACTGACCAAAACACCCGAAAAAGCCATCATCAGAAGCTGGCCGATGGGAATGGCGAAAAGTACCGTTCCCAGCTGTCCGTTGCTCAAGTGCAACATCTGTTTTACATCCGGAATACGGCTTGCCCAACTGGCAAACACCACTCCCGGTACAAAATAATAAGCCGCAACTGCCACTCGCTTGCGGGCTAAATCTCCCAAGTGATTCAAACTTACAGTCATCCCTATTAATACCTTTATTTATATATACCTATTTTATTTGCAACTGCAAAATTACAAAAAAAAAGCAGAATTATACCTATTTTTGAACAAAAAATATAGCTTCATTCAAGAAAATAGCCGTAACTTTGCACTTAGAAAAAGATTCAAAACAAACTAACAATGAAGAAACAAACAATGATTACCCTGGCATTCGCCCTTACATTGACAATGCCAACATTGCCATCCTTCGCCCAGAAGGCGATGAGCAAGAAAGAAATCGCCGAAAGAGAAAAGGCTTTCAAGAATCTCCAGCATCCATGGAAAGGAAAGAAAGTTGCTTACTTTGGCGATTCTATCACCGACCCTAATATCAAGGCATCAAAGGTAAAATACTGGGGATTTCTTGAAGAATGGCTTGGCATTACTCCCTATGTATATGGCGTGAGTGGCAGACAATGGAATGATATTCCCCGCCAGGCGGACAAACTCAAGAAAGAACATGGTGATAATTTCGATGCAATCCTCATTTTTATGGGTACCAACGATTACAATAATGGTGTGCCTATCGGAGACTGGTACACAGAGACATTCGACAGCGTAAGAGTAGCCCTCCACAAACCAAGTGAAATGGTACAGCGTCGTCACCGCCACTTTGCCATGGACAAGAATACGCTCAAAGGGCGTATCAACATTGCCATGTCAAAACTGAAGCAGATGTACCCTACCAAACAGATTGTCGTGATGACTCCTATACACCGTGCGCTCTTTGCCAGCAGCGACAAGAATATCCAGCCTGATGAAATGTACGAAAATGCACGTGGACTCTTCTTCGATGAATATGTGAAGGCGATTAAGGAAGTAGGCAATGTCTGGGCAGTACCAGTCATCGATCTCAACTCCCTTTCCGGTCTCTTCCCTATTTACGACGCTGGTGCCCAGATGTTCAACAAAATGGATACAGATCGTCTTCATCCTAATGATGCCGGTCATGCCCGTATGGCAAAGACCATCATGCAGCAGCTCTCTGCATTGCCTTGCGACTTCTAAAAGGCTCTATCTTATGCCGCCACTTGGCAATAAAATAAAAAAAAAAGCCTCAAGTCCGCGACCTATGGGGTAACGGATTTGAGGATAAAATCATTGAAAATTTGAAAAGCGAAACGATAAAAGCCCTTCACCCTTCACCCGTCAAGCATAAGTACCTGATATATAGATAGTTATAGACACAATAACATAAAAACACCCTTTACCAGTCATCCTCAAATCCCCTGTTTTTATCGGCATTCCAGGCAAAAAGGTGAAGGGTGAAGGGTAAAATCCCATTCCTGTTTTAGAAAAAAATCCGTTATAAAGATTTTTCCAAATACCTATCACCTGTATCTTTATATAAAACCACTACTAACATTTTCTATAAAAAGGAAATAAGAGAACAGAACATCAAGCAGATATTCATGTCTCACCAAGTTTGTAAAGTGCCTAAGGAAGGGCACTTTTGTGCTGAGGTAAGGGCACTTTTATGCCCCCGAGAATGAGATTATCCCAGTTTTTATGCAATAAAATTTGGGAGTTACAAAGAAAACTCAAAATTTTGTAACTCGTATTAGGATTTAATTTAAAGAAGGACATAAAGCTGGCTTGAATCTTTCTTATCGGATTATCACTCAATCTGGTCTTTAGAAACTATTGCTAATCACTGTTGATTACATACTTAGCTGTAGAGATACTATATTCGGAACCGCTATTTCGAAAACATCGACAACATTCATACAAACAAAAAAACTTAAATTAGCAAACAAATAGGCTGATATTCAAGCATTTTTATTAACTTTGCATTCGAAACCGTCATTTCGGAAACGGCGGTTTCGAAAATAACATAAATAAAAAGAAACTATAAAATTATAGAAATATGAAGTTCTTTGGAAGACAAAACGAAATAAAAGAACTGGAACAGAAGGTTATTTTTTAAGTATTGAAACACCAAGCTAAGGATATAAATCTCGGCATTTTAAAAGATAAAGCCGAGCATTTCTTTCAGGCAACAGGAAAATTCAAGAAATTCAATATTGGATACCAGGGGTTGTCGATGGAGGACATGTAAAATTGTGTGGTATTTATTCCACGATTATTGATATTAATTATAAGAATGTATCTTCTTGATTGCAAGGATGTTTCTTTCTGGGTTCAAGAATATATCTTTTGGAGTTCAAGAACATATCTTTTGGGGTTCAAGTAAGTATCAGGGCAGCGCAATTTAATGCGTCTGCCCTGCGTACAACTATACACCTCTTAGTTGTACGACTATATATGACTTTCTCATCCTTTTGTTGCTATTCTCCGCAAATTTGCGGAGAATAAGCCAAATAATCTCCGCAAAACTTGCAATATTCGATAAAAATGTCTATTTTTGCAGGTACATTTAAAATGAAAGATTAAAAATGCGGCAATGATGAGAGGAACAAAATATATTTGGCAGCAAGAAGGTTGGCCCCACATGCAATGGGATGATACCAGTTTCAGTAATATCTTGGCAGAAATCAATTTGCTAAGAGGTAAATTGCTGGGTAGAGTTTCTATGTTCGGTTTTGAAGAACAGAACCTGTCTATGTTGGAGTCTATGACTCAGGAAATTGTACACTCTGCAAAAATTGAAGGTGAGGAATTGAATAGAGATAGTGTCCGCTCGTCTGTAGCCCGTCAATTAGGACTGGAGTATGAAGGTTTGAAAAACTCCGATCATTATACAGAAGGAGTAGTACAGGTAATGATAGATGCAGTGCAGCATCATGATATGCCGTTGGATGCCGAGCGTTTATTCTCATGGCATGCAGCTCTGTTTCCTACTGGAAGAAGTGGCATCCATAAAATTCTGGTGGGCGATTGGCGACAGGGTGAAGAGCCTATGCAGGTGGTTTCAGGACCATTAGGTCATGAGAAGATACATTATGAAGCTCCGGCAAGCAAGGATGTAGCAGATATGATGTCAGATTTTCTCCGCTGGTTTGATTCTGAGAATACGCTTGATCCGTTGGTAAAGACAGCCGTGATGCACCTTTGGTTTGTGACGATTCATCCATTTGATGATGGTAATGGTCGTATTTGCAGAACGTTGACGGAATTGTTGTTATCCCGTGCCGATCAGACCTCCCAGCGATACTACAGTCTTTCTTCTGAAATTCTGAATCATCGTAAAGATTATTATCAATATTTGGAGCAGGCACAGAAGGGAGGTCTTGACGTGACACCTTGGATTCGATGGTTTTTACAGACATTGAAGTTAGCGTTGGAAGCAGCTTTTGAGAAAACTGAAGGAGTGTTACGCAAGTCCAGATTTTGGGATGCGCATCGTTCTGTTTCCATCAACGAGCGTCAGCGTAAGGTTCTCAATATGCTTTTTGATGGTTTCGAAGGGAAGCTGAATTCTTCCAAATGGTATAAGATTAATCATTGCTCTCAAGATACCGCCAATCGTGATATCAGGGATTTGATAGCCAAGGGTATATTAAAACCAACGGGAGAAGGTGGAAGAAGCACCAATTATGAGTTGGTTTCTCTCTGAATTTTCGATAAAATAGCTTATATTAAATCAGATACTTAGCCTGTGTGTGGCATTAGTGACATTAAAATAGAAAAAACATTTTGGTTTATGTTTTCCGTCAGGCGTCCTAGCGGATTTGCAATCCGCTATAGAAAATGTTCGACCGATAAAACCTGGGGATTTGTAATCCCCATCCAACCATAGTGAAAGGATTGGTTACGTTGTCGTAAGTAGTTTCAAGAATTTTTTTAGCTTGAAAACCAGAGAAAAAAGGAAAAAAATATCGTGATACATCAGAAAACATTAGAAACAGTGAAGTAACTGGATTCTTTTTTGTACTTTTGCACGTGAAAATAAAAAGCAGGGCTTATGGAATCGAGATTCTTAACCAATTATACAGAGACAACCTTCCTGTCAACCATTCAGATGAACTTGCGTCGCTGCAAGGCATTTGATTTCTCTGTCAGCTTTATCAAGAAAGCCGGCCTGGTACTCCTGTCTAAAGATATCAAGGCTGCTGTAGAGCGTGGAGTCAAAGGAAGAATCTTTCAATGTGTGCGAAAAATTAAATGTCGAGATTTATTGTGTCGGTTTCTTTTTGATGAGGAGGGCACTAAGTATGAATACTGCATAATTGAATTTTAAGTGTTTTGTAGTTTAATTGTTGTATTGTTTAAGTTAAGTATAATCTCTTTTTTTTATGAAAATAATTATAAATTGTAAATCGATTAATCGGGTTTGGGATAATCTGCGTACATTTATTTTTGATAATAAATTGTTGGTATGTTTTATTGGTGCTTATTTCTGCTTTGATAAGACATTGGAATCATTATTCGCTGCATATTTGTTACCTATATTGAAGGGCTTTACTGTTAGTGTGATGTCAACAGTTGTGTTTGCGATACTATTGGTCTGGATTGTTATTGATATTTTTAGAAAGTTTCATAGACGATTTATCGTAAGTAATCAAACTGTAGGCTTCTGGCTGTTTATGCTAGTTCTTTGGGGAAAGTATCGTCTTGGTGCAGATTCGGCTTATACATCATATATTCCTTTTCTTTGTTATGTCGATTTTATTCCAGTTCTCACAGGAGAATATCTATTGTTGGGATTATTATGTCGTATATTTAAGAAAGAAAAAAACTTTACTGGAGGATTTGGGGTTGATGAGCCAATAACAAGTAGTGAGGAAGACTTGTTGAATCGAAAAATAGATGCCTATGATGCTGCTGAAAAACTGTTGGCAACTAAAACAGAAAATAATGCCTTTACTTTTGGCATTGTTGCACCTTGGGGTAACGGAAAGACATCTTTTTTGTATATGATGAAAGAGCATATAGAAGCAAAAAATGCGGATGATGTAGTTATCATGTCATTCCATCCTTGGAAATATGGAAAGTCATCTAATTTAACATATTTGTTCTTTGAAGAGTTGAGTAAGGCTCTAGCACCATATAGCACAATTTTTTCTCGTGATATTATTCGATATGCTCGTTCTGTGTCTAGTATTGAGAATTCTACGATGAAATTTCTTGGAAGTATATTAGGGTGTTTGGTTCCTCAAACTGTTGAAGAGCAGTATGAGGATTTGAAGAAGAAAATCAGTAATATGCAGAGGAAAATAGTTGTCTTTATTGATGATATTGACCGTTTGGGGGCAAATGAAATAGAGGAGTTATTTAGATTAGTACGAAATACATCAAACTTGCCTTCTATGTATTTTGTCATGGCTTATGATAAAAAGTATGTAGTAGATACTCTTAAAAATATGTTTCCATCCCATAGCCTAAGCTATACTGAAAAGATACTACAAGAAGAGTTTTTCCTTCCTATAATCAAAGGCAATGAGTTGAAGGCTGTTCTGCGGGAAAAATTATCTGCTTTTTTGGATTCAGAAGAAATGGAACAGGTAGATAAACTGCTTAACAGAGAATTGTTTAATTCAATTGATGTGTTTGATTATCTAGGAAATATAAGGGATATAAAACGCCTTGCAAACGCTTTACAATTGCATCTTATAAAACTACATGGGGAAATTGATATCTGTGATTACATTATATTGGAAATTTTGAGACAACAGTATCCTTTTGTGCTAGCACTTATTATTGATAGGAAAAATGATATTTTGTTACTTAATAATAGTGGTAAATATGTTTGTTTTAATGGTGAAAATGGTCCTGAAGAAAAGAATGAGATCCTTGCAAAAATGTATCCCTTTAAGGGTTTTAATATCTTAGAATACATAAAGGAGAATAGTGAAGCTCTATCTGTGCCTAAAGCTAAGATAGATAGTTTGAAGAAGTTGCTGGATGCTCTTTGGGGTGAATATAGAACACACAGTAGTAAGGGTATTAATGTTCCAGAATATACTCAAAGGTATTTCTATTCTTCTATCTTGGATTCTGAAGTTTCTGATGTGGAGTTTGAAGAGAAATGGCTATCTCCTTTTGAAGAAATGAAGCCAACATTGAAGGAATGGATGGTTAATAAATCATACTCTTTGGTGAAAAATGTTGAAGAGATAAATGCCGAAAATAAAGCAGATGTTTATAAACTACTTCATATGTTGTTTTATATAGGCTCCATAGGGGATAGGTATGTACCCGAATTTCAAGTGATGGTAGAACGAATTAAAAAGTTGAAGAAGATGAATGTTGAATCACATGACTACCTTGCAGAAGATAAAGAAGAATTCCTGAAATGCTTGTATGAAAATGGTATCAATAGTTTTATGCTAGGTTTTTTGTGTAAACTATTTCGCAAAGGTTCTTTTGAGGAAGATTTTATTCTGTCTGAAGATGAGGTTGTCAAGATTCAGCAAGATCTGTTTTTGCAATATATAAAAGAATATCATCCGATGAACGATGTGCTGGATTGTTGGCGAGATACCTCGCATGATGTTTGGATTGCAGATAGTAGTGGACATAGTCGTCCTGAAAAAATGGAGCATACGGAAGTTTCACGCAAAGCGATGAAAGATTATGCGATAAATCACATAGAAGAATTCGCAGAGAATACGATTTCGTTTTGGCGACCAAATACTGATCAACAATATTCTATAAGTGGTGTCGTTTCTCATATATGGCAAAGTTGGGATGAATACTATAAATATGTAAATAGCATAAATATTCAATCAGCTAAGCTTAATGAATATAAAAACTTTCTCGAAGAGTTTAAGAAAGCAGGTTTTAAGAATTCTGTCTATTTTGATTTTAAGGAGATGCATTTTGACTCATAAACTTTTATGAGTAATGTATTTAAGTAGCGGTAGCGTTGTATTGGTACCAAGCATAGCGGTGTAAATGGTACCATACCTGGCTATCGCTGCTAACTCTATTTGATGACATATATTCCATCCTATTCTATTTCTCGAAGAAAGTATCGATTGATATATTTGTGCTTTCTTACCAAATCTATGGGGCTTTCAAGTAGTTTTTCTAAATATCGTTTTGCCTTTCAACAAGGAACGCTTTTGCTTTCATTTCTACACATATATCCACGTCACAATTTTCTTTCTGCTCGTTTCTTGAAACCTAGCCAAAAAGACACAACCATTTAACTCCAAAGTCCTTTTTAGCTCTTCTGTATGAGATTGAATCTGCGTTATATTACACTCCCTTAACTTCATAATCTACGTTTAATTTGTTTCTCCGCAAAAATAAGATGAAATATTGAGGTGCAAGCAAAAGCTTTCTTTTTTATGAATTATTACACGATTATAGACATAATGATACACAATATTCGATTTTGGTATATCCGATAAAAGAATATATATTTGCGCATTAAAATTTAAAACAGATGGATAAGAGCATACATTCACATTTATATCACCAAGTAATAGGACGTTTACGAAGTAAGCGCGAAAGGAAAGGGGTTACGCAGTCTCAACTCGCTGATCTGTTGGATGTTAATCAGGCATTCGTGAGTAAAATTGAGACTTGTGATCGTCGTCTTGATATAATAGAACTTCATCATATATGCCAGGTGTTAGGCATCTCGTTTGTCGACTTCATCCAAGAAGTCGATAAGGATATTTTGCGCAAAAACGGAGAAGAATGATTAAAATAAGCTAAAAAATAAAGTTATGGACATTAAAGAATTTGCACAAGAGTTTCGAGATAGCATCAATGTTGCAGTAGAAATGGGCGAAATTGATAATGAACAAGAATTGGCAAGTGTCATCTTGGTGTATTTGGAAGATAATGGTGAAGTAAATAACTTTGAATGCTGGAATAATTTAAAGTTTAGGTGAATGCAATAAGTTAGGTATAACTTATATATAATTTTTAGTAAAGAAAAAATACTTAATTTGCTTGTTTAGGCTCTATGTACATTATGTAGAACATAAAAAAACTTGCTTGTCAAGAAAAAAGGATGTAATATAAAATGAGTAAAAAAATATATAACGTACTTGATTTGTTTTGTGGATGTGGTGGAATCAGCGAAGGATTTAGACTCGCTGGTTTTAATATAGTTGGTGGTATAGATTTCAATGAACATGCAACAAAAACGTTTAAGCATAATTTTAAAAAATCTAAAGTCCATAATGTTGATATTGCTAAATTTTCAGACGAACAAATAGATGAAGAATATAGTGATGTCGATGTAATTGTTGGTGGGCCTCCATGTCAAGGATTCTCTTCTGCAAATCGTTGGCAGAAAGAGATGGAGGATCCAAGAAATAAATTATTCTTTGAGTATATCCGATTTGTACAACGGATACATCCTAAAATCATTATGATTGAAAATGTGCGTGGTTTGCTTTCTCGTGACAATGGTTATGCTATAAAAAGAATTCAGGAAATTCTTGGGGCAGCAGAATATAATATCAGCTTTCAAGTACTTGATGCTTCTGATTACGGAGTTCCCCAAAATAGAAAACGAGCAATAATAGTTGGAGTCCGAAAAGACTTCAAAGATATTACTTTTGATTTTAATACATTAGTAAAGCAAGAAAGAACAACCGTTGAGGATGCTATTGGTGAGTTGTATCAATTTGAAAAGTTCCCTGCAGGAGCTAAAGAATTGAAAGTACCAGCAGATTCAAAGTTGCGTAAATACCTTAGGAATGAGGATAATGTAGTTTTGGATCAAGATATCGTATATCCTGCAGAAAAAGTCCAAAAGAGAATTAGTTTTGTGCCTCAAGGAGGGAATTGGAGAGATGTACCTACTGAGTTATGGCCAAATAACAGACAGAACAGACATTCTTCTGCATATAAGAGGCTTGATCCATTGACTCAATCATGCACAATTGATACAGGAAATGCTCATAGCAATTATTTCCATCCGTTGTACAATCGAATTCCAACTATTAGGGAATCTGCTCGATTGCAGTCTTTTCCTGATAGCTTCGAGTTTCAAGGACCTCGTGGTAGTAAATACAGACAAGTCGGTAATGCTGTACCGCCATTGCTTGCAAAAGCGGTTGCGGATGCTATAATTAAAATATTAGACAATGAAGATAATTGATTTATTTTGCGGAATTGGTGGACTCAGTTTGGGCTTTGAACAAGCTGGATTTGAAGTCTGTGCAGCTGTGGATATGTGGGCTGATGCCGTTAAAACATACAATCATAATAGAAAAGATAAAGTTGCAAAAGTTATTTCGGTAGAGGAATTTAATGATAAAGAACTTTCTACAATAATAGCTAACGAAAAGATAACCGGTATTATTGGTGGACCACCATGTCAAGGTTTTAGTACAGTAGGAAAGAGAGAAGTGGATGATCCTCGCAACAAAATGTATTTGGAGTTTTTTAAGGCTGTAAAATTAGTTAATCCAGATTTTTTTGTTATGGAAAATGTTAAAGGAATGCTCACATTGAATAAAGGTGCTTTTGTAAAAGACCTTTTGAAGAGATTTGGGGAGGATGGATTGGGCTATACTATAAGTTATCAGTTATTAAATGCTGCGGATTATGGTATTCCTCAGAATAGATATAGAGTTTTCTATGTAGGCATAAAGAATAAAAAATTTATTTTCCCAGAGCCGTTTGATTATAAATTGACGGCAAAAGATGGAATCAGTGATTTAGAAGGTGCTACTCAAGAAAAATATGGTAGCGACCCACAAAATGAATATCAAAAAGTAATGCGTGGTAAAACAAAAAAACCTCTAAATCAGGATTATACGACTCATACAGAGAAAACAATTTCTATTATAAGCCAAGTTCCTGATGGTGGTAATATAAGAGATTTACCAGAAGAAGTCTGGCATGTGCGCAAGTACAATAAAGCTTTTGAGAGAATGGGTACTTTCAAACCATCAAATACAATAGATACAGGACATAGAAATTATTTCCACTATTCTGAGCCGAGAATACCAACAGTAAGAGAGTCTGCGAGAATACAATCTTTTCCAGATTCGTTTGAAATACTTGGAACTCGTGGAAGCCAGTACAAACAGGTTGGGAATGCGGTTCCTCCAATGTTGTCAAAAATAATAGCTGAGAAAATTAAAACGGAATTGGGATGAATATAACATTGACGGTAGATACATATAAAGGGGTAGATGGCAGTAGCCTGTCATCTATTCGTTGTAACCAAATAGTTCAAGTATACGAAATGCTTGAACATCTTGGTGGCAAATTGCTTACCTATATTGATATTCAGGAAGAGGCGCAAAAACAACAACTGTTTGGAGAAACCAATGCCAAGAGTGCAATTAGAACTTTTTTCCCTCTTTTGAAAAAAATAGGATTTGTAAATTACGATGATGAATTTAGAGCAAATGAATGCTTTACTGAGTTAGGAATATTGTTTGTTTTAGCTTGCAGGGCAATCAGTAATGTATCCGAAAAAATGCCACATAAGGATATTATCCTTGAAAGACTTGTAAATATCAAACAATGCGCACAAAAGCAAGGGCTTGTAGCAATGTATTTAAATAAGGAATATGAAAATCATAATATGTGGGTAGCGTTGAAGTTGTTAAAAACTTTTTCTGCTATGAACTGGAATTTCTTTCTTTATGCTTTGCATTGTCTCGAAACAGGTTTGTCTGTTGATGAAGCTATTGGGGAAATTAGAAAGGTCAAGGATAAGATAGATGAGATAAAGTTTGTTAATGAAGAAGGTGAGAAATTGCCTAATACTTGTTACTCTTATATTAGAAGTTTTTTAGAGGAAGCAGGTGTTATAAAAAAGGTTGGATCTAAAGAGTCTGCATTGGTCAATCCTTCTGATAAAATTTTCACTATAATAACTCTATGATATGGGAATTTATGATAATGATATAAAAAGAGATATAGCTGCGATATATGCGCTTCTTAATGGTGTTAAGCCTTCGTGTGAACTTGAGAACCCTCTCCAGCAAATCTTCTACGGTGCTCCAGGAACAGGTAAATCGTTTGAGATTAAATGTGTTACGATGAATCAGAGCAAGATTCGAACAACATTTCATCCTGATAGTGATTACTCTACATTTGTTGGATGCTATAAACCTATTATGAGTAATGAGGGAGAGAATGGAGGTGGCAAAAAGCAAATAGAATATGCATTTGTAGCTCAGTCTTTCTTGAAAGCTTATGTTAAAGCGTGGAAATTCTATTGCAGTGCAGGTGGTGAAAAAGCTAAGGCTCAGTATCTCATTATCGAAGAGATAAACCGTGGTAACTGTGCTCAAATCTTTGGCGACCTTTTTCAGTTGTTGGACAGAGATGGGGATGGCTACTCTACATACCCAATTGTTGCAGATACTGATATCCAGAAATATCTTAACGAAGAGTTTGAAAAAACTGTTTTTCCTGACTCTTTAAATGCGATATACGATGATTATGATGGAAATATAGCAGAGGATATTAAGAACGGAACAGTACTCGCATTGCCTAACAATTTTTATATCTGGGCAACCATGAATACAAGCGACCAGAGTCTTTTCCCAATCGACTCTGCGTTTAAGCGTCGCTGGGACTGGAAGTACATCAAGGTTAAGCCAGGTAAAGATAAGGACGGCAAGAAGTTAGACTGGAACATCCAGGTAGAGGGTGTGAATGGAGAACCTGTAAAGATAATAGGTGATGAAACGAAACTCTCTTGGTGGAACTTTATCCAGAAAGTGAATGAAATCATCGCTTCCATGACCTCCAGTGCCGATAAGCAGTTGGGTTATTTCTTCTGCAAGCCATCTAAGAAGGCTAATGAGACAGACGAGAAACCTACCATCATAACGGCTGATACGCTGGTGGGTAAGGTGATATTCTATCTCTGGAACGATGTATTCAAAGACTATGGCTTCGAGGATGCTTCACTCTTTACCTATCAGGAGGAAAAGAATGGCAAGAAAACAGAAAAAAACCTTGCCTTCGCTGATTTCTATGATGAGGAGGGTGAGCTGGTCAATACAGAAAGACTGGTTGACTTCCTGCGGAAAATAATGGATTGGCAAAATAATAATACGGAGAACTAATAATGTATATTCTATTTGAGGAACATCAGTACGAAAGCTCTACTGTAGAGAAAATCCTGAAGGACATCTATGTGCTGCAGGATGTGGATAAGAAGGTGAGCGTGCAGTATGTGGGTTATTTCTATAATCCACAGCTCAGAGATTGTGTCTTTATTCTGCCAAAGGTGCTCTTGAGAGATGATCCTCAAAAGAAACAGGAAGTGCTGGCTGGGGTGACTTTGGAAAATGGAGAAACTGTAAGCCCAGAGCAGGTAATGACACCGGAAAAGCAGAAAAAACTGAGCCGTGAATACCGTAAGTTTATCTACGAATTCTCTGTTTGGGTATATCGTGCGCTGAGTGTGTTCTACAAGGCAAATCCCAACAGCAAGGCCATCCTCTACAAGCACATTACCCGGACAGGAAAAGGCAAGCGTCAGCATACGAATACTTATCTCGACATCGTTCTTTCGCTGATCAGATTTAATCAGGAGAATCGTAACTTCGTGCTTTTCACCGTCAAGAACCTGCATCGGGGTAATAATAAGATTAACTGGACGAAGACCATCAGTCATTCTTCTGCCTTTATGCAGGAGAATGGAGCACCTGTATATCTGAAACTTGTCAATAAGAAACGTATCGTTAACTATGAGGAGGAACTGTTTGTTATCTACTATAGTATTCTGAACTATCTGAACGACGAGTATGGATTTCAGACACCTATCAATATTCAGTATGAATTGATTACCGGTAAGCAATTCAAGGAATATCTGAAGGGTATGGGTAAGATGAGGCTCATGCAGATAAAGTATAAGTATTTCTCGGACAAGGCGCTGCAACTTTGGGATATGTGCTATGCCTTCTTCGAGAACTCTTATAGAATTGCTATCAATGCTCATGCCCAGGAATATATTCTTGCCAAAAATTTCAATATCATATTCGAGGCAATGATAGATGAACTGATTGGTACTCCACATACCGATATCCCAAAGGGACTTGCTGATCAGAAGGATGGAAAGCGGGTGGATCATCTTTATACGGACTTGGCTTTGACATCTAATGATGCACAGGCTAGCCGTGAGGTATATTACATCGGTGACAGCAAGTACTATAAGAATGGGCACCCATTGACATCGGAATCTATCTATAAGCAATATACTTATGCCAGAAATGTGATACAGTGGAACATCAATCTGTTCCTGTCGGATGATACGGCCTTTGATGATGAAGATAAGAAGAACAGGAATAAAGACAAGGAGAAGTATAAGGATATCCATCTGCAGGATGCGGAAGCTACAGAGGGTTATGATGTGATACCTAACTTCTTTATCAGTGGTTTCGTGTATGATGATCACCGATATAATGCTGGTGAGAAGAATATCCGCAAGCATTGTAATGGTAAGGGGGAGCATTGTACCACGGTATCGTATCAATTCCCAGACAGGCTCTTTGACCGTGATACGCTCTTCCTGTCGCAATATGATGTTAACTTCCTGTATGTTCTTTTCCTTTATGCCCGAAACAAGGCTAATGAAAAGGCGCAGTGGAAGAGAAAGGTGAGAGACATCTTCCGTAACGAGATAAGGGAGGTGATTCAGAAAAATTATTGCATCTATGCCATGAGAGCGAAGCTTGGTGTAGATGGCGAGTTGTATATGCAGAAGCACTTCTATGAGTTGAACGGTAGGGTGTTTAAGCCTTATGGTGAGGATAGGGAAGTGTATTTTGCGTATGCTCGTCCTTTAGATAAATGGAAAGAGACGGAGGGGCAGTTTAATGAGTTGAAGGAAGATTTCATCATTGATGAGTGTAATATGGGTAAGGACCCAGAGAAAGTGCTGAGACCTGCACTGGAGCACGAGCTTGGATTGCCATTGGCTTCACCGCCATGGCTTACTGTGCATTATCTGGAGCGGGATTTAAGCAGAGGTATCTTGGTTGGTTATTACAAATCTGAGGAGCATTTGCAATGGATTCTTGGTAATAATGACAAGGGAAGTCTGGTTTATAACGTGCGCTTGAAACTTAAAGATGAAGAGGCTCGAGATGGTGCTCATACTGCATATTTCTATGAAAAGAAGAATGTGCAATTTGTAATACTCTATACTGATGGGGTAGAAGAAACTGGTAAGTATCGGGTGTTTCATGTCAAGGACACTGCGAGCAAGGTGACTGAGGAAAGAATGCGCAATACCTGGTATCCGATGGATACGGTCGGAGGTGAAGATGGTGATGCGAAACGTAACTATTTCTTTTACCGATTTGACGAAGAGGTGAATATCGGACAGATTGATATCAAAAAATTACTTGCCGATTTAAAGGTTCTTCATCTTAAGGAATTTAATAGTTATGTTCATGGTGAGCCGATGTTTACGACTGCCGAGGTACTGAAGGAGTATAGAAGTAATGGTTCTGTATTCTCGTCGTATAATTCTTGATTACAGGTAACATATTAATAGAAAATGTCAGACTGTTTGAGTGAATGGAAGCTTTTGCCCTTACAGGGCGCAAGGCTGATTGGTCTTATACCCAGGGTGTTACCCTGGGCTAGGAGCTTCTGCCCCTTCAGGGCGTGTGGGGGGCAAGGTATCTAAAGTACCGCTGCACAGACCTTGCGGAACCAGTCGAGTTTCTTGCCGCTCATTTCTGCTATGGATAAGTTCTCTTTGTTCACATCTTCTGGCTCAAATTCATAATAAGAATCTTCGGTAGGGAGATAATCCTCTGGAAGATCTTCTATGGAGTGGGCCTGGAAGTTGTGGTGATTGCCTTCTTCATCAATATCGACAGTATATACTATGTCGTCTAATGGCGAACTTAATACGTTACGCAATGTTTGCTTTTTATTCGTGTACTTTTGTATATTGTCGTAATCGGTTCTGATGAACATCCAACGATTGTTTGTATCATCTTGGTCTATCCAATAAAAGAGATAGTTGTCACCCTTGTTGGTTACGTAGTGTGACAACAATGGTCCATCGAAATATATAAGATCGGCCACTTTCTTGAATTTGTCGAAGTTGCGCTTCTTTATGCAAATACCTTTTATTGTTTTCATAATTTTCCCTCCTCTAGTTTAAATGTTTTGGAGTTAAGTTCCCCACATGCGAAAGTTCAGATACTTATATATTCCCATCTTTTTATGTTTTAAATCTGCTGCAAAAATAAGAAATTTTTCTCTTTTCTGCAAGTTTTTGGGGGATTTCTTTTGTGTTTTCGTGAGAAAGATTAATTTTGTATCGAATAAAATTCGAGACCATTTACCGCATAGAGCGGTACGTTAGTAACCCAATCTTCCTGCAGATAATCATTCATGGAGATGCGATAGGCCTTCTTTGACTGGTTGTCTGCAACAAA
>OOCI01001677.1_pt1 | contig 15604 bp, 9 predicted proteins | sample 1671761 | NCBI WGS metagenome assembly OOCI01 (sample SAMN06348190, study PRJEB24527) | human gut metagenome | biome: human gut; feature: ankylosing spondylitis patient; material: feces | host: Homo sapiens | place: China | collected 2015-10
CCTCTGAAGTTCCCTCGTAGATCTCTGTAATCTTAGCATCACGCATCATACGCTCAACATCGTACTCCTTGATGTAACCGTAACCACCGTGTAACTGAACACACTTTGTAGTAACTTCCATAGCAACCTCGGCTGCGTAAAGCTTAGCCATAGCTGCCTCTACTGAGTAAGAAACCTTAGCACCGCTCTGGTACTCATCCTTCTTTCTTGCTGCCTTGTATACGAGAAGCTTAGCTGCCTCGATCTTTGTTGCAAGGTCTGCAAGAACGAACTGTGTATTCTGGAACTGAGCGATTGATCTGCCGAACTGCTTTCTCTCTTTAACATAGTTTACTGTTGTCTCGAGAGCGCCCTCTGCAATACCAAGAGCCTGAGCAGCGATACCGATACGTCCACCGTCAAGTGTGTGCATAGCGATATTGAATCCCTTACCCTTCTGTCCAAGAAGAGCGTCCTTTGGAATACGGCAGTCTGTGAAGATAAGCTCGTATGTTGAAGAACCACAGATACCCATCTTGTTCTCCTTTGTACCGAATGTAAATCCAGGTGTACCCTTCTCTACGATGAATGCTGAGATCTCCTTCATCTTTCTGCCACGCTTCTCAACGATACCAGTAACTGCGATAACGATATATACGTCAGCCTCTTTACCGTTTGTGATGAAGCACTTTGATCCGTTAAGTACCCACTCGTCTCCGTCAAGTACAGCCTTTGTCTGCTGTCCCTGAGCATCTGTACCAGCACCTGGCTCAGTAAGACCGAAAGCACCAAGCTTTCTGCCTGAAGCAAGATCAGGAACATACTTCTCCTTCTGAGCTGGTGTACCAAATGTTACGATAGGATCAACACAGAGTGATGTGTGTGCTGATACGATAACACCTGTAGTACCACAAACCTTTGAAAGTTCCTCAACGCACATAGCATATGTGAGAATATCACAGCCCTGTCCGCCTAACTCCTTAGAAACAGGGATTCCTAAGAAACCATACTTTGCCATCTTCTCTACAGTCTCTCTAGGAAATCTGTGCTGTTCGTCAATTTCCTGAGCAAGAGGCTTTACTTCATTCTGCGCGAACTCTCTGAATAAATTCTGCGCCATTTCATACTTCTTGTCTAAAGCGAAATCCATTCTAATTATTCCTCCATGAATATATTATATTACTTAGCACTATTACTGAGCATCAACTGGTGTCTTTGTACGATCAGCATTGTATACATAGAATCCTCTGCCGCTCTTAACACCAAGGTTGCCGCCACGTACCATCTTACGAAGTAATGGACATGCACGATACTTGCTGTCACCTGTCTCATTGTACAGAACGTCCATGATTGCAAGACAGATATCAAGGCCTACGAAATCACCTAACTCAAGTGGTCCCATTGGATGGTTAGCACCAAGCTTCATAGCAGCGTCAATACCAGCTATGTCTGATACACCTTCCATCTTGATGAATGCAGCTTCGTTGATCATTGGGATGAGGATTCTGTTTACTACGAATCCAGCAGCCTCGTTAACCTGTACTGGAGTCTTACCGATCTCCTCTGAGATCTTAACGATCTTCTCTACAGTCTCAGCTGGTGTATTAACACCTGCGATAACCTCGATAAGCTTCATTCTGTCAGCTGGATTGAAGAAATGCATACCGATCATAGGACGTGTAAGACCATTTCCAATCTCTGTGATAGAAAGTGATGATGTGTTTGAAGCGAATACACACTCTGGCTTGCAGATCTTGTCAAGCTCAGCAAATGTTGTCTTCTTTACTTCCATGTTCTCGAAAGCAGCCTCAACTATAAGGTCGCAGTCTGCACATAAGTCTTCCTTAAGACCTGGAGTGATGCTGGCAAGAATACCATCAACCTTCTCCTGTGTCATCTTTCCTTTTTCTACGAGTCTTGCATAACCCTTAGCGATCTTGTCCTTACCGCCTTCAGCCCACTCCTGCTTGATATCGCAGAGTGCAACCTCGTATCCGTCAACCTGAGCAAATGCCTTAGCAATGCCCTGACCCATGGTTCCTGCACCAATTACGCCAACCTTCATTTTTATGTCCTCCTAAATCTTTTTTCCCGGTAAACATGAGAAATTCATATACGTTTCGTTTAACATGCTACCATAATACTTATATCACACATTTAGGATGGTTTACCTTTATCAGATCCCCCACCCTAAATGTTAATATCAGAACTGTTAATTATTACTTGTTCTGGAAAGGAACAACCTTAAGCTTCTTTTCCTTGTCTTTCTCAAGGAAGTTGCCCATTCCTGCCTTCTGATCCTCTGTCTCGAAACAGGCACCAAAAAGCTTCTCCTCAATAACAATTGCCTGATCCATATCTACCTGTAAGCCATCGTTGATAGCCTTCTTGCAGTTTCTCACTGCAATAGGAGCGTTCGCTGCGATTCCGGCTGCCATCTTCTTAGCTGCTGGAAGGAGCTCCTCAAGTGGATAAACAGCATTCACAAGACCGATTCTGTAAGCCTCGTCAGCCTTGATGTTTCTTGCTGTATAGATAAGCTGCTTAGCCATGCCTGCGCCTACAAGACGCGCAAGTCTCTGTGTTCCACCAAAACCAGGTGTGATACCAAGACCAGCCTCTGGCTGACCGAATATTGCATTCTCTGAGCAGATTCTGATATCACAGCTCATTGAGATCTCGCATCCGCCGCCAAGAGCGAATCCATTCACTGCTGCGATGACTGGGATAGGGAATGTCTCAATGGCTCTGAACACATCATTACCCTTCTTACCGAAGGCCTCTCCCTCTGCCTTTGTGAGTGTTGACATCTCACCTATATCAGCTCCGGCAACAAATGACTTCTCACCGGCACCTGTAAGAATAAGACATCTTGTTGTATCAAGATCAACTGCCTTGAATGTTGCATCAAGCTCTTCAAGAACTGCACTGTTGAGTGCGTTCAGAGCCTTTGGACGGTTGATTGTGATAATTCCTACATATCCATCCTGTTCGTATGTAACAAACTCCATGATGTATCTCCTTTATTATCTAAAATTAGTCCTCGATCTTAACGACTGTTGAGCAGCCCATTCCACCACCGATACAGAGAGTAGCAAGACCTGTCTTGGCACCCTTTGCCTGCATCTCATGAAGCAGTGTAACAAGAATACGGCATCCTGAAGCTCCTACTGGATGTCCAAGAGCGATTGCTCCACCGTTAGGGTTAACCTGCTTGTCAACGTCAAATCCAAGATCCTTAGCAACTGCTACTGACTGTGCAGCGAATGCCTCGTTTGCCTCGATAACATCGAAGTCCTCGATCTTGAGACCAGTCTTAGCCATAACCTTCTTGGTTGAAGCTACAGGTCCGATACCCATGATTGAAGGATCAACTCCGCCAAGTGCTCCAGCTACCCATGTAGCCATAGGCTTAACACCAAGCTCCTTAGCCTTCTCCTCGCTCATAACAACGATAGCTGCAGCACCATCATTGATACCTGAAGCGTTACCAGCTGTAACAAATCCGTTAGGATTGATTGTTCTGAGTCTTGAAAGAGTCTCAACTGTAGTACCAGGTCTTGGTCCCTCATCCTTCTTGAACTCAACCATCTCTTTCTTCTTCTTTACCATAACTGGTACGATCTCAGCGTCAAATGCGCCTGACTCCTGAGCTGCAACTGCCTTCTGCTGGCTCTTAGCTGCAAACTCATCAAGCTCCTCACGTGTAAGACCCCACTGCTCACAGATATTGTCAGCTGTCTTGATCATGTGATAGTCATTGAATGCATCCCACAGAGCATCGTTTACCATTGTATCTACGAGTACACCATTGTTCATTCTGTAACCGAAACGACCCTTCATCATAGCGTAAGGAGCCATAGACATGTTCTCCATACCACCTGCAACTACGATATCAGCGTCTCCTGCCTCGATCATCTGAGCAGCCATGTTGACACAGTTAAGACCTGAACCACAGACAACGTTAACTGTAACAGCAGTTGTCTCGATTGGAAGTCCTGCCTTGATTGAAGCCTGACGTGCAACGTTCTGTCCCTGACCAGCCTGGATAACACATCCCATGTATACGTGGTCTACCTGATCTGCAGGAACTCCTGCTCTGTTGATAGCCTCCTTGATAACGATTGAACCAAGCTCTGCTGCTGGTGTTGTGCTGAGTGATCCACCCATTGTTCCGATAGCTGTACGACATGCGCCTGCTAAAACAATCTTCTTTGCCATTTTCAAATCCTCCATTTTAAAAAATATTAGTGTGACATAAGACTACATATAAAAAACCTTAAAGGTTCACACAATCTGCCATAATTCTAGCACAAAAGCATGTGCCACGCAACCAAAAATGAACGACTCCGCGAAGGAGCTATTTCCTTTTATTCCTGTTTTTGCCATTTTTAGCATTCTTCTGCCCGGATGATTTTGTGTTTTTCTGTGGAACAACTTTATTATTTTTGCTGTTTTTACCATTATTGATTGAATTGTTCTTACTTTTATCATTTTTGCCATACGAACGTTGTCCCTGGTGTTCACCTTTCCTGTCCATCTTTCTCGGCGCTATCAGACATTTTTTATCAAAACCGATAAGATCCTGTCTGCCGGCCTTTATGAGCGCCTCTTTGACCAGATCATAATTCTCCGGTTTTCTATACATCATAAGAGCCTTCTGCATTGCCTTTTCATGTGGATTATGAGGTACATATACCGGTTTCATGGTTCTAGGATCGACTCCGGTATAGTACATACATGTGGATATCGTGGACGGCGTAGGATAGAAATCTTGCACCTGTTCAGGCATATAGCCTATATCCCTTACATATTCGGCAAGCTCCACCGCCTCCTTCAGCGTGGATCCGGGATGTGATGACATCAGGTACGGAACAACATACTGCTGCTTTCCAGTCTTTGCATTTACCCTTTTGTATCTATCAATGAATTTCTCATATACACTGTTCTGTGGCTTGCCCATCATCCTGAGAACATTATCCGATACATGCTCCGGCGCAACTCTGAGCTGTCCGCTTATGTGCTTCTCGCAAAGCTCTTTCAGGAATTCATCGTTGCTGTCCGCCATCACATAATCGAATCGTATTCCCGATCTGATAAATACTTTTTTCACACCTGGAACCGCTTCCAGCTTCCGCAGAAGCTCAACATAATCCTTGTGGTCAACCTTCAGATTCCTGCACGGTTCCGGGAACAGACACTGCTTGTTGGTGCATACGCCATATTTATCCTGCTTTGCGCATGATTTATGCCTGAAATTCGCAGTCGGCCCTCCGACATCATGTATATAGCCTTTGAAATCAGGATCATGCGTCATGCGCTCCGCTTCCTTTATCAGTGACTCGTGGCTTCTTGTCTGTATGATCCTGCCCTGGTGAAATGTCAGTGCGCAGAAGCTGCATCCTCCGAAGCAGCCCCGGTTGCTCGTCAGGCTGAATTTTATCTCTGATATAGCCGGGATACCGCCCGCCTCCTCATATATCGGATGGTAGTTATTCATATATGGCAGATCATACACATCGTCCATCTCCATCTGGGTGAGCGGATAAGCCGGAGGATTCTGAACAACATATCCTCTGTTTCCGTATCCCTCAACCAGCGTTTTAGCCGAGTATGGATCTGTATTTATATACTGTGTATAAAAGCTTCTTGCATATTCCAGTCTATCCTTTGAAAGACTGTCATAATCCGGCAGTATAATGGAATCCTCGGGCGCACCGGATATATCCTTTGTCCTGTAGCATGTACCCCTGACAAATGTGATATCTTTCACATCTATTCCGCTGTCGAGCGCCTCCGCTATCTCTATCATGCTGTGCTCGCCCATGCCATACGAAAGTATATCGGCGGATGAATCCACCAGAATGGAATGTTTCAATTTATCAGACCAATAATCATAGTGAGCCATACGTCTGAGGCTGGCCTCTATACCTCCGATTATGATTGGAACATCCTTGTATGTTCTCCTTATCAGATTGCAGTAAACCGTGGTGGCATAATCAGGTCTGAGTCCCATCTCTCCACCTGGAGAGTACGCATCCTTCTGTCTTCTCTTCTTAGATACGGAATAATGGTTCACCATGGAATCCATATTGCCTCCGCACACCAAAAAGCCCAGTCTTGGTCTGCCAAAAACATCAATGCTCTTGTCATTCTTCCAATCAGGCTGGGCAATCATACACACCTTATATCCATATCTTTCAAGCAATCTGCTTATGATGGCAGGACCAAATGAGGGATGGTCAACATAGACATCACCTATGACAAACACAAAGTCTGCCTGTGTCCACCCTCTCTTCTTCATGTCCTCCATGCAGATCGGCAAATAATCTCTTTCCATACATTTAATCTTCTTTCTTATCGCTGAGGTTGACAGACATACCAGCGCCGAGAGCCACTGCCTCAAGTGCTTTTTCCGATACATATGCCTCTATCCCTGTGCGCTCTTTGATTATTCTGTCCATTCCGTATATAAGACTTCCTCCTCCGGTAAGCACAATGCCCGATACCGCAATGTCAGCCACCAGCTCCGGCGGTGCAGTCTCAAGAACATTGTGTATTGCTCCAAGAATATGCTCTGTAGTCTCCTCAAATGCATCCACTGTTTCATTCGCAGTTATTGTTACAGCCTTTGGAAGTCCCTTGATAAGATCACGGCCCTTGATCACATACTCAATATCTTCATCACGCTTTACGACTGAGCCAACAGCGATCTTCGCATTCTCCGCTGTCTGATAACCTATAAGCAGGTTGTATTTTCTTCTGGCATACTTGATGAGTGCATTATTATAGTCATCTCCGGCGTATTTTATGGAGCTGCTCTCCACTGCACCACCAAGGGATACGACCGCAATATCCGTGGTTCCACCGCCTATGTCAACCACCATATTACCCTTTGCCTCATAGATATCTACATTTGCTCCTACAGCAGCAGCCAAAGGTTCCTCCATGACATACACATTCTTGGCACCGGTCTTGTACACTGCTTCCTCAACAGCTCTTCTCTGCACCTCGGTAACACCGCTTGGAACACACACGCATATCCTTGGTCTTCCAACTCCCGAACGTTTCTCCATTGCGCTTCTGATAAATGCCTTGAGCATTATCTCCGCTATTGTATAATCAGATATAACTCCCTTATTGAGAGGTCTGACGACCTCTATATTCTCCGGAGTCTTTCCTATCATTTTCTTGGCTTTTGTTCCTATTGCTATTACTTTTTTTGTAGATACTTCATATGCGACAACAGACGGCTGGTTTACAACAATTCCCTTACCTCTTACGCTGATCAATACATTTGACGTTCCTAAATCTACTCCAATATCAGTTGAAAGCATATAAATTCTCCTTTATCACAACAAAATAATACCAGTGCTATAACACAGATATTATAAGCACTGGTATTGTTTTTTTCAACAAAATTCTACAACGGTATATCCGTCACAAAACTTATTTTATCTCTTTTTTAAGAATCTTCTTGTCGATAGGATCTCTGGTCTCAGCAGCCTTCATGGCATCATCCATAGCACCGAGAAGTCTGTCGATATTTCCTGACTCCATCGCCATCAAAGCATTCTTTATAGCTGTATCTGCTCCACTCTCAAGCTTGAAACCCTTCTCATCAGCGTAGCACTCTGCCACATTGATCATTCCGCTCTCATTGATCTGGTCAAAGTATACTCTGTTGTTGAACGATCTTGCCTGAGTCATATTTGCTGCAAGCATATTGCTGAGAGCTGTCTTCTCTCCTGTGAGGATGATCTTAATATCATTCTTCTCAGGTGAACACATATCAACCATCTCTTTGAATCTCTCAGGTGTTATAAGTCCTGCGCTCTCAATGATAAGACATCCGCCCTTGAGCTTGCCAACTGCTCCTGCAAGCTTACCGCTGTTTATAACCTTTGCCTTAACCTTTGCCTTTGCCTCAGACTTGCAGATTCCCATATCATAATAGAACTTTGCAAAATCCTCACCGACCATGGTAAGTCCAAATCCGTGCTGTCCAAGAATAACAACATTCTTAGATCTCTTAGGATCTACCTTGAGAGTCTGGAGAACGTTAACGATCTGTGCACCAGCAGGCTCGACTCCGAGATACTTGTAGAGGTACTTTGCCTCCTTAGGCAGTGATTTACGTCTCGCAGCAACAGCCTCACTTACTGAAGCAGCCATAGTTGCTTCTTCATCTTGTGTGATAACCTGTGCAGCTTCCTCAACCTTGCCTTCCTTCAGAAGCTCTTCCTGCTTCTTGTACTCTTCCTCACGCTTTATAGCCTTTTCAAGTACCTTTGCAGCAGCAGTAGCCTTGCTTCTTATATCCTCGAGCTGTTTCTTGACATCAGCCTCGACCTTGTCTATTGCTGAGAGATCTTTCTTCTTCTTCTCCTCAGCCTCGGCCTTTGCCTGATCAGCAGCCTCTTTTCTTGCAACAATGCGCTCAGCCTGTTTTGTCTTGAGCTCAGCGATCTTGTTCTTTAACTCTTCTTCTTTCTTCTTTGCATCATCGAGAAGCTTCTTAGCATCAGCTTCAGCCTTTGTCTTCATATCTGAGGCTTCCTTCTCAGCCTTCATAGCTGTAGTCTGAACCTTCTCGAGCTCACTTGCCTCTGCCGTAGCATACTTCTCTTCCTCAGCAGCAAGGAACGCCTCATGCTTGGTCTCTCTATCTTTTCCTTCTGCCGTAAGCTTATCTGTCTTTTCCTTGGCAGCAGCTTCCGCATTCTGGATCTCAACCTCTTCTGCGATCTTAGCCTCTTCGACTACCTGCTCTGCTTCCTCGGCAGCAGCCTCTGCCTTTGCCAGAAGATCCTCAGCCTCAACAAGAGACTTCTTAGCTGAATCGAGAGCTTCCTTAGCCTCTGCCTTCGCAGCCTTGAATGAGTCATTCTCCTTCTTTGCAGCGGCAACATCCTCACTGATCTTCTTGTTGTCGTTCTCAGCAGATGTAATCTGATCAGCAGCCTTCTTTATGAACTCCTCGCTGTCTGAAATCTTCTTCTGAACCTCTTCCTTGGCCTTCTTTGCTGCCTCAAGAGCCTTTGCAGCCTCCTCCTCAGCCTTCTCTGCCTTCTTCAGTTCTTCCTTCTGTATTGCAAGCTTTGTGTTTGCATCATTTCTGCTGTTCTTTGCATTCTTAACAGCCTTCTCTGACTCCTCAAGCTTCTTCTGGAGCTCATCAAGAGTCTTCTGTGACTGACTCTCCATCTCAGTGGTATTCTTAAGATTAGCATCAGCCTCTTCCTCAGCCTTCTTAGACTCGCTGAATATTGCACCAGCCTTTGTCTTGTCTGCCTCGGCAGTCTTCATGATCTTGGATGCTCTTGCTTCCTCATCTGTGCGCTTCTTCTTGGCTGACTCTATAGACTTCTTCTTGTCTGCATCTATGTCTGCCAGCTTCTTCTTATCTGCATCCACAGCCTTGTTGTACTCAGCGACACCCTTATCCACATTGGTCTTCTTAGTGTCGGCAAGTGCCTTTATAGCCTTGTCAGCAGCAGCCTGAGCCTCATTGATCATATTGTTCTTATATGTATCAGGATCGCTCTCCTTGAGGATTCTGTCTGACTCTTTCTTAGCAGATTCATTTGTATCTGCTATCTCTTTCTTGAGCTTTGCAATATTTGCATCAAGCTCTTTCTCCTCGCGCTCAAGCAGCTCAGCGTCGTTCTTCTTCTTTGCCTCAGCCTCCTGTGCCATCTTTGCATCATAGTTCTGTTTCTTGGCAGCAAATTCTTCAAGCTGCTTTTCGAGATCCTTCTCTGTCTTCTCGCATTCCTCGATGGTCTTCTTCGAGGTCTCAGCATGCTTCTTTGCCTCTTCAGCGTTCTTTCTGGCATCGTCGATTGCCTGCTGCTTCTTTGCCTCAGCCTCAGCCTTAGCCTTTTCAGCGGCAGCCTTCTTTCTTGCCTCTTCTGCCTCTTTGCGCTTCTTCTCCTCTTCAGCCTTACGCTTAGCCTCTTCCTCGGCCTTCTTCTTAGCTTCTTCCTCAGCCTTCTTCTTGGCTTCCTCCTCAGCTTTCTTCTTGGCCTCCTCTTCAGCCTTCTTCTTGGCTATCTCCTCAGGGCTCTCCTCGTCTATATTGGACAGGTTCTTTATTCCTGCTCCAAGGAAATCGTCATCATCGTCGTCATCATCGTCAAAATCATACAATGACTCTCCAGCCGCAGCCTGCTTGTTTCTATCTGGGAGAATGCTGAACAGATCTCCGTTCGCATCACTGCCTCCCTTAGGTGACTTAACTTTATTCACCTTTGCATTCTTATCAGTTACCCACTCAAGTGTCTCTTCATCCTCAGCATTTTCATCATCATCAGTGAGAACAATATTGCTTCCACCTGTTGACTTAACTGTGCCTTCAGTTCCGGCACCGAACTTAAATCCGCCGCCAAGACCGCCTTCTGTTTTAGGTGTTTTACCAAGACCGCCGCCAAGACCGCCTGATCCAAGGCCTCCTTCTGTCTTAGGTGTACTTCCGAGTCCGCCGCCAAGGCCGCCTCCGAGTCCGCCAAGACCGCCTTCACCTAATCCGCCGCCAAGGCCGCCTCCGAGACCACCGCCCGACATATCATCAGCGATACCTCCAAGGTTAAGACTGAGCTTAGGTGCAGCTCCCTCTGGTTTTTTATCTTCTTTTTTATCTTCAGGCTTCAGTCCCTCTCCCTCTTTTGGAACGTCTTCCTGTTTTTCATCCTCAGTTGAAGTTTCCGGTTCATCCTCATGAACAATTCCAAGAGCCTCTTCTCTCTTACGGCGTTTCTTAGCCTCGATTCGTTCTAACTCCTCCTTGGACAAAGTTTTGTGTTGGCTTTTAGCAGTCTCAGCATCTTTCTTCTTGCTGCCACTCTTGAGAAGTTCTTCCTCTTCTTCTCTCTTTTTCTTGGCAGCTTCTGCAGCTCTTTCCTTTTCAAGCTGTGCCTTGATCGCCGCAATCATTGCTTCTGTCTGATCTACAGCCAATTCCCTCGCCTCCTTCCGTTTGTTCAAATAAAAAAGCAATACACTATATGTATGATCATGCTACTTTATTTCTTCTTTGATCAGCCCTTCAATCTGAACGGCTTTTTCTTCGGTTGCTCTGGTTCAGCGTCAACCATTTCCTGCTGTGAGGATGCCTGCTCATCCGTCTTCTCCTCGTCGGGAGCTGCCACAGCCTCCTCTTTATCTTCATCATCAAAATTCAATATAGAATTGAACTCCGTGTTGAATTTAATTCCAAGTCTTGCAAGGAGTCTGTCTGTTTCACCGATAAGATCCTCCTCTTTCTTAAGACTTTCCGATATCTTGGCTTCATCAGCCTCTATCTCTGCATTTATATCTTTCTCTGCCGACAGATCATACAGTGCTGCATTCTCTGTGTTGTAGTCAGGGAACAGACTGCTCTTAAACACCGGGAAGCCATTATTCTTTGGCTTTTCCGGTTCTGTCTCCATCGCAATTTTCTCTTCTGACTTATCCTCTGCTTCCATTATGAATTCCTCTTCGACCTCTGATTCAGCTTCAGCCTCAGTTTCTTCGATCTCCAGTTCAGCCTCAGCTTCAAATTCTTCCACCTCTGGTTCGACTTCCACTGGAACTTCTTCCATCTCAGATTCCTCAGATTCCGCATCGATTGTAAATTCTTCTAACTCTGGCTCAGCTTCAGTCTCAAATTCATCTTCAATCTCCGCTTCGGCATCGATCGTGAATTCTTCCTCAACCTCCGGCTCTGCCTCGACTGTGAATTCTTCCTCAGCCTCTGGCTCTGCCTCGATCGTGAATTCTGCGCCAACCTCAAGTTCTTTTTCGAATTCAGGCTCAGAATCTGAATCTACCTCGAATTCTTCTTCGATCTCCGGTTCGATCTCAACTGAGACTTCATCAACTTCCGGTTCATTCTGCTCTACACCCGGCTCAACAGCAGTTTCTTCCACATCATTCTGAGACTCCGCATCTTCCATCAGATCCTCGAGATTCTCATCGTCAACCTCGAACTCCTCAAGAGATTCAAAGGCTTTATCAAAATCAAACGTTTCTGATTCAACCGGTTCATCAGGCAAAGTCTCCGGCTCTGCATCCGCCTCAAATCCATCCTCAAAGTCTCCCTCGAACTCAGGATCAAAGGTCTCCACAACAGTATCGTCTTCAGAATCGCAATCTGACGCACTGTCAGATACGTCATCAAAATCGTCACCATCAACCTCAACCATGACTACTTCCTCCGGCTCTTCTTCGATAACATAATTATCTTCCTCCACCGGTTCGGAATCCTCATACTCATTGTCGTTATCTTTGTTATACACCGCTGCATCCTCAGGAGTCAGCTCTCCGCTTATCTCGGTCATATCCTGTGACTTTCCCTCAGGAGCTTTCTCACTGTCACTGCTCATCGCCTTGAGCTCAGGTTTTGCCTTATTCCCGGCATCATCAGCGGTATCGGAAATAACTTCCTCGAGCAGTTGTTCCTTGTCAAGATTCTCGTTCTTCAGAGATTCCATCTCCTGCTCGACAAGCTCTTCCTCTTTCCTTGACATCAATCCAAATAAACCTCTGGATTTCTTCTTCGGCTCAGAATTCTCTTCTTCCTGACGAGCTTCCTTTTTCTGCTCTTTTTTATCCTTCGATCTAATCCACATCTGCTTGAATTTCATGGAACTCGTCACAGGTGCGTCATCCTCGACCATGATCATGATCTTAGCATCCTTTGGATGCATTCTCAGATCGTCTTCTTCCAGTATCTTATTTTCATTTGCTCTTGTATCTGCCTGCTCAGGATCATCATCCGGCATCTCCGTGTCAGGATAACAATAGATCATGGATTCAAGATCCACATCGCCGCCCATGAGCTTGTCCAGCATATACAAATGTGAAGAGTTCTTGTAATGCGCTCTGAATTCAACACAGGCGCTGTCAAACTTCTCCCTGTTTCTTATGTACGCATGAAGCAGAAGCATCTCAAAATCCCACTCTTCATCCGTCTCAACATCATTCGCCGACACCAGTATGCTGTAAAGTTCATTCACGGGCTTCCTGTGTGCCTTGGCTATCATATATTCAAGTCTGTATGTACCTGCATCCTTATTGGCCTGATTAAATGTATATATCTCAAAATAATGCTCTGCAAGCTGTGTAAATCCCATGGATAAATACAGTTTTATCAAAGAATATATTATCTTGTTACCAGCCGGAGCCATGGCATGTGCCTTGACAAGCGCCGCTCTGGCCTCAGGATATCTTTTGTTCTCGTAATACACCTCGCCGCATATTCTAATAAATTGTGGACTAAGTGACTTCGACAGATCCTGATGTTCAAGTATATCGAGAGCGAGACTGTAATCGCCATTGTCTGCAAGTTCCTTTATTTTGTTTACACTTGACATACTGATTCCAGTACTCATAACCCAGCCTCCCACTTTTTATCATCGTATTATTTTATCATAAACGGCTATTCTTTACAACCTTTTGATTGGTCAGCAAAAGGACTATCCCGGCCACTATCCCAGCCGCAAATCCCGCCACATGGGCAACATTATCAATACCTTCTGACATCTTTCCGTTAACCAGTGTCAGAATAAATAATATAAGCATATTAATAAGTGACAGATCCTTCACCCGGCCCTTATTGTAAAATGCTATGACAACCAGCACTCCCAGAAGACCAAATATCGCTCCGGATGCACCAGCCGAGTAAGCATATGTATTATTATAAAAACAATCTATGTATGATGCAAATGACGCAGTAAGACCCGTGGCAATATAAACTATGACATAATTGAATCTGCCTATTATATTCTCAACCCTCGCACCGAGTGCGATCAAAATTACCATATTTCCAACCAGATGTGCTATTCCAAAATGTGTAAACATTGATGTCAGGAATCTGTAATATTGTCCTTTTTCTGATATCGCAAGCACTTCCACAGCCAGTTCCGTAGGTTGATAAACAAAGATACATGCAACGTACACCAGAATATTTAACAACAGTAATATCGGTGTTACAACACCGAAGATTCTTATCAGATTGTGCTGGGATCTGCGGTTATCCACCACCGTTTTTTTATCGATCACATCATAGAGTGAGTCAAAGTCAGTGGGCTGATTCTCAAATATATACAGCTTTCCGTAATCCTCCGTGAACAGCCAGACATTGTCCAGTTCTTCAACTATCTTTTTTGTCATATCATCAAACATTCCGTTTGGAGTGATGAGTATATTGAGAAGATTGACTTTTCTATGCGAATCCGAAGAAACGTCAAGCAATATTTTATTATTGAACTTTTTCAGAGTCTCAGAATCAAGATTATGATTACTGCCTATAACAACAATATATACGGCATCGCTGTCTGCTCTGCCGTATACGTTGTTACTTTCCGGATTGAGTTGTCTGTAACCCTTCTCCTTAAGATTTTTTATTATCTGTACCATGTACTGTTGCATATCGTCTTATAATCCTTATAATCCAAGGAAGAGATTCTCAACTTTCTCAATAACAGAGTCCTTCATGGATCCTCTGCTCTTCTCGTAATTAAGACCGGACTCCATGATCTCAAGAAGCTGCATTCTCATTCCTGTATCAATGTCCTTGATGTACTTCATGAGTACATCCTTGATCTCTATTACATACTCTTTTGTCTTCATCTCTTCAAGCATAGGCTCGTAGTTGAATGTGATAGAGTTCTTCATATCATCCTGCTTTCTTCCACAGATCACACATTCCTCTGCGCCGCCTTCGTTTACGTGTCCACAGTTACATGTCCACACAAGTCCATCTGACTTGTAGTTTGCTACTGCATCAATTCCCTTTTTAAGCTTGAGTGCCTTAAACTTAACGTCAGACATCTCAATTCCGATAGAATCTGCATCTATCTCGTATACTCCGCTGGCCTTGACATACTTCTTGATGTATACCTTGACGGAGGATATCATCTTTATATACTTATCCGGAAGCTTACACTCCACATAATCCGACTTGAGGAGCTTGAGGTTGGTCTTATCAAATGTAAAATCAACATCCGGCAGTGTTATATTGTCACCATAGATATTGGTGAACTGAAGCTCTGCCTTAAGCGCCTTTATATCGTCGTTATTGTAGTTGTTGAACCACACGGAAATCTTTGTTCCCTTGCCCTCTGATGCAAGTACAACCTTTGATGCCCTTGGCACGAGCAGGTCGTAATAGTTTCTTACATAAATCTCATTTCTGATGAAGCTGCTCTTGTCAAATTCTGACTTGTACTGCTCCTTTATGTTTACCAGAGTTCCACTGGCAACAACAGCAGTCACGTTGTTGGTGTATTCCTCAACACCCGTTCTGAATCCAACTACAGCATTATACTTCGTCTCACGAACCATATCTGTGAAATTATTGATTGTTTCATTGAGGATCTCATCGATCTTCTCCTGATAGATATCTCTTCTATCCGTGGCAATATCCGCAATAGATGTTCCGAAATCCTTCAAAAAGTTGGAATTAAGTATCGTCTGTGTGAACTTGTATGTTCCATAGTCAACGATATCATATCCCTCAAAGCTTGTTCCCGATGTAATTAATACTTCCTTCATTAGCGCACCTCCCAAATATAAAAAAATTGTATCACAATAATCTTCATTTAACAAATGTTTTTTGTGAATTTTCAATCAAAAAAAG